>OLHG01001731.1_pt1 | contig 12800 bp, 11 predicted proteins | sample 1605971 | NCBI WGS metagenome assembly OLHG01 (sample SAMN03283289) | human gut metagenome | biome: human-associated habitat; material: feces | host: Homo sapiens | place: Peru | collected 2012 | reverse complement strand
TTATAGAAAGAGTACATAAATAATATTGAAAAGATAGTAAATAATTTATATACGTTACAAAAAAGACTTGTACTTTCATAACTACCTGTAAACATTTTAAAATATGAGACAGCCATCTCACTTTTTGTCGCGTAACAAAATAGTATTAGCTAAGTCTTAAGTATCGAGTTCCTATTATATGAAAAAAAGCCCTATGGGCTTATAAAGTTATTTCTCCTAATTTAATAAGTTCAACTACTGCTTGTGCTCTACCTTTAACAGATAATTTTTGCATAGCATTTGATATATGATTTCTTACTGTTTTTTCACTAATATTAAGTTTACTTGCAATTTCTTTAGTAGTTTTATTATTTACAAGTAGTTCAAATACTTCTTTTTCTCTTTTTGTCAGAATACTTTTATTCATAAATACCTCACTTTTCTCTTAGGGTGGTTCTATGTTATTCATAATATTCTATGAAAAAGTTACTTTTAAGTGAGAGTATTTAACCTAATTATGCTTGAAATTCAACAGATATATACATTTTATTTTCAAATTCATTTTGTACTAGTCTCATTATATTATTAGCAAGTGTTACATTGTGATCGTTAGTGCCTACTACTACTCTTACTTGGTCGTTATCTACTTTAACAAAGTTATCAAATGAGTATGTACTTTTAATTTTACTTTCAATAGTCTCTTCGAGCGAGGAATTCTTATTAATTGTCCTTAATTCTTCGAATACTGAATTTTTTTCAGATACACTAATATCTTTATTTGTTAATTTTTCTTTTAATTCATTTATTTCATTAACCACTTTGTTATTATCTTCAACTTTAAGTGCTGAAATAACATCACTTTCTTTTACATTAACTACCTTTGAATCATTATTTTCTTCTTTTAAAATATTACCATTATTAGTTATAAGTAATTCATTTGGCATAGTAATATAATAAATACTAAGCACTAATACTAAACTAAACAAAGTTAAAAACCACAAATTTTTCTTATTTATCATAACATTTCCTCTTTTCTAATTAATAATATTACTGATAACTAATTTTTATTCATAGAAAAATAGACTTTATTTAAAAGTCTACTTATTATCAGAATTACAAATAATATCTTCTTTTTCTTGTAATATTAAGTCATTTTTTTCTAATTTATATGTATATTTATATCCTATTTTATCTTCAGAAGAATAACACATCATACATTGTTCTTTATAAGAAATAATTAAACTATTTTCACTATCATATTCTGTTTTCATTAAACTAGGAATAGTATCATTTATTTTATCTTCTTCCCATTCAGAAACTACATTAAGAAAATTACCATCACTATCAAATAATAAATCTTTAGTATTACCACATTGTGACTGTAAAAGGCCATAACTAATAACGTATATATCTTTAAATTTAAATATTTTTACTTCATTTGTTATATCATCACTACCATATACTTCCCCACCGTTAGAGTATATTTTTAAACTATTTTCTTCAGGATTATAATCTGTATTAAAGGTAATATCAATATTTATTCCATCGTTATATTTTATTCTATACTTTTTATCAGGGGTCATATCTGATTTATAAGAATAACAATATTCACCACAAGATTCTCCATTTAGTAAAACATCTTTTTCTTTGGTGTCTTCTTCATTTTTATTAGTATTTAACCAAATTAACCCACCAACACATAATATCAAGATTACTATAAATGTAGATATAATTATTTTTTTCTTATTATCCATATCAATTCTCCTTTATTTAAATATACAATAATTTAGAATAAAAGTAAAGAAAAAGAACAAACACTTGCTCTTTTTTCTCTCATATACTAGTAATGATACTATATAATATTATTTAAAATTAATTTTATTCTTCTTTTTACCTTTAACTATTAAAGTAATACCAAATCCTAAAACAGTTAAACCTAAAATGCCAATTGCTATAAAGAAATATAATTTATAATTATCACTAGTGTTTACATCTAAAAAGTAACTTTCTAATTCACTAGTAAATCTAATTGCACCATTTTCTTTGTTATCAATTAAATAATAACCTTTGTTACCATTTTCTACATTCATTGCATAAATTAAATAATAATTACTAATACTATCACTATCTAGAGCATAAGTAGAATTTTTTTTATTTTTATATAATTGGTATGCTTTAACTTTATCACTACCAATAGATAATTCACTAGAAATAAAATTATTATTCTTTTTTAAATCTAATAAATAAAGTCTAGTACCATTAAAATCATATTCTTTATATAATTTATATTTACCATTTTCATATATATAATAATTACTATTATTATCTTTATCAGCAAGTATTACTAAAGTATATTTAGTCTTTTCATTATAATAGGCAAGAACTTCTTTATCATTAATTTTAATAGTTGTTTTAGTATAATTTTCTAATGGTTCAAGAACTCCTTCTTGTTCTATAATACTATATTCTTCATTATTTATTTTTACTTTTATCATTTCATTTACAATAACTGTTAAAGTATAAGTTTTCTTTGTCCCGTTTTCAGCAGTTACCTCGATAGAAAATTTATTTTCCCCAGTATTTAGTGTAACTTCCCCAGTTCCACTAACTTTAGCGGAAGAGTCTTCTAGTTGGGCGTTTATATTAATTTTATCTGTTCCACTTGGTACAGTAACGGAATATTCTAAAGTATCTTTATCAAAATCTTTATCAAGTGAATATCCATCAATAGTTAAACTAGATAAATTGTTATTAGATGATTTTGCTTTTGGAGTTGTTGGTTTGGTAGTTGTAGGTCTTGCCACTACAGTAATAGCAATAGTTTGTGCTCCAGTTACTTCACTTCCACTTGTAGTAGAAACATCAGATGGAGTAATAGTAATATTTGCTGTACCTGCTTTTTTAGCAGTAATTTTAAATACTCCTCTTTCTTTTTCTAACCATCTACTACCATCTTCTACTGTAACAACACCAGTATTAGAAGACACAATATCAAATTTACCAATGTTATCTGAAGCATCAACAACTAAATTTACAGTATCTCCTACTACTATTGTTCTACTTGTAATTTCATAACTATATGCTAATGTATTAGTAGCATATAAAGTAAAAGTTAAAAAAGTAAATACTATATAATATATTATTTTTTTCATTTTTTCTCTCCTTATTGAACTATTTTACTAATTTCCATAATATGATTTTTAATTAGAACATAATCTACTGCACTAACTTTACCATCTTTATTAACATCAGCAAATAATAATTCTTGACTATTTAATGTATTTGTATTCATAATATGGTTTTTAATTAGAACATAATCTACTGCACTAATTTTACCATCACCATTAACATCACCTTTTAATACTATTATAAATGTTTTTTCTTCAGTTGATGACTTAATAGTAATTTTGTCTCCAGAAGTAATTATTCCTGAAGTGATATTTCCATCTTTATTATATGCTAATACAGTATTATCTTTATTAGCATTTTTTATATTATTAACAATATCTTCGATTTTAGTACCGATAGCAAATCCATAAATATATTCTCCTTCATACTTAATACCTAAACTAGTTAATAATTTATTTATATCAGTTTCACCACTTGGTGTAGGTGTTGGAGTATCTGGTTCAGTTGGTTCAATTTCTTTAACATTTCTTTTAACATTTATTACATAATCTCTTAATGCTCCATTTTCTGCAATAACACTAATTACAATACTTTGACTAGCACCACTTAATGCTACTGTACCAGTTCCATTTACTATTGCCTTATTATTTACTTTTGTTGCACTAATACTAGCAGATGTAACTGATTCTGGAAATTCAACATTAAAAGTTGTAGTATGCGTAGCAGTTTTAAATAAATAAGTATCATTAATTTTTAAACTAGATAAATAATTATTAGGATTACCCTTATTATCTAATTTAGTTTTTTCAGGTATACCACTAAATACAGGAATTTTAAATGTAAAGGCATTATCTAATAAACTAGAATTAGCGTAACCATTATAATTAGTAACAGATTCTGTACTAGGTGCTTGAATATTTTGTTGATATTGATGATTTCCATATTTTGATCCAAATAAGTCCCATTTTTGTAAGTATAATGTATCTTGTCCTACATTTATGTATTCATTACTCAAGAATGTAGCACCGCCTACAATTGCCTTATATGGTGTATCCCACCCCTTACTTTTAGCATATTTTAAACCGTTAGTTATAATCTCATCTGGTGCACCAGTCGAACCAATATTATAAAAATTATAATATCCTTCATAACCAGGAACAGTACCACTAACAATTGTACTACCACCACTTCCTACTTCTTGAACAACTCTAGCAATTAAAACATATGGACTAACATTATTTTGTTTAGCAGAATCAATAAAAGCATCAACATAAGTTTTATTGTTTGCACTATCAGCATACTTTCCTTCCATAAAGGTACCTTTTAACATTTTTTCTACACCACTACTAGTATGATAACTAGAATTATATCCTAAAGTTTCAAACATAAATATATGTTTTTCATCTAAAAAGTTTCTTGGGTCCATATAATAAGTTATTGTATTATAACTAGGAGCATACCAATTATATCCCCCACTTACAAAATCATTTCTAAATTTATCTGTTAAATAATTATACGACCAACTATCAGTAGATTTATAACCATCATAATTACCATATTTATCCCAAAATAGACTTTTACCATCCTTATCGTATTCAATATCTGCCATCTTATCAAAAGCAATTGATGAATTAAATACTTCAAAATTCCAATTAGGATATTTTTCGTGTAACTGAACTAGTGAATCTAAATAACTATCAGGAAAACCAAGACCTTTTAAATATTCTTTATACATTTTTACGTCTTCGACAATATATATATATTCTCCACAAGAATAATATTCTTTATTATTATATTTAATCTTATACCATTTACTACAAGTAGCATCACTTTTTACATCTTTTTCAATTACTTTTATACTAGTACCACAACTAAGTCCACCAACCGCATTATTTATATCATTAATATCTCTTATTTTAAGTCCATCTGATGCAAGTTCACAAGGAATATATGCTTCTTGCTCTTTCGCATAAGTAATTGTACTAAAAGAAATAAATAATATTAAAACAAATAATAAATAATTTATTCTCTTCATACTATCACCTACCTTCTAACTATAAATAATTATATCAAAAAAATATCTATTTTTAAAGATAGATATCTAATTTTGTCACTTTTTGTCATTTTTTTGTAAAGAAAGATTATTTATATTTTAAAATTATATTTTAATTTATAAGTAAAATAAACTCCAAAGTGCAAAGATTGCACTTTAAACTTTCTTTTTTTGCACTTTGAAATTAGCAAAAATAATATATTAAACTAATCATAATTCCTAGAATAATTCCACATATTACTTCAGGTAATGTATGGCCTAATTTTTCTTTTAATTTATTTTTATTATTTGTTATAATATTTATAATTTCTGCGTGTTTACCACTTTCATATCTTACTCCAACTGAATCATATATAATAATTAATGAAAAGATAAAAGATATAGCAAAATATAGGGAATTACTTCCATAATAAATATAAATTAATGTTGTTAGACTACTAACAAAAGCACTATGGGTACTAGGCATACCACCTGAACCATTAAATAATCTTTCTAAACATACTTTTTTATATTTAATAGTTTCTATAATAAATTTAATAATTTGTGATACTATTAAACTAAAAAAAGGAACTAAAATAAATATATTCATATTACACCTAATATATTTTATTTAAATTCCTTAAAAAAGTTTTTGTTTTTAAATATAAACCAGAATATCTATCATAATAATCATCAATAAATTCATTTATTTCATTTTTAATTGTATCACTAACATCAATTTTTTCTATTTTAGATATATCTATATAATAAAACATTCTGATAAGTTTAATTGTTTTAGTATGAACTATTTTCTCATTGCCTAAACAATTAGTACACAAATATCCTCCTTTATAACTAGATATAGTTACTATCGAAGAGGTATTACCACAACTAACGCAAGAATCAATTACAGGTCTAATTCCTAGATTATCAAGTAATTTTAATTCTAAAATATTAGTTATTACTTGTTCGTCAAATAAAGAATTAATTTTTAGTAAAGAACCGATATATAATTCATAGATTTTTTTATTTGGTTCGTGTTTATAGACTTGAGTTACTAATTCAGTAATAAAACTAGCATAACTTAATTTTTTAATATCTCTTTTTATATTTTTTAAACTATCTATTATATCAACTTCCATTAATGTTGACATACCATTTTCTTTATAATTAATATGAAACATTCCATAAGTAAGTTTAGAACTAACACCACTTAAATTACTTTTAATTCTTTTACTACCTCTTGCTACACAACCAATTATTCCATCTTCTTTAGTAAAGATATTAATTATTTTACTACTTTCTTTATAATCAACTTCACTTACTATAACACCTTCGAGCATCTTTATCATACTATTCATCCTTCATAACTTTTTTATATTCTAAATAATATTTTATTTTACCTGTTTTTTTAAATAAATTCCATAATTCTTCTTTTGTCATATTGTCTCCTCTCATTATATATTGAGAGGTTTTTTTATTTTTTATTCAGTAAAATCACTATATCCTATTTCATTTAATATTTTTTCTCTATCACGCCATTTTGGAATAACTTTAACATATAATTCTAAATAAACCTTTTTACCAAGATATTTTTCGATGTCTTCTCTTGCTCTAGTACCTATTTCTTTAATCATATTACCTTGTTTACCTATTATTATTCCTTTTAAATTTTCTCTATCTACAATAATTAGACCATTAATATTAACTATTTTTTTAGTATATTCTATTTTTTCTGTTACACAGGTTACTGAATGTGGTACTTCTTCTTCGGTTAGTTGTAATACTTTTTCTCTAATTAATTCAGAAATAACAAATTCATCTGAACTACTAGTAACTACATCACTATCAAAATATTGTACTTTATCTGGTAGATAATTTTCTAAAACATTAAGTAATCTATCTACGTTATCATTTTTATATGCTGAAACTGGAATAATTTCACTAAAATCATATAATTCTTTATATTCTTCGATTTTAGGTAAGATTAAATCTTTTCTTATTTTATCAATTTTATTTAAGACAAGTATTACTGGAACATTAACTTCTTTTAATAAATCTATAACAAATTTATCTCCTTTACCTAATTCTTCGGTTACATCTACTAAAAATAAAATAACATCAACATCATTAACTGTAAAAAATGATTGTTTATTTAAAACTCTACCTAATTTATTTTTAGATTTATGAATACCTGGGGTATCTACAAAAACTATTTGTATATCATCTTTGTTATAAATACCTTGTATTAGATTTCTAGTAGTTTGTGGTTTATTCGAAGTAATTGATACTTTTTTACCAATAATACTATTTAATAAAGTGCTTTTTCCTACATTAGGTCTACCTATTAATCCAACAAAACCGCTTTTCATATAATCACCACCATAATTATAACATAAAAACAAAAAAAAGAATACCATTATGCTGGTAATTCTAATACATTAATGTTATTATCTAGTTTTTTTACAATACTTGAATATTTATTATAAATTTCATCTGCATTATCTAAATAATTATATATATCTTTATTACTAAAGGGAATTATTTTAAAATTAGTATAATTATTATGATAGGTATATATTAAATCATTAGATAAGTTAGATAAGGTTATTTCTTTGTTATCACCATTAACTTTTTTAGTAATATCAATACTAGTCATTAATCCTACTCTATTAGCGATATTAACTACTTCGTGAGCGGATAAGAAATTACCAAGTGAATAAATTACTAGGGTATTATCTATCCAAGTTACTGGTTCAACAACGTGAGGGTGAGTTCCAATTATAATATCTACTCCTAAAGATGATAGGAATTTAGCAGCGTCTTCTTGATAAGAATTTATATCAAAATTATATTCTATTCCCCAATGCATTGCTACCATAAGAACATCTACTTTATCTCTAATGCTTTCAATATCTTTTTTTACTTGTTCTTTATAGTTTTCATAATTAGTTTTATTTGACATATCCCAAATATTAACATAACTGTCATATCCACTTGGTCTTACAATACCATTTGTACCATAAGTATAATTTAACATTGCATAAGTAATATTATTTTTTTCTGCTATTTTTATGTTATTTCTGTCTTCTAGAGTTTTATAACTTCCTGCTGTATAAACATTTTTACTATTCCAATAATTAAGAGAATTTTCTATTGCTTTAATTCCCCTATCCAAGGTATGATTAGTAGCAAGACTAACTAAATTAAAACCAGTATCTATCATATCGTCTCCTACTTCATAAGGAGAGTTAAAAGCAGGATAACTAGATAGTCCAATTTCACTTCCTCCTAGAATTGTTTCTTGGTTATAATATGCTAAATCGTAATTACTAACTATATCTTTGATATAAGTTAACATTGGTTTAAAGTCATATCCGTTATTGTTAGCATTCTTTTTTGCTTCATTATATAAAGAAGAATGTATAAGCATATCTCCAACCATAATTAATGATACTTTATACTCTTCTTCTTTCTTTTCTTGTTTTTTTTCTGCTACTTTTTCTGATGTTGGTAATTTTTTATCGTTTCCTTTAGATATAGCAAAAGTAATACCTAAAATTAATAAAATAACAAAAACCATTAATATTATTATTTTACTTAATTTTTTTCTTGATTCTACCCTTTTCCTTTTTATTCTCATATCTTTCTCCCACTAATTCAAAATCAATTTTATTTTCATCAGTTATTCCAGATATCTTAACAGTTATTTTATCTCCAACTGTATAAGTGTATCCACCATTTTTCTCTACTATCATATAACTTTCAGGAATTAATTTCATTATTCCGTTTAAAGAACTACTATTAACAAGTCCTTCATACATTTCATCAATTTCTACAAAAAATCCAAAATTACATACCATAGAAATAACACCATCATAAACTTCCCCAATATGTTCTTTTAAATAATTTGCTTGTCTATTTCTTAAAACATCGTTTTCTAGTTTATCAGCACATTTTTCACTATTATTAAAATGCATTGCATAATCTTCTAAATCATCTTCCCATAAACTATTAGTATATTCTACACCATAATCTAAATAATCTAGAATAATTGCTTGGTCGACAAAGTCTTCTCCTCTTCTTATTGGTGAAGTTTGCATACCATAAATCTTTTTTGCTGTAGCATAATGTCCTTTATTAACAACATCAAATCTTGCTTTAGACTGACATCTAATAAGTAAAGCACTTAATACTTTTTCTTCATCTTTTCCTTTTATGAATTTTAAAACTCTGATAATATCTTCACGACTATAGTTTTTCTTGGTTTTCATATTATATTTATCACATATAAAATTCATTACTGAGTTTAGAGCAAAAATATTTGGCATTTCGTGAACTCTATACATTAAGTTTAATCCTTTTTTTGTTAATAATGTTGTAACTGCTTCATTGGTAGTTAGCATAAAGTTTTCAATTAATTTTTCTCCACTTCTTTGAACTTTCTTTTCAAAACTAATATTACCATTTTCTTTTATAATAGAAACTTCTGGAGAATAAAAATCTAAAAATCCATCTTTCTTCATTTTATTTTCTAATTTTTTAGATAATTCATTCATATTTTCTAATGTTTCAACATATTTTTCATATCCTAAAGGTATTATTTTATCTTCTAGAATACTATTAACTGCATCATAAGTCATTTTCTTTCTACTTCTTATTATACTTTTTACAATTTTAGTATCTTTAATATTACCAAGTTCATCAATAGTAACAAAATAAGATAAAGCAAGACGGTCAGATTCTTCATTCAAAGAACAAATTTCATTAGATAATCTTGGGTGACACATTGGAATTACACTATCATCTGGATAAGCACTAGTACCTCTTTCTAAAATATCATAAAAAGTATAAGTACCTCTTTTTATATAATAAGCAGGCATTGCAATACTAGTAATTAAAGTAGTTGTTCTATTATCATTTTTTATAATAGAAACAGCATCATCTATATCTTTAGTCTTTGCACCATCAATAGTAAAAGTGTCTATATATCTCAAATCAACAAAACCTTCTTCAGTAATTAAAGATTTAATCTTTTCTTCAGTTAAAAACAAAGGAATATTTTCTACTTCATTTACTACTTTTTCAGGAAATTCTTTTTTAAATCCATAAAATGTTACATAAGGGTCTAATTCCTTATCAATTTCATCTTTATGTCCTACAACACTTTCTAAAGTTGCATCAACACTATCTCTATTAAGACTAAATATAATCATATAACCAGTAGTAACTTTATCAATATCATTTCCATATAAAGGAATAAGTTCATCTTTATAACTAACATAATGACTATTATTTTTAATAACAACTTCCCCAATAAATTTAGGAATATATTTTGATGTTATATCTACTATTTTACCAGTTTTTATATTATTTTTATAATTAGGTAAAATATCAATTAAAACACTATCACCAGTTATTATATTAGGGAATTTATTTATTATTTCAACTTCCCCATCATATTTAGTTGAAACAATAACACTACCATTTCTTCTAACTTTAACAATTCCACTTACTAAATTAGTCTTTGATACTAAAGTATATCTATTTCTTTTATTTAAAAATATAGTACCTTCCTTCATTAATTCACTAAGTAAATTATTAAGTTCACTTTCACTAATTTTCATATTTCTTCTTAAATTAGTATAATCTAATTCCTTATTCCTTAAAACAGAAACAATTTTTTCTTTCATAAAACCCTCCTAAAAAAACTATTTAACTAATATAAAATCAACTGTTGAATTTTCTCTTGAAGCACCAATTACTTTAACAGTAACTGCATCTCCAAAAATATATCTCTTATTAGTTTTCTTTCCATAAACCATATAACCTGATTCATCATAAATATAATAATCTCCAGGTATATCTTCTAATTTAACTAAACCTTCAACGGTATTATCTAATTCTACAAAGATACCAAAAGGTGTTACTCCACTTATAACACCAGGATATACTTCTCCAATATGGTCTTCCATATATTCTGCTTTTTTCATTTTTTCTACATCTCTTTCACAATTAACTGAATCAAGTTCTTTTTGTGAAGTATGTTCGCACATTGAATATAGATTAGTATCCCAATACTCAACTACTTTATTTGAATAATTTATACTATAATCTCTTACAAGTCTATGAAGAATTAAATCTGGATATCTTCTTATTGGTGAAGTAAAATGTGAATAACACTTGCTACCAAGACCAAAGTGTCCGATATTTTCATTAGAATATTTTGCTTTTGCTTGACTTCTTATTGCTAAATCATTTAAAACTTTAGAATCTTCTTTATCAGTTAATTGTTTTAGTATTCTTTGAAAATCTTTAGCAGTTACTATTTTATTTTTACCTGTTACAACATAACCTCTTAAAGCAAGAAAGTTCAAAAATGACTGTATTTTCATTTGGTCTGGTTTATCGTGAACTCTATAAATTGATGGTAATTCTTGATAATAAATATGTGAAGCAACTGTTTCATTAGCAACTATCATAAAGTTTTCAATTAATTTTTCTCCAGTTCTTTGACTTCTTAATTCTATTTTATATGGGTGACATTTATCATCAACTAAAATCTTTGCTTCAGGTGAATCAAATTCGATATATCCACGATTAATCATTTTCTTTCTAAGAATACCAGATAATTCATTCATAATTTTTAAATCATTTGCAAAATCTTCATATCCTGAAGGTATAACATTATCTTCTAGAATACTATTAACTTTATTATAAGTCATTTGAATTCTACTTCTTATTATACTTGGAGTAATATTATAATCAATTACTTCTCCTTTTGAATTAATTTTCATAATACAAGACATTGCAAATCTATCAACCTTGGGATTTAAAGAACAAATACCATTAGATAGTTTATGTGGTAACATTGGTACAACTCTATCAACTAAATAAACACTAGTAGACCTATAATATGCTTCATCATCTAATGCAGTACCAGGTTTAACATAATAAGATACATCTGCGATATGAACTCCTAATTCATAATTACCATCTTTTAATTTACTAATACTTACCGCATCATCTATATCTTTAGTGTCATCTCCATCAATAGTAAAAATTACTTTATCTCTTAAATCAAGTCTACCAGAATCTAATCCTTCTTTAATCATTTCATCATTAAGTTCTAAAGGAATATCTTCTAATTCTTTAATTACTTCATCCGGAAAATTAGGTCTAAATCCATACTCATAAACAAAAGATAAAATATCTATACCAACATCATTCTTATGTCCTATTATTTGAATTATTTCTCCAACATAATTACCATCTTTCAAAGGTCTAACTAAAACTTTATGTCCTTCGACTGCTCCATTGATATATTCTTTTGGTATATAAATATCAGGACATTTTTTATTATCTGGTTTAACATAATAATTATCTTTTTCTATAAAGACTTCCCCTACCAAAGGAGTATAATCTCTTTTTATAACTTTAATTATTTTACCTTCTGGTTTATCTTTATTTTTATTTATTAATTCTACTAAAACTAAATCATTTGCTCTTGCAGTATTTAGATTTTTTTCACTTATATATATATCTTTACTATCTTTATCAATTTCAACAAATCCAAATCCCTTTTCAGTCATAAGTAGTTTACCACTAAGTAAATGAGAATTAGATAAAAGTAAATATTTTTTCTTCTTATCACTATAAT
>OLHG01001728.1_pt1 | contig 12808 bp, 18 predicted proteins | sample 1605971 | NCBI WGS metagenome assembly OLHG01 (sample SAMN03283289) | human gut metagenome | biome: human-associated habitat; material: feces | host: Homo sapiens | place: Peru | collected 2012 | reverse complement strand
AGGAGGGTTTTATGAAAATTGATAAAGTTAAAATAGGAGAAAATGGTCTTGGAGAAGTTTATGCATTAAAGTATACAAAAGAATATAAAGAAAAACTTTATAAATATAAACTTAAACAAGAATTAATGATTATTGAATATTTGAGATATTTAGGAATGAGTGAAGAAGAAATATTAGAAACTTTAAATAGTGAAACACTTTTTAGTGTATATTTAAGTTCAATTGATCAAATATTCGATACAAAAAAATTAAATAGAAGTTGTTAGTTATGGATTTTATGGAATTTATTGAAATGCTTGAGGTTAATAATTTAACATTAGATGATGATGGAAATATTATAGAAAAGGATGAAGAAGATGAGTAAAATAATTGTAATCGCAGGACCAACTGGAGTAGGAAAGACTAAATTAAGTATAGATTTAGCAAAAAAATACGATGCAGTAATTATAAATGCTGATGCAACACAAGTATATCAAGAGGCAAATATTGGAACGGCTAAAGTGACTGAAAAAGAGACTTGTGGAATACCACATTATATGATTGATATAGTGCCTTTAAGTACAAATTATACTGTATGTAATTATCAAAAAGATGGAAGAAAAATATTAGATAAATTAATAAAAGAAAATAAAAATATCATTATAGTAGGTGGTTCAGGTTTATATATTAAAGCACTATTATATGATTATAAATTTGATATAGAAAATAATACTAGTGATAAAGATTATTCAAAATTTTCTAATGAAGAATTAAAGAGTATGGTTGATTCAATATATGAAGAAAATAATATACACGTTAATAATCGAAAGAGATTAGAAAGATTTTTAAATCATTATGAAAACACTGGAAATATAATAAAAAATAGTGAAGAAAAAGATACCCCATTATATGATTTTACAATTATTGGTTTAACTACTTCTAAAGAAAAATTATATTATCATCTAGAAAAAAGAGTATATGATATGTTGATAAATGGATTTATAGAAGAAGCTTATTTATTAAAACATTATCCAAAGGTACGAACTTTCATAGGTTATGGTGAACTAATTAAATATAAAGAAAAAAAATGTACACTTACAGAAGCTGTTGAAGAAATAATATCTAAAACTAAAAAGTATGCTAAAAGACAATATACTTGGTTTAATAATCAATTTGATAATATAAAGTGGTTTAATGTAGATTACAATGATTTTGAAAACACTGAAAAAGAAGTTATAGATTATTTAGAAAATCTATAACTTTTAATATGCTTCTAAAAAGAATTCTTCATCATATAAGTGTTCTTGTCTATCTAATTTGTGTAATTTTTCTTTACTAATTAAAAAGTAGTTATTTTGATATCTAATATCTTCTGCATCATCCCAAGTTAAATCTAAATGCAACCACTTTCCTTCAACATATGCTAGGTTCCATATATGATGTTCACTACTAATTTTTATATTAGGAATATTAAGCCTATCTAAAAATATAGCCATCGCATCACTGTAACCAGAACAAACACTATAGCCCTCAATTAAGTTACCATAGGCACTAGTTGAATCATAAGGACTAGTCTTATTTATCATATTATCATCATATGTAGAATGATTAATTATATAGTTATGTACAAGACTTATTTTATCTCTATCTGTTTTTCCATCTAGAGGTAAACTATTAAGTATTTCGGTTACCTTATTATTAATTAAATCTATTTTATCTTTAGTATATTTATGTGTCACAATAATATTTATTTCTCCATTACTACTAATTTTAGTATTCAAATCGCTAAAACTATTGAAAGGATGAACATAATCATTAACTTTAGTCATTAATTCTTGATCATTAGCAATTTCATCAATATCACTCGTACATTCTTTATATTCTTTAGGACAATAAAATGTAAAATCATTCCATCCATTATTTAATATATTAAAATAAATATTTAAAACATCTTCCTTATTATAAGGTGTGAAATCATTAGTATAAGTAAATTTAATATAATCGAAATCTCTTTTATATTCATTACTATCTTTTATTAATGGTTCATTTTCTTTCATCAAGAACTCTTTAATAGTAATACTAATATCATCTCTTTTAAAGTATACAAACAAAACTAACCCCATCATTAATATTGTAAATATTATATTCTTTATCGTTTTCATAAATCTATTATAAAATAAATATAAATAAAAAACAAGTAATTACTTACTTGTTACTTGTTTAAGTTTACTTGATAAATTTGATTTATATCTAGCAGCAGTATTCTTTTTAATAACGCCTTTAGATTGAGCTTTATCTATTGCTTTAACTGCAGTAGTGAATTTTTCATTTACAGTTTCTACATCTTCTTTTAAAGCTTTTTCGAATTTCTTAATAGCAGTTCTCATACTTTGTTTAACATCATTATTAAGTAAAGCACTTTTTCTATTAGTTATAATTCTTTTCTTTTGACTTTTGATATTTGCCAAGATAATGCACCTCCCTTTTAAGTACAAATAAATTCTATCAAAAATATGTATAAAAATCAACTAAAACCTTCATTTTAATAATAGGTGATAGTATGTTTAAAGATAATTTATTCTTAGAAACTAGTGAAAAACTAGCAAACTTAAGTGAAATAACAAATAAAAATAAAATTAATGAAGATATATTTATAAGTGAAATAGATATAGATAATAAACTTAGTAAACAAATAAATAAAATAAGAGGTAAATATATTACAATAAGTTTTAATAAAAATAGATTAAATAAAAATATAGAAAAATTAATAGGAGTATTAAATGATAGTATTTCAAATACTCTTAAATATTTAGGAATAAATAAAAAATCTAAAATACTATTTGTAGGATTAGGCAATAAAAGTATTACTTGTGATTCACTTGGTTATCACACAATAGAGAAAATAGGCATAGAAGGTTCTTTATATAAAATATACAAAGATGTTGAAGGTATCACTAATATAAATAGTTATGAATTTATAAAAAGTATATCAAATACATTAGAAATAGATCTAGTTGTAATATTTGATTCATTAAAAGCAGAAAATATAACAAGATTAGGAAGTACTATTCAAATATCTACTGGAGGATTATATCCAGGAAGTGCAGTAACTGATAAATCTAACGAAATCAGTAAAAGAACAATAAGAAAAAATGTAATATGTATAGGTGTACCAACCATAATAAATCTAGAAAATGTAAATCCTAATAATCCAGATATGTTAGTATCAACTAAAGATATAGATTTAGTTATCGATGGATTAAGCTCAATAATAAGTATGTCAATTAATAGAATATTCTAATATTAAACGACATATTTTTTAATACCTATTTAGTATAATTCTACTAGGTGATTATATGAGAAGATTCAAATCAAGAAAAACTAATAATTCTAAATACATATTAATATTCATAATATCTTTTATAGTTATGATATATTTACTTAAAGATAACTTAGTAGATAAAGATACTCTCTTAAATAAAGTAATAAATGAAACAACTAAAAATAATAATAGTTTGCTTTTAAGTATAAAAGAAAAACTAACTAGTCCTAAATATATGTTATATGAAGGATTAAATAAAAGTGTAAATAAAGATAGTTTAAGTGTATTTTCTCATGAAATAATAGACAACTTTAACTATGAAAATAGTAAAAGTGAATATGTAACAGATCCAAATCCAATTAATATAGATGAACCTCTTGTATATTTATATAATACACATCAATTAGAAGAATATAATTTAGAAAGTGTTTATGATTATTCAGTAAAACCTAATGTATTAATTGCATCATATATTTTAAAAGAAAAACTAAATAATAAAGGTATCAAAACAATTGTAGAAACTAATAATATGAAAGAATACTTAAATAAAAATAATTTATCATATAACATGAGCTATCATGCATCTGAATATTTTGCAAGACTTAAAACTAAAGAAAATCCAAGTATAAAATATCTAATAGATATTCATAGAGATTCAGCTAGATATAATACCACTTTAGTTAATATTGATGGAATAAACTATGCAAAAGTAATGATACTAAGTGGATATGAACATACGATAAAAGAAAATAATACAGGATTTGCTGAAAGCTTAAACAATTTAATAGATGAAATGTATCCGGGATTATCAAGAGGAGTTATTATAAATGATAGTCCTCCAGTTAATGGAATATATAATCAAGATTTGTCAGGTAAAAGTGTACTCATAGAAGTAGGTGGAGTAGATAATAAATTAGAAGAAGTAAATAATACTATGGAAGCATTAAGTAATGTAATAAAATCTTATATAGAAGGTGAACTATGAAGAAAAAAAAGAAAAATCCTTTTGTAGTTGTAATTATTGTTTTATTTGGTTTATATATGAGTTTATATTATCTTAGTATAAATGGTTATTATGAATATAAAGAGTATAGTAAGATGACTTTAACCAAAGATGCAATGAAAAGATTTGAAGAAGATGTTAAAAATGGTAAAGATATAAGTATAAATGAATATATAACTGATTATAAAGATTATTCTAATAGTGTTTCTAACTTTGGACTTAAGGCTGGTGAAAAACTAGAAACCATAGTTAATAAATGTTTAGGAGGAGTATTCAAAGTATTAAGTAAACTTGTAACAGACTAGAAAAAAAGTAAAGATCGTTTCTAATAACTAAATCCCTTAGTTATCTAATCTTTACTTAATATATTATATTCTAGTCTTTTTCATTTGTTAACAAAAGTCTAGCACATTTACTATAAGTTCTTGATAAAAGTCCTCTTCCAAGTAAGGTACCACCAAAATATCTAACAACTACAATTAAAGTATTATCTAGATTATTATAATTTATTACATCTAAAATAGGTTTACCTGCGGTGTTAGAAGGTTCTTTATCTTCATTCTTTCTCTCTAAATTACCCATTTTATATGCATAACAAAAATGTCTTGCTTTCTTATGTATAGTTTTCAATTCATCAATTATAATTTTAACATCTTCTTCATTATCTATTTGATACAAATATCCAATAAATTTACTTTTCTTTTCAATTACTAAACTTTCATTTAACTTTTTCATACTTAAATTTTATATTATATTTAATAAAAATTCAATATCCTCATATAATTTTATGGGTGAATATATATGACTAAGGAAGATTATTTAAAAAGAATTAAATCAAATAAGAATAAAAACTATAGAGAGAGTATGATTAAAAGAACACTTTTATCTGTTATATTTATATTAATTATATTAATTGCTTCTAACCTGAGTGATAAGTTTAAGTCTTTAGTTAAAAATGAATTATTAGAAAACACTTTTAATTTTTCTAAAATAAACGCTTTATATAAAAAATATGTTACTAAAATTAATCCTATAAAACCAAAAGGAGATGATACTTCTTTAGTTAGTAGTGCTCATGGATTAAACTATTCTAAAAGCGAAGATTATTTAGATGGAGTTAAGCTTACAGTAGACAGTGAATATCCAGTTAAAATGTTAGATAGTGGATTAGTAGTATATATTGGAGAAAAAGAAGGATATGGTAGTTGTATCGTTGTTAAACAAAGTAATGGAATAGATGTAATATATGGAAATATAACTGATACTAATATTAAAGTATATGACTATATAGAAAAAGGTACTATTATAGGAAATGCTAATGAGTATTTATATTTAGTATTTCAAAAAGAAGGAGAAACTTTAGATTATAAAAAATATATTTGATAATATTAAGATAGATATAACTACTTATATATTAATTTTACTTTCTTTTCTAGCAGGATATTTCGAATATACATTTATTACTATAATAAGTATCATAATTCATGAAATGGGACACTTTATTGCTGGAAAACTATTACATTTAAAGGTAAAAGAAATAAAAATATTTATGTTTGGAGGAGTAACAACATTAAATGAAGATTTAAATTTAAATATATATAAAGAAATATTACTTTTGATAATGGGTCCTATTACTCAGATAATATTTGTTTTCATTATATTCTTATTACATAAAAATAATTTTATTGATACACTAACTTATACAAAAATTTTTAATATTAATATGCTTTTATTAAAATTTAATTTATTGCCAATATTACCTTTAGATGGAGGAAAACTAATTAATAATCTTCTGGATTTGATCATTTCATACGATTTAAGCCATACTATTTCTATAATAATAAGTTTCATTAGTTTACCACTATTATTTACATTTGATAATAAATTATTAATAATAATATTATTTACATTCTTACTATTAAACCTATTAAATGAAATATCTATTCATAAATATAGACTAGAATTATTACTCTTAGAAAGAAAATATAAAAAATTTAATTTTAAAAAGACAATTAAGATTAATAATACAAAGAATATAATGAGAAATAAAAATTATGTAATTATAAAATAGTCAAATGAATCTTTAATATTTTTAATAAGTAAGCATTTAATAATTATACAAATCTTGAAATATACATTTGAAAATGATATTATAATTGTCATGAAAAAGGGGTAAATATGAATAATAAAAAATAGATGCATTTAAAATAAAAACCTCAATACAATTTCTAAGCCATAATTAAATTAATTATTTAAAATACATAAGAATGAAGATAAAAATGTTAACTTAAGTAAAGTTATTAAATTTAAAACAATTGAATATTTATTATCAATGCTATATAATAATGGAATTAGGAGGTCTTCTATGTATTATGAAAGAAAAAATATAGATTTACTTGAATGCACTTTTATTGGTCCATATAGTTTTGAAGAACAAGCTGAGGAGTTTAAAAAACAAATTAATGAATACATAAAAATGTTAAAAAATATTTATAATAAATTAAGTAATTTTAATAATTTAAGTAATGAAGATTTTTATGAATTATTATGTAAACTTTATTATATACAGCTTGAAGAAAAAGATTACTTGAAAATGCTTTCTAAACTTAATAATAAACAATATATTGGTATATATGAAATACCAACATCAATGACTTTTAATGGTATTGCAACTGAAAAATTTGGGAGAAATTTCGACTGGTGGAAGCAGCTTTATCAAGTCTATTTTGTAGTTGCAGGAAGTACACAATTTAATTTTAACTACGGAAAAGTATATTCAAAAAAAGATGTAAAAGAATTGTTAGCCAACAAAGATATTGTTATTTTTAAAGAAACAACGAAAAGAATTTCTAATAACGTTAATTTTCCTAAACAAAAATATGAATCATTTGTAGCATTAGATGTTAACTTAGAAAATTTGGATGATTATAGTTCTAAATTTATACAAGATAATTTTAATTTGTTTTCTGAAATGTTAAGAAATGCCTTTACAAAGAAAAAAGTTTTAAAAGATTTAAGACGATTTATACTTGAGTTAAATGAAGAAATACGAAAAGTTCTTTCTTATTCAAAATCAAAAAAATTTATGTATTATACTACAGCAACAATCTGTAAAGAATGGTATAATTCTTCTGAAGAAAAAAATGATTTTCAAGTTATACAAAAGAAATTAGAATTAGCAAGTAAAACAAGATAATACTAATAAAAAGTACCAAGAAAGATATTAGATTTTACCATTTAGGCATTAAAATATTTGACTACAAGGCTTATTTATGGTAAAATCTATTTGTTTGTAGAAATCTTTCTCTACAACCGCTCAGAAAAGGTCTTAAAAAGTTTAACTTACCTTAAAGGCGAGTCTTATTGAAGGAGGAATAAAATGAAAGCTATTATAGTAACAGGTGGAAAACAATATTTAGTAACTGAAGGTACAGAACTTTATGTTGAAAAATTAAATAATGAAGTTAATACTGATGTTGTTTTTGATCAAGTTTTATATGTAGATGGTAAAGTAGGTAATCCAACAGTTAAAGGCGCTAAAGTTACTGCTACTGTATTAAAACATGGTAAACAAAAGAAGATTAGAGTATTTAAATACAAAAATAAAACTAAATCTTCAAGAATCGTTCATGGTCATAGACAACCATATACTAAGATTGTTATTAAATCAATTGAAGTGAAGTAGTATGATTAAAATTACTATTAAAAAAAATGATAATTTTATTGAAGAAATTAGAATTCATGGACATGCTAAGTATGACGAATATGGGAAAGATATAGTATGTGCAGGAGTAAGTAGTGCTCTTATTACAACAGTTAATGCTTGCTTAATATTTGATAATGAATCATTAGAATATAATGAAGAAAATAATTTCTATTTAAAAAATATTAAACAAGATGAAATAACTAACAAATTGTTAGAAAATTTAGTTAATGTCTTTAAAAGTATTGAGAGTAAATACAAAGAAAACATTATAGTTAAGGAGGAACATTAGATGAAATTTATGATTATAGATTTACAATTATTTGCATCTAAAAAAGGTGTTGGTTCTACTAAGAATGGTAGAGATTCAGCTGGTCGTAGATTAGGTGCTAAAAAAGCTGATGGTGAATTTGCTAATGCTGGTAATATTATCTATCGTCAAAGAGGAACTAGAATTTATCCAGGTGTAAATGTTGGAATGGGTAAAGATCATACTTTATTTGCTTTAGTTGATGGAGTAGTTAAGTATGAAAGAAAAGGAAAAGATAAAAAACAAGCTAGTGTATATCCAGTAAAGTAATTATCTAGATAGACAAGTATTGTGTTTTATGATAAAATGTAAATGTATTTAGAAAATAATGTTTCTAAGTACATTTAATACATTATAAATGTTAGTCGCTTCTAGGTGGTGCGAGCAATAAATGATCCTAGTCGAGAAATGTTAGTCGCTTCTGGATGGTGCGAGCAATAAATGATTCCAGTTGTAAATGATTAAACTCCATATTATTTGGAGTTTATTTTTTTTAAAAATAAAACAAACAAATGATTGACTTAATAATTTTGTTATAGTACAATGAATATGTGAAGAAAATTTTGTTAAACATGTAGGAGGTGTTGAACATGAAAATAATAACAGGATATTTATATCACATTAAAGATGACTTTTTTGATAAACTTAAGAATTATGGATTAATGATTAATCATGAAAATGGACATTCTAGACCATCGTATTTAGCAATTAAAGATAAAGATATTTTATGGTTTATACCATTGAGTACAAAAGTAAGTAAATATAAACCTATGATTGAAAATAAAATAAAAAAATATGGTTCTTGTAAAACAATAATGATTAAAAGAATTGCTGGTAGAAATCAAGTGATATTGATTCAAAATGCATTTCCAACACTAGAAAAATATGTAAAAAATTTACATACTGTAGAAGGAAAACCTATTCAAATAGCAAATAGTATAAAGAAAGAAATAATAAATAATTTTGAAAGTACGATTTCATTAAAAGAAAAGGGGATTAATCTTTTCTTTAATGATATAGATAAAATTATTGATGTTATAAATAATGAAATTAAAATGGGAGTATAGAAATGAATAATGAAAATAAAGAGCTATGGGAAAGTGCTATAGGAATAAATGAAAGTGATGGTGTTGAACCGTCTGAAAAATTAAAGGAATTAATTAACATGAATATTAAAGAACAAATAACTACAGAAGAAATGATTGAAAGGTTAAAGAAATATTATGAAGAAGAAAACAACTAAGTATTTGTATGATGATGGAACTTTAATAAATAAACTAAATATTCATGATCCTGAAAAGTTAAAACAGGCAGAAAGCGATATTGTTACAGTTAGAATTCATGAAGTAATAAAAGGCGGTTATTTTGAACCTTCGGAAGAATATTTAAAAGAATTACACAAATATTTATTTAGTGATGTTTATCCATTCGCAGGACAATATAGAGATATACAAATATATAAAGAAGAACAAATATTAGCAAGGTTGTCTATAGAATATGCACATCCAGATGAGATTGACTTCAGAATAAAAGCATTATTAGAATTAATAAATAAAACTAACTTTAATGATTTAGATCAAGAAGAAAAGTTAAATTATATAACTAATATTGTTGTGTCACTATGGCAAATTCATCCATTTAGAGAAGGTAATACTAGAACAACATTACTTTATATGAGGCAATTACTTAAAAGTTATGGATTATCATTCAATGAATACTTTTTTAAACCAAAAGGTAATTTTGAATATACAAGAAATGCTCTAGTGGCAGCTTGCTTTGAATCAGAAATTTATGATAAACAGAGAAATTATACATATATTAGAAAAGTTATTGGAGATATATTAGAAAGTTCTACGTATGAGAAAAAGTTGTAATAAGAAGGTGAAAAGGTGAATTATAAATTAGAAGATAATTCTATTTTAATAGTAGATAATAAAAATAAGAATAAAATAATTTTAAGATATAGAAATGAATTAAAAAAAGTTAAAATTATAACATTTAATGAATTTAAAAATAAATATACATTTTCTTATGATAATAGAACTATATATTATATGATGAAAAAATATGGATATAAATATGAAGTATGTTTAGTTTATTTGAATAATCTGTATTATATAAATGATAAAAACTATTCTAATAATAAGTTACAATTTCTTAAAAACCTCAAGGATGAATTAGATAAAGAAAAACTACTAATTTATAATAACTTATTTAAAAGATTCATTCGTTCTAAGAAAATTTATGTTTATACAAATAAAACTGTAAGTAAGTTTTATAAAAATTTATTTAATGAGTTAGATGTTACTTATATAAAAAGTGAAGAAATAGAAAATAGAAACTTTGATATATATGAATTTAATGATATGAATAGTGAAATTAATTTTGTAGCAAGACAAATAACAACTCTTATTAAATCTGGTGTTAATATTAATAAAATTAAATTAATGAATGTTAAAGAAGAATATAATTATACAATAAACAAAATATTTAAGTTTTATAATATACCTATATATTTTAAAAATACTAGTTCTTTATATAGTACAAGCATAAGTAAATATTTTTTAGATAATTTATCTAGTGATAAAAAGATATCTATAGAAAAAGTTACATCTAAATTTAAAAATAATATTGATGAAATAAACCTTCTAATTAAGGTATTAAATAACTATACTTGGTGTGATAATTTAATGGATGTAAAAGAATTACTAGTGAATGATTTAAAAAATACATTTGTTATAGAAAAAAGATTAAAAAACGAAATAGAAATTATTGATTTGGATGAACTTGTTGATGAAGAAGAATATGTATTTTTAATAGGATTTAACCAAGGAATAATACCTAAATTATATAAGGATGAAGAATATATTACAGATAATATAAAAAATGAAATAGATGTTGAAACTACTTTAGAAAAAAATAATATAAGTAAAAATGATACTCTTGAACTTATAAATAAAATAAAAAATATATTTATAACTTATAAGACACATAATGGTTCTTTAAGTTATTCTATTTCTAATATAAGTGAAGAAATGAACTATAATTTAATTAAAGATTATAAAGATGAATATAATATGTCTAATTTATATAACAAAATATTACTTAGTAATTATTTAGATGTGTATTCGAAATACGGAGAAATAAGTGAATGTTTACCATTACTATTAAATAACTATAATGATATAAATTATTTAACATATGATAATACTTTTAAAGGAGTAGATAAAAATAAATTAGAAACTAAGTTGTCACTTTCTTATAGTTCAATAGATAATTATTATAGATGTTCATTCAGGTATTATGTTGAAAATATATTAAAATTAAGCATATATGAAGAAAACTTTATGACTTTTGTAGGTAAGTTATATCATTATATACTATCAATTATGGATGAAAAAGATTTTGATTTACATAATTCTTATCATAATTATATTGAAACATCTAATAAAGATTTTAGTGAAAAAGAAAAATTCTTTCTAAATAAACTAGAAGATGAACTAGAGTTTGTAATTAAAACTATAAAAGAACAACTAACCTTTACTAAATTAAGTGAATCTAAAAAAGAAAACAGAATAACTATTAATAAAAATGAAGATTTAACATTTGTAGGTATAGTTGATAAGATTATGTATGAAAAAGTACTTAATAAAACAGTAATAGAAATTATTGATTACAAAACTGGTAACCCTGAAATTAATTTAAATAATTTAGTTTATGGAATAGGAATGCAATTACCAATATATATTTATTTAGTAAGCAAAAGTAATGATTTTAAAAATATAAAAATCGGTGGATTTTATTTACAAAAAGTACTTCAAACTGTTATTAATAAAGATCAAAATAATAGTTACGAAACATTAAAAAGAAATAATTTAAAATTACAAGGTTATTCAAATAGTGATACATCAATATTAGAATTAGTTGATTCTAGTTATAATGATAGTAAAGTAATCAAAGGATTAAGAACATCTAGTAAAGGTTTTTATGCTTATTCTAAAGTACTTAATGATGAACAAATTAATTTTATTATTGATACAGTAGATAATAAAATAGATGAAGCATATATAAAAATTAAAAATGGTGAATTTGATATCAATCCAAAAAGAATAGGTGGAATAAATAAAGGTTGTGAATTTTGTAAATATAAAGATTTATGTTTTATGAAAGAAAATGATATAGTTAATTTAAAAGAAGTAAAGTTTGGAGGTGAAGATGAATGATACCTACAAAACCAGTTGATGCAATATGGACTGATGAACAATGGCAAGCTATATATGATAAAGGACATAATATAATCGTTAGTGCTGGTGCTGGAAGCGGAAAGACTGCAGTATTGAGTGAAAGAGTACTTGAAAATTTAAAAAGTGGTATGAGCATAAAAGAAATACTAATATTAACTTTTACTAAAGCAGCCAGTGAGGAAATGAAAGAAAGAATTAGAAAAAAGATAAAAAAAGAGCCGCCTCTATCTAAAGAACTTGAATTAAT
>OLHG01001727.1_pt1 | contig 12812 bp, 11 predicted proteins | sample 1605971 | NCBI WGS metagenome assembly OLHG01 (sample SAMN03283289) | human gut metagenome | biome: human-associated habitat; material: feces | host: Homo sapiens | place: Peru | collected 2012 | reverse complement strand
ATAATGAATTATGGAGAATAATAGGTGTATTTGATTCGACAACACATGGAATAAAAAACGAAAACTTAATAAAAATAATTAGAAATGATTCATTAGGTTGGTATTCTTGGAATAAAGAAAGTGTTAATGATTGGCCTAATAGTAGTTTATATAGTATTTTAAATGATTATTATAATGCGGTTAATGGAACAGAGAATGATTATTGTTATCAATATGCTGGTGATATAAAAGGTAACTGTGATTTTAGAAATTCTGGAATTCAAATACCTTTTAGAAATATGATTCAAGAGGTAAAATGGTATTTGAATGGTCCAAGCTTTTATAATAAAAATTCACAAGAATTTTTATCTGTTGAAAGATGTACTAGTTGTTCTATAGTAGGAAGATGGGGAACTATAACAAGTCCTATTGGATTGATGTATATGTCTGATTATGGGTATTCAATGCTTGAATCCAATGTAAGCAGAAGTAGTAATCTAGAAAAGACTAGAATTATTGCGGTGTATACTTGGATAGCACGATATGGTAATGAATGGACTATTACAATAAGAAGTATTGACACAGATTATGTTTTTGATATAGAACACAATGATGGTAACGTTCTAAATGGTATGAATCCAATTTCGACTAAAGCAGTTAGACCAACTGTATATTTAAAATCTGATGTAAAATATATTAGTGGTACTGGTAGTCAATCAGATCCTTATGTAATAGATTTTTAGGAAGGAAATGATATAAATATGAAAAAAAGTTTAGTTATATTGCTGGTAATTACTTTTTTAGTTTTGTTTACTAATATAATTGATAGAAATAATAATTATATAGTAATTAATGGAATAAAATATTCAACTACTTTGAATGGAAGTTATATTTCTTCTTTTCCTGATAAAGGTGATTATGAGGTTATAGTAGAGTGTGAGAATGCTAAAAGTGAGTGGAATTATACAAAGTGGGTAGCAGAAATATATGAAATAACTGGTGGTGTAACTTGTAATATTTCTTTTGCTAGTATGACTGCAACTAATCTTAGTAACTATATAATTGATTTAACGGGAACTACTCAGGGAACAGGACAAGTTATTCATGAAACGTTTGTTGATTCTTCGACTACTTATGATACAGGATATAGATATGAAGGTAAAAATCCTAATAATTATATATTTTTTAACAACGAATTATGGAGAATAATTGGGGTATTTGATGAAAGTTCTCACGGAATATCAAATACAAAATTAGTTAAAATAATAAGAAATGATCCTATTGGCGGATATGCCTGGAATACGACAACTGTTAATGATTGGTCTAAAAGCACTTTATATCATTTGTTAAATGATTATTATTATAATGCAACTGATGGAACTAGTAGTAATTATTGTTATCATTATGAGCTTTCATTAAAAAACGAATGCGATTTTAGTGTAATTGGCATTCAAGATGGATATCGAAGTATGATACAAAATGATGTAATATGGTATTTGGGTGGAAATAATACATATAATACTACTGCTCAGAATTTTTATATAAATGAAAGAAAGTCTTATAAAGTATATTCTGGTAATAATTCATCTGTTTCTGGTGCTGTTGGGTTAATTTATGTATCAGATTATGGATATTCAGCTTTAAAAGATGATAGAGTTACTGCACTTGGCGGTAATACAAATACTGGATATAGTAATTTTGCTTGGGTAGATAATACGGTAACACTTACTCATGATTATGAAACTGATTATTTAGTATATGCAATTGGTGGTGCTGGTATAGGGGGTGATTATGTAACTCCACCACAAATTGTCCGCCCAGTCCTATACCTTAAATCCAACGTAGTAAAATATGCAGGTGACGGTAGTATCTCTAATCCATATCAAATAAGATTAGAAAGTTAGAAATAAAATAAGATTGTTAAAGCAATTTTATTTTTTTATGTTATACTTATTGTAGGTGAGTTATGAGAACAAAGAAAATATTTTTAAATATGTTATGTGATATTATACCTTATTTATTAATAGGGATAGTAGGGTTAGTAAAAGTAAATTTTTTAATTAAATATATTGGAGATGTTGGTAATGGGTATTATCAAACAATTAATCAAATAATAACTTATGTTTTTTTAGCACAAATTGGTTTTGGTGATGCAGTAATATTTTCGTTATATAAAGTATTTGCTAAAGAAGATAAGAAAAAAATTAATGAAATATATTCTGGTAGTAGGGTTATATTTAGAAAAATTGGTTTTGTTATACTTGGAATAATTGGATTAGTTAGTTTGATATTATATTTATTTTATGGTTTTGAAGATGGATATCGGAATTCTTCATTAATTTGTTTTATTGTTATATCTTGTTCTTATTTGATATCTTATTTTGGTAAGGGACAAACTTATTTATCTATTTTATCTGCTTCTCAAAATAAATATATTTATTCTTTAGTATCAAATAATATTAGGCTTTTATGTGATATATTAATAATCTTTGTTACTTATAAATATAAAAGTTTAGAAAGTATTGCTATTGTTATATTAATTGCTAAAATTTTAGAAGAAATAATATTAAGAATAGTTATGAATAAAAAGTATCCTTGGTTAAGGGAAGTAAAAAGAGAAAATACGAAGATGTTTAAAATGACTAAGGATTTAGCGGGTATTCAGATAGGTAGAATTATTTTAAATAATACTGATTCAATTATTTTAATGGCATTTCTTGGTCCAGTTAGTGTTAGTATTTATACTTCTTATATGTTTGTAACTAGATTTTTAAATGAAATAAGTACCAAGATAGAACTTGCTGTTGTTAATTCTTTTGGTAATGTTTTTGCTAATAAAGAGAATGATAAGGTATATCCTTTATTTAAGGAATTATTAATTTTATTTATTGTTATATCTTTTTCAATGACAATAACATTTATTTTAGGTATTAGGGGTTTTATTAATTTATGGATAGGTAAAGAAAATTATTTACTTAATTATCATACTGTTGTTTTATTTGGTATTTGTTCGTTTTTATATTGTATTGGATTACCTTTGTTATCACTAGTAAACGCTCACGGATATTTTAAGGATAATAAAAAACATACTTTTATATGTGCTTTTGTTAATATAATAATGTCTTTAGTATTAGTAAAATTCTATAAATTAGATGGATTACTTATTGGGACTTCTTTGGCATATTTATTAAATATAATTATGAAAATAGGGTTAGTTAATAAGAAAATATTTAAGGGTATTAATTCTAGAATATATTTATATTATGGTTTAATTATATTATCTTTGGTAGGTATTTGTTTATTTATTAAAAATATCGAAGTAGTTTTATTTGGTGTAATGACTAGTATACCTATTGTAGTATTTATATTGTTTGTTATATTTATTTCTCTTATGTTATTTATCTTTGGTATATTTAATACTTTTAGTAAGTCTTCCAGAGATTTATATGATAGAGGTAAGTTATTATTAAAAACTAAAAAAAATTAACTCTTTGTTAAAATTAATAATTTAAATAAAGATATATGTTATATTTATAGGGGTGAGGTTATGAGTATTAAGGAAACTTTAAAAGAAGAAGAGTATATTAAAAATATTATGGATTTAAGGCTAAATAAATTAAATACTAAATGGTTTAATACCCATTCTTATTCTAAATTAAAAGCATTAAGTAATGATTTATTTTCTTTTGGCGAATTATATGGAATATGTACTGAAGAGTATAATATGCCTTGGAATAATACGAGGATTAATGATATATTTAATGATAATTATTGTAAGTCAATGCAAAAGTATGTTAATAATATTTTGTTAGAGAGTGGTAGTTATCAAAAGATATCTGATAGTGTAATAGATATTTTTAGTGAGTGTAAGTATCCATTTTATAAAAATTATGGTAAGAGTTTAAAGAGATTTAATCATAATGATATGATGGAATTAATGGGGTCTTTTTTAAATGATTATGACGAAAGAGTATATAAGAAATTTAAAGATAGTTTAGATAATATGGAAGTATTTTTAATAAATGATGAACTACCTTACAATGGCGCGACATATAATGTTGATTCTTTAGGTAAATCTTTTGTATGTTTAGATGCAAGTATTCCTATGGGTGTTTATTTTTCTAAAATAGTTATTCATGAAATGGGACATGTATTTGAACAAAGTTTAAATAGAAATAATGATGTTAGGTTAAGAAATTATTTTTATGAATCTTATTATTATGAGGTGTCATCAGAGTTTTTTGAGTATGCGTTTTTAAATTATTTAAAAGAGAATAAAATTTATACTGAGGAAGCAGATTTGATGTTAGATATTCACTATAAGGAATTATTTATTCATATGGCAAGTATAAATTTATTAACTAGTTTAAATGAAGATGCTTTATGTGAAATATTAGAAAATGGAAGTGCTATTAGTGCTTTTTCTGATAAAATAGAACAAATAGAAAATAAAGCTAATTATTATAGTTTCTTTGAAGAAGATAAATTAAATCTTATAGATGATTTTATATATGGAGTAGGAGAGTTATTTAGTATTTATTTATATAAATATTATAAGGAAGATAAGGAAAAATTTAAGAAGGATTTTATTAATGTTATGTGTTCTTATCCTTATAGAAATGATATTTTAGCATTTAATGATTTAAAGATAGATACTGATACTTTAATTAAGGGTAAGGAATTAAGAAGAGTATTAACTAAAAAATAAAAAGAAGTATTAGTCAAATAGACTGGTTTGACCGATAACTTCTTTCTTTTTTTTGCTTTTTATTTTAGGTTTATTTTTGTTGTTATTCTTTTTATCATAGTTACTAATAAAGGCAATTAAAGTATGAATATTTTTGTAATTAACTTCTTCATAATTATAGATTAATTTATTAATTACTTCTTCATATTTTTTATCTAGATATTTAGATTTTATACCACTTTTTGAATCTGTTAAATAGACGCCAAGTTCTGATATTTCTATCAGGCATTCGTAATAGTTATAGAAAAATCTAATAAACTTATCTAAAAATTCATAATCGTTTGCTCTAGATATAAGTTCTAATCTAAGTGAAGCAGGTGCAAGTAACCAAGCATCATTTTGATAAAGTAAATCATAAATAACTTTGGAATACTTGTTATTTCTTTTTATTTTTATGGAAAGACTTTTGTTAAAATCTTCTTCTTCCAGTAAATTTTCATTAAATAATTGTTCTTTTAATTCGTCTTCATTATCAAACATAATAGAAAATCCATCAATTTCTTTTAAAGAACAAGCTCCTGGTGTTTTAAAATTACTTAGTTTAGTAAAATATTTTGCTTTTGTTAAATCAATTATTTTATTTTTGTTACCTATAGTTAAATAGTATGCCATAATGTCCCCCCTTAAAAATTAAATATTTAGTAATCTTATAAATGATATAAGTAAGATAGCAATTGCTACAAAAATTAATATCATTGATAGATTAAACATTGTTGTATAACCCTTATTATCATCTTTTTTTAGTATTTTTGTATAATGTTTATTTTTTTCTAGTTCTTCTTTTTTTTCTAGATATAGTAAATATTTTTGATATATTTCAATATTATTTTTATAAGTTTCTTTTTCTTCTTCAGGTAATTTTTCTAACTTATCTGGATTTTCATAAAGCATAATAGTTTTTTCTTTTACTTCTTCATCTAGTTCTTCGAAATTAAGTCCTTCCTGTAATTCTTCAGGTAATTCTTCTTTAATATTAGGATTATCTTCATAAGCATTATCTAGTTCGTTATTATTTACTTCGTCACTTACATCAATTTTAGATTCATTATAAATAGCATTATTAGGTTCACCAATTTGTAATTCTTTATTACTGTTAGTTCTTGCTTCGTATATTTTTCCATCTTTTGATAAACCAAATAAGTTTTCAACATTAATATAATTTATATGTAGTTCATCTGCATTTTTAATAATAAATACTAGTTTTTTATAATCTTCGACAGTAAGATTTTTAACTTGCCCCAAATATTCATTAATTTCTTCGATAGGAATTAGTTTTAATTCAATATTTTCTTTTATTCTTTGATCATTTAAGATACTAGTAGTATTTTTTTCATTATTATTGGATTGATATTTTGTATTTTCTGCTTGAATTTGTTTTAATTGTTCTACTAATGATACACCATCTTTTTTATTTTCTAATATAACTTGTTTACCATTTTCGGGATTATAAAAACTAAATATTTCAATTCCACTATCTAAAATTTTATGTTCTATTTTAGAAATATCAACACCAAAAGTATTAGCAATTTCTTTTTCGGGGTTAGTATCTTTTTCGTTATTTTTATCAAAATATTCATTAATTATTTTTTCTCTGTCTAATGGACTAGCATGTCTTAATTTATTCATTAACTCTTGAAATTCTTTACTATCGTATGCGGAACTATTTATTTGATTAATTAGATTTTTATCACTTTCTCCGACTAAACCGTTAGTATTTCTATACTTATCTAATACTTCTAGATAATATTTAACAGTTTCTTTATTTATTCTATCTGCCATTTTTAACACCTACCTTAATAATATAATACCAAATTTATTTAAAAAATACTAGTAAAAATAGTAAAAAAAGTAGGAATTGATATTCTTAAAGACATAAATGTTTACAAAATTCATATTTTATGATAGTATTATATTGGCTTTTCAAAAAAAACACACGATTACTGACTTAAATGCCTAGTGCCAGAAGGTGGTGTTTAGGGTAGACGTATCGGAGGAAAAAACAAAAGGAGGAATTTAAAAATGGCAGTAGTATCTATGAATAATCTACTAGAAGCTGGAGTTCATTTTGGTCATCAAACTAAAAGATGGAATCCAAAGATGAAAGAGTATATCTACAACTCTCGTGATGATATTTATATAATTGATTTACAAAAAACTGTAGAAAAATTAGAAGAAGCATACGAAGTATTAAACAAAATTGCTTCAGTTGGGGGAAAAGTTCTTTATGTAGGAACTAAAAAACAAGCTCAAGAAGTATGCAAAGAAGAAGCTGAAAGAAGCGGAATGTATTATATGACTGAAAGATGGTTAGGAGGAACTTTAACTAATTTTAAAACAATTAGAAAGAGAATCTATCGTCTTGAAGAAATAGAAAAAATGGAAAAAGATGGTACTTTTGATAAGTTACCTAAAAAAGAAGTTATTGGTTTAAAGAAAGAATACGAAAAATTAAACAAAAATTTATGTGGTATTAGAGAAATGACTAAATTACCACAAGCTGTAATAATCGTTGACTCAACAAAAGAATATAATGCAATTCACGAAGCAAAATTATTAGGAATTCCTGTATTTGGATTAATTGATACAAATTGTGATCCTGATGATGTTGATTATGTATTACCTGGAAATGATGATGCTGTAAGAAGTATTAAAGTTGTTTTAGGTGCATTAACTAATGCAATAGTTGAAGCAAATGGTGGAGTAGTTATTGATTATGTTGGTGAAGACGAACAAAAGAAAAATAGCAAAAATTTTGAAAAAGTATTCGATAAATCAAAAAACAAAAAAGAAGTTAAAGAAGTAAAAAAAGAAGAAACAGAAATTAAAGAAGAAAAGCCAGAAGTAACTAAAAAAGAACAAAAAATAGATTTAAATATTTTAACAGTTGCTGAATTAAAGGAACTTGCTAAGAAAAAAGAAATCAAAGGTTACTCAAAAATGAAAAAAGAAGAATTAATTGAAAATTTAAAATAGTTTTAGGAGGAAGAAAAAATGGTTAACGCAAGTATGGTTAAAGAATTAAGAGAAGTAACTGGTGCTGGAATGTTAGACTGTAAAAAAGCATTAGAAGAATCTAATGGTAATATCGAAGATGCAATTACTTGGCTTAGGGAAAAAGGAATTAGTAAGGCTGCAAAAAAATTATCAAGAATTGCTGCTGAAGGTTTAGCATATGCAAAAGTTGCTGGAAATAAAGCAGTTATCATAGAAGTAAACTCTGAAACTGATTTTGTTGCTAAAAACGAAGAATTTAAATCATTAGTAGAAACAATTGCAACTACAATTTTAAAAAGTGATGTAAAAACTAATGAAGAAGTATTAAAATTAATGGTTGATGATAAAACAATCGAAGATTTAATTATATCTAAAGTTGCTATTATTGGAGAAAAACTATCTTTCAGAAGATTTGAATTGCTTGAAAAATCTGATGATGAAGTTTTCGGTACTTATTCACATATGGGAGGTAAAATAGTTACTGTAACTATTTTAAAAGGAAATGATGAAGAATTAGCAAAAGATGTTGCTATGCAAGTAGCAGCAATGCATCCATTATACCTAAATCGTGATGAAGTTCCATCAGAAATTATTGATAAAGAAAGAACTATTCTTACAGAACAAGCAGAAAATGAAGGTTTAGATTCAAATAAGATTCCTATGATCGTGAATGGAAGATTAAATAAATACTTTGAAGAAGTATGTTTAGTTGATCAAGGTTTCGTAAAAGAAAATAAAATGAAAGTTTCTAAATATGTTGAAAGTAAAAATAGTAAAATTTTAAAATTTGTTAGATATGAAGTTGGCGAAGGAATGGAAAAAAGAGAAGAAAACTTTGCTGATGAAGTTATGAAACAAATTAATGGATAATATATTAAGAGTTATAGTGATATAGCTCTTTTTTTAGTTGACACATACATATGTTAATGATATAATACATCCTCGATGAGGGGGATTACTATGGAAGACGATAAAATAATTAGTTTATTAAAGGTTGAAATAGATATTTTAAGATATTATGATGAGTTATGTCAAAGGGAAACAATGAAACAATATGATGATAGTTTTACTAATCTTATTGGCTTATTAAAACTTGATATTGAAAAACAAAATGAAATATTAAGAACATTAACTAATGGTGAATTACTTACTGCTGATAATGCTTGTTATAAAGAATATTTAAAGAAATCTAATATTCCTGTTGATGTTGATAAAGTTATGTCTAGAATAAGTGTTTTATGTACTAATCAGTTTGTGGAAAATGGCGTTGATGGTGGGTATGCTATTTTGAATAAATCACAGTTACAAGCTAAATATATTGTTATGGGTGAAGCAGTTAATATTCATTTATCATTTATTGATGAATATTTATCACAAATAGATGATTTAAGTTTGAGAAAGGAACTATGTACTTTTAAGTATTTTTTAATATACGTTATGGGCTTTACTATTGAAAATTCTTTAATAGAGCGTTATTATCATACAGATAAGTCTATTTATTTAACATCTTATTTAGAGGCAAGTTTGAAGAATATTCCAATAGAGTATATTGATAGTAGTAAAAGGGAATTTGCAAATACAACAATTAATAGTAAGCAAGTGGCATTATGTAAAATGCTTTTATCACTAACTCCAGAAGATGTTGCTAGATATGGTTTATTTGGTCAAGATTTATTAAGAGCTAGTATTACTTTTAGATCAGATTTATTACTTTTAAACGATAGTGATTATTTAGATACACTTAATAAATTAAAAGTTAGTAAAGATAATCCATGGTATAATATTTTTCTAAAGGATAGAAGTAGACATAAAATAGTAACAATGGGTGCTGGTAGAACAAGATAGTTTAACGAAAAGTTAAGCTATTTTTTATTTTTTTAAATATTTAGCAGAAAAGTGTTGACATTGCTAAAAGATTGTCATATAATTTATTTAGCAATCGTAAAATAGTATTGCTAAGGGAAGTGATATATTGATATCAAATAGACAGAAAGAAATATTAAAATTTATTGTGGAAGAGTATATTAAATCAGCTAGACCAGTAAGTTCAAATAGTATTTGTAATTTTCTTAATTGTTCATCAGCAACAATAAGAAATGAAATGGTTATCTTGGAAGATTTAGGATACTTGGAGAAAAATCATTTTGCTTCAGGTAGAACTCCTAGTGAACTCGGATATAGATACTATGTTGAAAACTTGATGAAACCAAAAGATTTAACTGGTGAAGATATGCTTAAATTACAAACAATATTTTCTAATAATTCGTTAGAACTAAGTGATGCAATAAAGAAAAGCATTGAATTAATATCAGAATTAACTAATTATACAGCAGTAGTGTTAGGGAATAGTTCTAAAGATAATCGGTTAAAGAAAGTAGAAGTTATTCCATTAGAACAAGGTAAAGTAGTAATGATGCTGATAACTGATAAAGGTCATGTTGAATATAAAAACATGAATATTGGTGATGTATCTAGTGAAGAATTAACGAAGACAGTGGAACTTATTAATAAGTTATTAGTAGATACTCCTATTGATGAAATTAATGAAAAACTAGAGTATGAAGTAAAACCAGTAATTAGTAGATATGTTAAACAATATGCTACTTTATATAATGCTTTCTATGATGCTTTTTCAGAGTTTACTTCTAAAGTTAGTGATGTACACTTTGTTGGTAGAGCTAATATGTTAAAACAACCAGAGTTTAATAATATTGATAAAGTTAAACAATTACTAAGTAAGTTTGATGATGCTTCATTAATTAATGAGATGAGTGAAGATAAGAATGGTATTAACATTTATATTGGAACAGAGAATGAATTAAGTGATGATGTATCAGTAATTAAAACAAAATATAATTATAATGGTGAAGAAGGTACTATTGCTATTGTAGGCCCTAAAAGAATGGAATATGATAGAGTAATTACTTTACTTAATTATATTAATGATAATTTAAATAATAGTTAAAGGAATGAATATGGAAAATAAGAAGAAAGAAAAGAAAGAAAATATTAATAAAGAAACTTCTATTGAAGAAGCAGTAGAGAATAATAATCAAGAGATTGATTTACTTGGTAATAGAATTAAAACATTAGAGGAATCTTTATTAAGAAATCAAGCAGAATTGCAAAACTATAAAAGAAGAAGGGAAGAAGAAGTATCAAGAATGTTAAAGTATGCTAATGAAGATATTGTTACAGACTTTTTACCAATTCTTGATAACTTTGAAAGAGCACTTGTTGTTAAAGATACGATGAGTGAAGATGCTAATAAGTTTTTAGAGGGTATAAAAATGGTTTATAACCAAACTAAGAGTTTATTAGAGAAGTATGAAGTAAAAGAGATACTTGCTCAAGATATGGAATTTGATGCTAGTTATCACCAAGCAATTATGACTGATTGTGATAAGAATAAACCAAATGGTATCGTTTTAGAGGTACTTCAGAAAGGTTATATGTATAAGGATAAAGTAATACGTCCTTCGATGGTTAAGGTGAATAAGATAGATGAATAAAGATACTGTTAAGGAAATATTATATATCTTTATAGCAATACTTGTATCTGTGATAATAGTTAGAGTAGCAATATGGCTTCTTCCTATTATCTTAGTAGCAGTACTTGCTTATTACATATATACTAAATTAATAAAAAATAAAAAGAACAACAAAGATAATGATGACAGAGTAATAGATGTTAAATATAAAGAGAAAGGTGAATAAATTATGAGTAAAATTATAGGAATAGATTTAGGTACAACTAATAGTTGTGTCGCAGTATTAGAGGCCGGGGAAGCCAAAGTAATTCCCAATCCTGAAGGAGGCAGAACAACTCCATCAGTAGTAGCATTTAAGAATGGTGAAAGAATCGTTGGAGATGCTGCTAAAAGACAAGTAATCACTAATAAAGATACAGTAAGTTCTGTAAAGAGACTTATGGGTAGTGATGAAAAAGTAGAAGTTAATGGTAAAAAATATACTCCTGAAGAAATAAGTGCGATGATCTTAAGTTATATGAAAGATTATGCTGAAGGTTATTTAGGAGAAAAGGTTAATAAAGCAGTTATTACTGTTCCTGCATACTTCAATGATGCCCAAAGACAAGCTACTAAGAATGCAGGTAAGATTGCTGGATTAGAAGTAGAAAGAATTATTAATGAACCAACTGCTGCTGCTTTAGCATATGGTCTTGATAAACAAGATGAAGCTCAAACAGTATTAGTATACGATTTAGGTGGTGGTACATTCGATGTATCTATCCTTGAATTAGGTGATGGTGTATTTGAAGTTAAAGCTACTGCTGGTAATAATAGACTTGGTGGCGATGACTTTGATAATAGAATCGTTGATTATTTAGTTGAAACATTTAAGAAAGAAAATGGTATTGATTTATCTAAAGATAAGATGGCTATGCAAAGACTTAAAGATGCTGCTGAAAAAGCTAAGAAAGATTTATCAGGAGTAACTAGTACCCAAATATCATTACCATTCATTTCTCAATCAGATGATGGTCCACTTCATTTAGAATTAACTTTAACAAGAGCTAAGTTTGAAGATTTAATTAGAGATTTAGTTGATTCAACATTAGAACCTGTAAGAAAAGCTATGAAAGATGCTAAATTAAAATCTAGTGATATAGATAAAGTAATCTTAGTTGGTGGTTCAACACGTATTCCATGTGTTCAAGAATTAATTAAGAAAGAATTAGGTAAAGAACCTCATAAAGGTGTTAACCCTGATGAAGTAGTTGCTATGGGTGCTGCTATTCAAGGTGGTGTTTTAACAGGTGAAGTTAATGATGTAGTACTTCTAGATGTAACTCCATTATCACTTGGTATTGAAACATTAGGTGGTGTAATGACAGTATTAATTGAAAGAAATACAACAATACCTACAAGTAAGAGTCAAGTATTCTCAACTGCTGCTGATAATCAACCAGCCGTAGATATTCATGTATTACAAGGTGAAAGAAGTATGGCCAGTGATAATAAGACACTTGGTAGATTCCAACTTACAAATATTCCACCTGCACCACGTGGAGTTCCTCAAATCGAAGTAACATTTGATATAGATGCTAATGGTATTGTTAATGTTAAAG
>OLHG01001726.1_pt1 | contig 12822 bp, 8 predicted proteins | sample 1605971 | NCBI WGS metagenome assembly OLHG01 (sample SAMN03283289) | human gut metagenome | biome: human-associated habitat; material: feces | host: Homo sapiens | place: Peru | collected 2012 | reverse complement strand
ACTATATGAGCCAAATACTCGTGGAACTGATAAAGTTTGCTAACCTTATTGTAACCATAACAAAAGGATTTGCCTCCGGTGACAGAGTGGCACAAATACTCGATATGGACTGCACTCTCCAAAAAAATGGCAACGCAGAAATCATAGACAATCACACAGTGTCATTCGACAATGTATCGCTGACATACAGTAACGCAGGCGACGAAAGTTTAACCGACATCAGCTTTTGTGCAGATAAAGGGCAGGTAATAGGCATTATCGGTTCAACAGGCAGCGGAAAGTCTTCTCTCGTCAGTCTTATCCCCCACTACTACGACTGCACAAAGGGTACAGTAACTGTGATGGGCAGAGATGTAAAAAGCTACGACAAAGAGGATTTGAGGCAGCATATAGGATTTGTTATGCAAAAGGCTATATTGTTTTCCGGCACTGTCAGAGACAATATAAAATGGGGCAAAAAGGATGCCACGGATGATGAAATAAACGAGGCACTGAAGATAGCCCAAATATATGACTCAATATATGAAAAAGACGGACTGGACACAACCATAGAGCACAATGGCGGAAATCTGTCCGGCGGACAAAAGCAAAGATTGTCCATAGCTCGTGCTATCGTATCAAAACCGGAAATTATCGTACTTGACGACAGTGCATCGGCTTTGGACTTTGCCACAGAAAAAGCATTGCGAGAAGCTATTTTAAATCTCGACTACAAGCCGACGCTGTTCATAGTGTCACAGCGTTGCTCCTCCATTTTGGGCGCAGACAAAATAATTGTACTCGAGGATGGTGTATGTGTAGGTCAAGGCACCAACAAAGAGCTGCTGAATTCCTGCGAAACATACCGAGAAATATATTCCTCCCAATTTTCTGATGACGAGGAGGCGGCAAAATGAAAAACAAAGAAGTATTGAAAAAAGTATCAAAATATGTAGGCAACTACAAAATATATCTGATACTGTCTATGGTATTCGCCGTAATCAGTGTAGCAGGCACTCTCTATGTACCGGTTTTGATAGGAAACGTAATCGACTTTATCATATCAAAAAACAATGTAAATTTTGCAGCAATCACACCGATACTGATACGGGTGTGCATAATAGTGGCCGGTGTGGCACTGAGCCAATGGCTGATGAATGTGTGCAATAATAAAATAACATTCAATGTAGTAAGAGATATGAGAGACAGAGCGTTCCGCAAAATTGAGACTCTCCCTATTTCATACATTGACTCTCACCCAAGCGGCGAAATAGTATCCAGAGTAATAGCGGATGTAGACCAATTCGCAGACGGTCTGCTGATGGGTTTCACACAATTCTTTACAGGCATAGTGACTATTCTCGGCACCCTTGGATTCATGCTCAGCATAAATGTGTGGATAACTATAGTGGTCGTCGTGGTAACTCCAATGTCCTTTTTGATTGCTAATTTTGTAGCAAAAAAAACTCATAAGATGTTCATGCTACAAAGTGAAACTCGAGGCGAGCAAACCGCTTTTATCGACGAAATGATAGGCAACCAAAAGGTTGTAGATGCGTACTCTCACGGCGAAGAAAACCAAGAGATATTTGACGAAATAAACAATCGTCTCCAAAAATATTCGCTCAAAGCAACATTCTTTTCATCTATCACAAATCCCGCAACACGATTTGTAAATGCTATTGTTTATGCCGCTGTTGCAATGTTCGGTGCACTGCTGGCAATAAAAGCAAATGAGACCACAATCACAGTAGGTATACTCACTTGCTTCTTATCATATGCAAATCAGTACACAAAGCCGTTCAATGAAATCAGCGGTGTAGTAACAGAACTGCAAAACGCTATGGCTTGTGCAGAAAGGCTGTTTGAGCTTTTGGAAGAAAAAAGTGTTGAACCGGACCCGGAAGATGCAATAGAAATAAAAGATGTAGACGGAAAGCTAACACTGTCTCACATAAACTTTTCTTATACAGAAAATAAAAAGCTAATAGAGAACTTTAACCTTTCTGTAGCACCGGGGCAAAGAGTCGCTATAGTCGGCCCTACCGGTTGCGGCAAAACAACTCTTATCAATTTGCTGATGCGCTTTTACGATCCAATCAGCGGCACAATAAGTCTTGATGAGCGAACATACAGCCAAATCACACGCAAATCACTGCGTCAAAACTTCGGTATGGTTCTCCAAGACACTTGGCTCAAATCCGGCACAATAAGAGATAACATAAAAATTGGAGCACCCGATGCAACCGACGAAGAAGTAATAAATGCCGCAAAAAAGGCACATTCTCATTCCTTCATAAAGCGTTTGCCAAAGGGATATGATACCGAAATCGGTGAGGACGGCGGCAGTTTATCTGCAGGACAAAAGCAGCTGCTATGCATAACCCGACTTATGCTGTGCAGACCACCGATGCTCATTCTTGACGAAGCTACATCTTCCATAGATACAAGGACAGAAATCAGGATTCAAAAAGCATTTGCTACTCTTATGAACGGCAGAACAACATTTATTGTTGCTCACAGACTCGCCACAATCAAAGAGGCAGACATTATCCTCGTTATGAGAAACGGAAATATAGTAGAACAAGGCAAACACAAGGAACTGCTTGCAAAAAAAGGTTTCTACTACGAACTGTACAATTCACAATTCCCCAAAAAGCAATAAGATAAAACGGTACAAAAAAGCCTTGCAGAATACTTAATCTGCAAGGCTTCTTTATTTTATCCAAACACTGCATTTCCCACAAATAAGGATAACACGGTAATAATCAATCCGGCTATAAATACGCCGATAGAAATAACAAAAAATGATTTCTTTTTATCCAAATGTAACAATGAGGCAAGCAAAGCACCTGTCCATCCGCCCGTACCCGGCAATGGTATAGCGACAAATATGAGCAGTCCCCACACGCCGTACTTGTCTATCTTGTCTCGCTTTTTCAGCGTTTTGTCCTCCAGCCAATAAACGAGTTTGTTTATTCCCGGAACTTTTTTAAGCACATCAAAAATCCAATTTATCAATAACAAAATAAACGGAATAGGTAATATATTGCCTAAAAAGCTGATTATAAATCCCACAAACGGATTCATTCTCAACAGCACGATAGCTGTGAACATTCCCAATCTGCACTCCAGAATGGGACAAACCGAAATGATGAATACCACCAGCCAATTAGGTATTCCGTGGGAGGTAAGAAACTCCTGTAGCTGTCTGCAAACTTCTTGCATAAATAACCCCTCAACAATATTATATATTTAAAACATTATTAAAATTATACATAGTCCTGTGATTTTTGTCAAGGAATATAACACGGCACCGTTCTTCTACTCTTGATTATTCTCTCCAAAATGTTATAATATCCTGTACACAACAAAAACATATGAGAGGGAAATATGGAGTATAACAAAAAAGCAACATTTATGTTTGCTCTAAAGAAATCGTTGCCTGTTCTGTTTGGCTACCTATTCTTAGGCTCAGCATTCGGCATTATGTTATATAAAGCCGGTTATAATTGGCTGTGGGCAATATTTATTTCAATAACTGTATACGCAGGCTCCGGTCAGTTTTTGCTCGTTTCATTGATTAGTTCCGGGGCGAGCATTGCTACCACGGCGATGATGACATTTTTTATAAACACAAGACATATGTTCTACGGCTTGTCTTATATCGAAAAATTTAAGGCAGGCGGGTGGCGCTATCCTTTTATGATTTTCACACTTACGGACGAAACTTATTCAGTCAACTCATCAATAACGGTTGTACCGAAAAATGTTAACGAACCAAAGGCGAGATTCATCATAGGCGAGCTGGACCATCTGTATTGGATAATAGGCTCTGCTTTAGGCTCACTGTTGAGCCAGCTGATACCCATTGATTTTACGGGTATAGATTTTTCTATGACAGCACTGTTTGTAGTAATATTCATTGACCTGATACGAAATCAAAAGGGCAAATCGGGACTTATAGGTGCGATAGGCGTATTTTGCGGAATATTGTGTCTTATAATATTCGGCGCAAAAAATTTCTTACTCCCTGCCCTAATACTGACAGTAGCAATACTCTCCGGATTCAAAAAGCAATTTGAAAGGAGTGCAAGCATATGACCACTACTCATCTAATTATTATGATTGTTGCGGCAGCGGTCTGCACCTTTGCCACTCGTCTCTTTCCCTTTGCATTGTTCGGTGGAAAAAAGGAAGTACCAAAGTTTATTAAGTACTTAGGTGATGTCCTTCCGGTAGCGATACTCGGTATACTAATTGTCTACTGCCTAAAGGACTTTGAAAACGGCGATATAAATTACATTTTGCCCCAAATAATTTGCGTCGCTCTGACAGCACTGATTCACCTGTGGAAGCGCAACACCCTCCTGAGCATAGCCGTCGGCACAATAGCCTATATGCTATTGATTCATTTTGTATTTGTATAAAGCATAATATTATACACTTGTTGATAATCTAAATCAACAAGTGTATTTTTTATATTTAGTTAAAAATTTTATAAGGCGGGGGCGGTTATATCTTTGCATAATTACAAAAATCATATCAAAAGCCGATGATATTATTGAAGTGATAAGGAACACCCAAAACTCGCCGAGCCATATAGAAAACAACAATGGAACATAGCTCAAAACTGCAATCACCCAATGAATAACCTCATTGCGACAGGTATTGTCTGCCATCAACTCAAAGTCTGTATTTTTATCTACAAAGTATGAGGTAGGGTTATATGTGGGCATATATTTTTTCCATTTTTTTACTCTTAAAAATTTAAAGAGCTTTTTCTCAAATTTTCTTTCGGCAAACCACGGCTGACTGTATCTAAAGTTTTTTGGAGTAACAGCTCCTACAAAGAGTCGCATAACAAAATGGTATAATATTGTGCCAAAAGTTATGGCTGCGGCAGTGACAGCGGAATTTCCGTACACAACGGACAGAACAGAAAATACAACTGTCAACACACAAAAAATGGCGGTCAAGCGCCAAATCAACTTTTTCATACTTCACCCAAAACATAAAATATAAAAAGATTATATCATACGAAAAATCAAAAGGCAACAAAGCAATCAATATACGGTCCTAATGTCATCAATATAATCATCCGCCTCCTTGTGAGAGTGAAAAGTGACGACTTTAGGCTTATACTCGTTCAACATATATTGTATGCATGGCATAACATCAGTATTAAAATTCTTAATAAATTCTATCAAATCGTCATTAGACGGCAACTGACAGGGCATCTCAGGCTTATATCCCCTCCTGTTTTTTGCACCCTGTATGCAAATATCTGTAGGCAGGTCAAAAAGAAAAACTACCTCTGCCTCTTTTATTCGCATTTCCATAGTAGATTTGAAATTACCGTCTATTATAAAGCTGTGATGAGTGAAAATTTCTTTTTGTTTTTTTATCAATTCTTCTCTCGCAACATGGGTGCAGTCCTCGTTCCAGTATAGTGCATCAAGGTGGTACAAAGCTATATTTGTGACTGCATGGAGCTTTTTGCTGAATGTACTCTTCCCTGCCCCGGGACATCCGATTACTATCACTTTTTTATAACTGAACATAAAAATCCTCCAAATAAAAATGCTCCTGCAATACAAATAGTATGCAAGAGCTTTACTGCTGTGTTCGGAATGGGAACAGGTTATCTCAATTTTGTCAGTTTCGGCTGACGGGATTATTTTAGCACAAACAAAATACAAATACAACACCATAACATAAAAATCCCTCTCGGCACTTTAGTAACCGAGAGGGAAAATCATTTATATTTTATGCTTCTTGTGGCTGGAGAGAAATATTTTTCTTTTCCTTTGATTTCTCAATAAATCTTGCGATACCGCCGAGAACAAGGAATCCTACTGTAAATGCTGCAATTACTGCTGCATTCTTAGCTGCCCAGCTGCCTGCTGTGCCGCTGATAGCCTCTTTGAAGAGCTGAGTAGAATATGTCATCGGCAAGAACTTGTTGATAAACTGGAAGAAACCGTTTTGTGTCTCAAGTGGGAATGTACCTGCACAAGATGTCAGCTGAAGAATCAACAGCAACAGCGAGATAAACTTGCCCACATTGCCCGTGTACATTATGAAGAACTGAATAATCAACATAAAGCATAGCGATACGAGAACACAGGAGCCGATAAGCATTGCAAAGTTATTGACCACAATACCGAGAGCAAACTTGATGATGAATGCAAGAGCTACGCCCTGAGCAGCGCTGATGCCGCCGAATGCAAGACATTTCCTTCTGAAGCTCTTGCCATCCTTTGTGAGTGACTTAATCTTCTTAGTATAATCAAGATAGATACCGAAGAATATCATCAATCCGCCTACCCACAGTGACAAGCCCATGAAGTATGGAGCAAATGCTGAGCCGTAATTTTCAACCGGCTGAACAAACTCTGTCTTTACGCTTGCAGGCTCTTCGGCATAATCTGCCAAGCCGTCAAGTGCCTTGAGCTGTTTATTAGTATCCTTAACAGAGTCATCAACGCCGTCCTTTGCGGTATCTATACCGTCCTTAAGGGTGTTTGCACCACTGTTGAGCTTTGAGGTACCGGCCTTAAGTGAAAGGACACCATTGTAGAGAGATACAGAACCGTCTGCTACCTGCTTAGCACCACTGTAGAGTGCATTTGAACCTGTAAGAAGCTGGCTTGCTCCTGAATCAAGTTTTGCTACACCGTTTGACAATGTAGGTACATTTGCATTAAGTGTGCTTGTGCCGTCTGCAAGCTGCTTAGCACCGTCTGCGACCTGAGATGAACCGCTTGTAAGAGTGCTGTTGTTAGCCTTAAGTGTATCAAGGCCTGCACTAAGCTGTGATATGCCGCCATTGAGTGTATCATTATTTGCAGCAAGAGTCTGGAGACCGAGTTCAAGCTGAGCAGCGCCGCCCTTGAGGACTGCGTTGTTGTCAGTCAACTGCTTAAGTCCTGCATTGATTGCATAAGCACCGTTAATTAAAGTGTTCTCTGTGCTCTCATCACCGAAGGAACTCTGAAGGAGAGCGAGTCCATCCTTTAGGTCCTTTGTGTTTGTCTTAACCTCTTTCATACCTGCGATAAGCTGAAGTGTACCTGCGTTAACCTGCTGTGATCCTTGGTTAAGAGCAGTAAGCTGATCGCTTGTAATCATATTAAGTACAGAATTGAGCTGAGTCAAATACATGCTGTCATTTGTTGCATTGTATGCCTTGATAAGAGTCTGCGCATTTTCGATAATCTTTACTGCGCTCTGTGTGCTGGATGAAACAGACTTTGAACCTGCCTCAAGAGTACCGAGAACAGTATCGCTTGCAGTTGTGTTCAGCTTATCGATAGATTCATCTACAGATGACTGAATGGTGGAAACGCCCTTTGACGCTTTCTTAACACCGTTGTACAAATCAGTAGAACCGCTATAAAGCTTTGATGCTCCGGCAGTGTATGTGTTGATGCCTGCACTAAGTGTGCTTGAGCCATCCTTTGCAGAAGAAACGCCTGCGGTGTATGTTGCAACACCTGATTTAAGTGTACCAGCACCGTCTGCTGCAGAAGCAACACCATTGGTGTAAGTTGTAAGTCCTGTGCTGAGTGTGCCTGCTCCGTTAGCTGCAGAAGCAACACCGTTTGTATAAGTTGTAAGACCTGCACTCAGAGAATCTGCACCGAGGCTGAGTTTCTTGGCACCTGTATCGAGAGCACCTACACCTGATGCTAAAGTCGGAACAGCTGACTTAAGTTGCGCTGTACCGGTCTTAAGTGTAGAGATACCGTTGTTAAGTGTTTTTGAACCGTCGGCGACCTGTGTAGCACCACCGGACAATGTCTTAGAGCCATCCTTAAGAGTGGTAGCACCCTTATCCAAATCGGAAGTACCGTTAGCCAATGTCTTTGAGCCGTCGGACAACTGCTGAAGTCCGTCTTGAAGTTCGCCCATCTGATCCGGTACACTGTTAAGCTTATCGGATAAAGTAGTAATAATTTCTTTATCTATACTGGAATTAACAGTTTCCTTAATAGTAGGCATTGCGTTCTCTAAGATTTGAGCCGCAAGGTAGTTTTTCTTTTGGTTAGCAGAATAAACTATTTGGCTGTGCAACTTTTCGGTATCCTCTGTAATAGTGGATACATTAGAAGAAAAATCAGCCGGAATAGTAATTGATGCATAATAATCTTGGTTCAGAACGCCATCCTTTGCATTCTTATCAGATACAAATCTGAAGTCAAGCGAACCGTCTTCCTTAAGATTATCACAAATCTCCTGGCCTATGTTTCTGTTTTTACCATTGATGTTTGCGCCTTTGTCGAGATTTACTACAGCGACAGGAACATCGTCCAGTCTTGCATATGGATCCCAGAAGGCTTCGAGATAGAAGAAGCTATATAATAATGGTATAATAATTACACCTATAATTACTACAGCTTTTGCTATCCACTTGTTTTTGCTTTTAGCAGCCATAATATCCTCTCCTTTGCCGCATTAAGACTATTTGTATATTTCTGTATTACTCATTGTAATCTCTTTAGGCCAAAAAGTAACTATACAAGCATATACACTTGTATAGTTTTCTTATTTTTGTTACAAATGTATATTTTGCGCCGCCAAAACTGGTATTCGTTTGTGCAAATGTTATCTCAGTTTCACAATGCAGCTGTAAAGTGATTTGGTTCACATCAATTTAATTATTTGTAAAGTGATTTTCTTTACGCAAAAAAGCAGACAGAAAAACTGTCTGCTTTTTAATACTATTATATAATAGGTTAGATTGCTTTAAGTAATGCCGGGAGACGGGTAAGTGCACCGCCGAGTCTCCAGAAAATCCTGTTAAAGCCTACGAAACTCGACTCGTCGTCATTGAGCATCATAAGGAGGCCTTCTGCCATATCCTCAGAGAATACACCCATAGACATCTGTACAAAGTTACGGATAGGAATTTGTGTAGCCATAGCTGCAAGCATCTTTCCGTCACCGTTTTCGGCAGATCCGAACTTAACCATAACCTTGTTGATAAGTCTGCAAAGTTTGCCGCCCCACTTTGTATGAGCTGCATCATTGAGACAGCAGTAACGGTCAATCTTCTTGCTCTTATCAATCTCAGGATTAGGAAGCTCACCGTAAACTGCAGCAAAATCATCACGAGTGATATTGGCAACATCATTGTAATAAGCAGGAGCAGTAGCTCTGTAATCAGGAATGTCAACCTGTGGAGCATCTACTGTGAGTGTAGCAGTCAATCTGATATCTCTTGAGGATGTTCCTACAAGGATATCAAAGTCGCCGGACTCAACGCACCAATCATTTATATTCACATTGAAGAATGCAAATGCACGCTTTGAAAGTTCAAGGGAAACCTCGGCTGTTTCGCCTGCTTTGATAAATACCTTCTTGAATGCACGAAGTTCTTTTTCGGGACGGAAGATAGTAGACTCTTTGTCTGCTACATAAACCTCAGCAACTTCGGCACCGTCTACTGAGCCTGTGTTCTTAATCTTAAATGAAACAGTAACTGTATCAGTGTCCTTAATCTTATCTGCAGAAAGTTTAATATCACTATACTCAAATGTGGTATATGAAAGGCCGTAACCAAATGGGAAGAGTACATCTTTCTTTGCTGCATCATAATATCTGTAGCCGATATAAACGCCTTCTCTGTGCTCAGATGTAACAGGACCGCCCGGATAAATACCGTAAGTCGGGTTATCCTGGAAAGTGATAGGATAGGTCTCGGAGGTCTTACCTGACGGATTAACTGCGCCTGTGAGAATTCTTGCTACAGCTGCGCCGCCTGCCTGACCGCCCAAACCGCTGTTAAGGAGAGCCTTAACCTCATTGAGCCAAGGAATATATACTACAGAACCGCCTGCCAGAACAACAACTGTATTCGGGTTAGCTTTTGAAATTCTGTCAACAAGAGCATTATGAGACTGTGGCATATTGATATCAACTCTGTCATAGCCCTCGCCCTCAAATTCTTCTGTAAGGCCTACAAATACTACTGCTACATCAGCAGCGGAAGCAACCTTCTCTGCTTCGGCAAAGAGAGTTTCGTTAACCTCATCCTTGCTCTTTTCGTATGCCTGAGCATATGTCATATCTACGCCGAGCTTCTTGAGCTCGTCATATGCGTTGTCAAGTTTAGTTGGATTAATAACAGATGAACCTGCACCCTGGAAACGAGGTGACTTAGCCATTTCACCGATAACTGCAACCTTTTGACCTGCCTTAAGAGGAAGGATTGACTCCTCATTCTTAAGGAGAACCATTGAACCTTCTGCAACCTTTTGAGCAATTCTGTGATGCTCCTCAGGATCATATGTATGCTCTTTTTCGAGAGCAGGCTTTGACTTAATGATAAGTTCAACAACATTATCTACTCTCTCATTAAGGATTTCTTCATCGAGAGAACCGTCTTTTACTGCGGCAATAATACGCTGTGTATTGAGAGCGCCCGATGATGGCATCTCAAGGTCGGTACCGTTCTTCAATCCTGGAACTCTGTCTACTGATGAGCCCCAGTCGGTAACGAATAAACCCTTGAATCCCCACTCACCTCTGGCAATTTCCTGCTGTGTGTGAGCATTTTCCGAACCGTAAACGCCGTTGATTTTATTGTAAGAATTCATTACTGTCCAAGGCTGTGCCTCTTTGATAGCAATTTCGAATGCTGTAAGATAAATCTCACGCATAGCACGCTCGTCGATAACCTCGTTGATTACCATACGGAATGCCTCCTGCGAGTTACAGCAGAAGTGCTTAAGTGAAGTACCTACGCCCTTTGACTGAACGCCGTTGATAACAGCTGCCGAGCACTTACCTGCAAGGAGCGGATCCTCGCTGAAATACTCAAAGTTACGGCCGCAAACCGGTGAACGCTTAATATTAGTACCGGGACCGAGGATGGTAGAAACCTTTTCCTTAAGACATTCCTTGCCCATTGCCTCACCTTCTTGGAACAACAAATCAGGATCCCAAGAGCAAGAAGATGTAGCGGCAGGTGGAAAACAGGTAGCAGGCACGGAGTTGCCTAATCCGATACCACCGGATGATTTCTTGTCGGTATTTTGTTTACGCAGACCGTGAGGGCCGTCAGTAATCATAATCTTAGGCAATCCGAGTTCCGGTGCTTCCTCAAGATGCCAATAGTCAAAGCCGGAAACAAATGCAGCCTTTTGCTCCAGGCTCATTTTTCCAACGATTTCAGGGTGTTTCATAAAGAACTCCTTTCGTTTTTTAAAATATAGCAGATATATTATACTATAAAAAGAATTATATATCAACCATTATTTTTGTGCATTTTTTACAAACAAAACGGAGACCGACGAAAATAAATCCGAAAGTCTCCGTTTTTGTTAAATCCTGTCATTACTTACGGTTCTTTGACAATTCTTTTAGGTCGTGATTTTTCTCTGCAAAATAAGCACGAGTTTCTTTTCCGACAACTCCGCTGAGTGCAAACAGAGCGATAAGGTTCGGAAAAGCCATAAGTCCATTGAATATATCTGCGATATTCCACACTGCCGAAACTGTAAGATAGGGGCCGAAGAACACTGCAAGAATATAAATGTATCTGTACACCTTAACAGCCTTTTGGGAATGGGTAAGATACTCAAGACAGCGCTCGCTGTAGTAATCCCAACCGAGAATAGTGGTGAATGCAAAGAAAGTCAGGCAGAGCATAAGAATAAATGCAGATATAGGCTCGCTCCAGGGTAACCCCTTTTGCCAAGCAACTGTAGTTATGCTGACGCCCTCCATCTTGCCGGGAACATAAGAATTCTGCGCACCGGTAACTATGATAGAAAGGCCTGTCAGTGTACAAATAACTATAGTATCAATAAATGTACCTGTCATTGTAACAAGGCCTTGACGGACGGTATCGTTAGTCTTAGCAGCTGCGGCAGCTATAGGAGCGGAGCCGAGACCTGCCTCGTTTGAAAAGATACCTCTGCCGATACCCTTTTGCATAGCAAGCTTAAGCGTTACACCTGCACCTGCGCCGAGTACAGCCTTAGGAACAAAAGCACTCTTTACTATGAGAACTACTGCAGACGGAAGCTCCTTTATGTTGCAAATGACAATGATAAGAACAATTACAACATAAGTAACAGCCATAAACGGAACGATAACCTGGCTGATTTTTGCAATACGCTTAATTCCGCCGATAACAACAAGCGCTACACAAACGGTAATGAAAAGACCGCCGATAACAGTAGCCCATGTATAGCTGTAGTCACCGATAGTAAAAGCGATATGCTCACTGTTTTCGTCAAAGAAATTATTGATAGCTGTTGTAATACCGTTAATCTGAGTAAAGGTACCGATACCGAACAGACCTACGAACACGCCGAAAGCAGCAAACAGCTTAGACAGCCACTTCCACTTTGGTCCCATGCCCTTTTCAATATAATAGAACGGGCCACCCAAGTAGTGACCGTGCTCGGTTTTTTCTCTAAACCTAACTGCCAAAAAGCCCTCGCTGTACTTAGTCGCCATACCAAAGAAAGCTGCCACAAGCATCCAGAACAGTGCGCCAGGACCACCGAGGCAAATAGCAGTTGCAACACCTACAATATTACCGGTACCTATAGTAGCCGACAGTGCAGTACACAGTGCACCGAAAGATGTAACCTCGCCCTCGCCCTCTTCTTCATTTTTAATCATAAATTTGAGCGCTTTACCAAGATGCTTCACCTGAACAAAGCCTGTGCGTACAGTGAGCCACAAGCCTGCCGCAAGAATAAGGACAATAAGAGTCCAGCCCCATACCCAGTTGTCTATCTTAGAAATAATGTCGTCCACTGACATAGCTAAGAGTATATTTTGCATATTCACTCCTCTTTCCGAAAAAACAAAGATGTGATA
>OLHG01001724.1_pt1 | contig 12826 bp, 15 predicted proteins | sample 1605971 | NCBI WGS metagenome assembly OLHG01 (sample SAMN03283289) | human gut metagenome | biome: human-associated habitat; material: feces | host: Homo sapiens | place: Peru | collected 2012 | reverse complement strand
GCTGCGCTGACAGCTCCCTTTACACAAGGGAGCCGTTGGGTGCTCCCGCACCAGTGCGTTTTAGCAAAGTGACGCTCTTTTTATTCTTCTGCTTTCAGACATTCGTCCAGCTTTTCCTGAATCCGCTCCTTTACCAATGCGGCCAGTTCCGCGGGCTTCACGCCGGCGTATTCCTGGGCGGTGATGGGCTTCAGATAGTGCGCCTGGACGGACACCGGCTTGCTGCCCGGCTGATCGAGCACCTTGAAGCAGTCCACCAGGGCAATGGGTATCACCGGACAGCCGGACTTGGTGGCGCACCGGAAGCTGCCCCCGTGGAAGTCCAGCATTTCGTTGCCCTTTTTACTCCGGGTGCCCTCGGGGAAAATCAGATAGCCACGTCCGTCCTTGACCTCCTGGGTCACATGCTGGATTACGGTCAGGGATTGACGCACATCCTCCCGGTTCATGGGGAAGGACTTGGTGCACAGGGCAATCTGGCGGATAAAGGGAATGTCGTAAAGCTCCTGCTTCAGCACCGCGCCGATAGGTCGGTCGCAGGTGGCGGCGATGGCCAGCACGTCGAACATGCCCTGGTGATTGGCGTAGAGCATGAAGCCCCCTTCAGCGGGGATGTTCTCCTGGCCGTCCACCTGCAAATCCACGTTGCCCCCCTTGACGGCGCAGCGCAGGATATACTGGATATGGGCGTAGCGTTCCGACTCCGGATACTTATCCGGATTTTTGGCGTAGCGGCACAGCTTGAACCAGGCTCCGGGCACCATGCCCAGATTTTTCAGCACCATGGTAACGATTCGGTTCATAGGATAGCCTTCCTTCATTTGATATCTTTGGGAGGTATTATACCACAACCAGGAGAAAATGCAACCTGTCCTGCCGCGTGATTGCGGTGTTTGTAAAAGCAATCCGAAATATTTTGGAGCAATTCCGGCGGTGCGGCCGGGGGGTACTTAGGGGGGCGGCTTTTCGGCAGCGCCCCCTAAGCCGGCTTCTTATCAATGTTCTTGCCGGGACAAGAACATTGCCCCCGGAGGGATTTTAGATGGGGACAGGCTTCGTCTTTTTCCACTTGGCCGTATTGTCGGCTAATTTTCAAAATAGCCCTTGACAAAACTGTATGAATGTGCTATTGTACTAGTGCACTAATACAGTAGCACAAGGAGATGAACGCAATGAACTGGAAGTTTTCGGGCGACCGACCGGTGTATCAGCAGATCATGGAGCTGATGCGCGGCGGCATCGTGAAAGGGGAGCTGCCCCCCGGCGGGAAAATACCCTCGGTGCGGGAGCTGGCTGCCCAGGCGCAGGTGAATCCCAACACCATGCAGCGGGCTATGACCGAGCTGGAACGGGAGGGACTGCTGGTCAGCGGCGGCACCAGCGGCCGGACGGTTACGGAAAATCCGGAGGTTTTGGAGAAAATGCGGGAAGCGGTTTTGCAGGAACTGGCCAGGGAATGCGCCGAGAAATTTATGGTATTCGGCATCACGCCCAGTCAGGCGGCACAGCTGCTGCTGGAGCTGGAGAAGGAGGAGTAAACATGGAAAGCGTATTGAAAGCATCCGGGCTTACCAAGCGGTATCACGGAAGCCCGGCTCTGGACAATCTGAACCTGGAGCTGCCCCAGGGGAAAATCGTGGGTCTGCTGGGCCCAAACGGCAGCGGCAAGACCACCTTTATCAAGCTGGCGGCGGGGCTGCTGACCCCAACGGCCGGGGAAATTACCATTTGCGGGGAGAAAATCGGCCCTGCCAGCAAGGCGTTGGTTTCCTACCTGCCGGATCGCACCTGCTTCAATAAACGGCTGAAGGTTGCGGAGCTTCTGGACTTTTTCCAGGATTTTTATGCCGATTTTGACGTAAATCGGGCGCAGCAGATGCTGAACGCCCTGGGCATTGACCCCCAGGCTCGGTACCGCACTCTGTCCAAGGGCACTCAGGAGAAGGTACAGCTGGTGCTGACCATGTCCCGGCGGGCAAGGCTGTATCTGCTGGACGAGCCCATCGGCGGTGTGGATCCGGCGGCACGGGACTACATTCTCAACACAATCATCAACAACTACGACCCCAGCGCAACGGTGCTGATTTCCACCCACCTGATTTCTGATGTGGAGCGGGTGCTGGATGAATTCCTGTTCCTGTATCAGGGCAAGGTGATTCAGAGAGGGGAAGCCGACACGGTCCGGGAGGAAACCGGAAAATCGCTGGATGAACTGTTCCGGGAGGTATTCAAATGTTTGCCAAATTGCTGAAACACGAGTGGCGATCCACCCGCGAAATGTTGGGGATTCTGTGCCTGATCAGCCTGGGGGCCAGCCTGCTGGGCGGCCTGACCATGTGCTATCTGTTTTACGTCAGCTCCCACGACGGTGGCGGAAGCGAGGCGCTGAAGATTCTCAGTGTGCTGTTCATGATCGCGGCGATGATTGCGCTGGCGGTGGTAGGCGTGGCGGCTGTGGTGGTATACATGGGGCGGTTTTACAAGAGCCGGTTTACCGACGAAGGCTACCTGACCTTCACCCTGCCGGTAAACACCCATCAGAATTTGCTGGCAAGTCTTGTAAATACCGCCATTGGCATGGTTTTGATGACCCTGGTGATCTGCCTCAGCGGCTGCCTGTGGATGGTGATTGCTTTTGCCGGAGTAGAGGGCTTCTATCAGACGGTGTGGGAGCATTTTCCGGAGCTATGGGAAAAGTTCTGGAGTCTGGTGCAGACCCATGCCGGGGAAATCCCCTGGGGCGTTATGGCAAGAGGAATGTTGAGCGCCCTTACCGGCGCCATCAACAGCCTGGTGATGCTGATGCTGGCGGTGACCGTTGGCTCCCTGATTGCCAAGAAGCACAAGATTCTGGCGGCGGTTGGCGTGTTCTATGGCATTCATGTGCTGATTTCCATTGCCACTGCCTTCCTGATGTCCGCAAACGATGTGCTCAGCGACGGTGCGCTGGCGGCAATGTCCGGCTTCTTTGGCCGCACGGCGCTGCTGATGACGGCTTTGAGCCTGGGCGGCTACTTCCTCATGTATTGGCTGGTTGACAGAAAGCTGAATCTGAATTAAAATAACAGGGACGGTTGCAAAAAAACGGGCAATCGTCCCTGATTTTTTGTTTTTTATGCCTTTCGGCGCAAGGGCGGCCAATGGCCGCCCTTACAAACTGGGGGAAACTCTGAATAAACCGTCTGCGGCTGAAGAGCGGATCTTTTTCGCCTACTCTTCAGCATCAAAAGCAGGAAATACATCCAGTATTCCTCTGCTTTTGATGCTTTGACTAGTCAAAAAATCTCTCGCTCTCAGCTCTTGCCGGTTTAATCAGAGCTTCCCTTGGATAACGGATTTCCGGTTATCCGAAGGTTTTGGAGGTGTCTTATGTCCTCAACTGCCTTGAAGCTCCTGGCTCTGGGGCTGATGCTCATCGATCATATCTATGAATTTCTCCCGGGAATGCCTGTAATACTCACAATTCTCGGCAGAATCAGCGCCCCCCTGTTCTTCTTCTGCACGGCCTGGGGCTTCCATCACACCCGCAGCCGGGAAACCTACCTTCTGCGCCTATATGACTGCTCGGTACTTATGGGGATTCTGGACTGCGTCCTGAACCAAAGCGTGGCGGAACCCCTGCGTCAGTGTAAGAACAACATCTTCGGCACCCTTTTCCTGGTGTGCCTGTTCCTCTATCTCTGGGAAAAATGGCAGGAGCCGAAGAAAAAGGTTCTGGCGGTGGCAGCGTTTCTCGCCATCAACGAGCTTGCGCAGCTGCTGTGCACCGGCCTGCTGGCATCACCGCTGGGTCCTGCCCTGAATGGGGGGCTAGGCATCAGCCGCCGGAATTTTCTGTTGATTCTCCGGGGCTTTCTGCCCAACTACTATAACTGTGAGGGCGGCCTGTGGACGGTTGCCATGGGTCTGGTGCTTGCCTTCTGCAAGGATAGCCCAAAGCGCCTTGCTCTGGGCTTCGGAGGCTACTGCCTGGTGTATTTCCTTTACACCCTGCGAAATGGCTGTCTCCTGGGGCAGACCCAGTGGCTTTCCTACCTTTTCACGGACAGCGTTCAGTGGCTGCAAATTCTGGCGCTGCCGTTTATGCTCCGCTACAACGGCAGCCGGGGCAGGGGAATGAAGTACCTGTTCTATGTCTTTTACCCTGTCCATATCGCAATTCTTTTCTGGCTGGGCAATGTCATTGCCGGAAAATTGTGATTTTTTCGCTGTCTGGGAAAATGACTACGAATCCGAACCATTTGTGTCGGTTTTTCGGACAGTTTAGATATTGTTTTATTGATTAAAGAATGATACTATAATCATAGAGTATCTGTCTGCAAAGCGCGGACAAATGATAGGAGCCTGTTTATGAAGTATATTGTAGTGCTGGGCGACGGTATGGCCGACGAACCCCTGGCAGCGCTGGGCGGCAAAACCCCTCTGGAATACGCCAAGACCCCTGCCATGGACGCCCTGGCCTCCGGCGGGGAAATGGGCATGGTGCAGAATGTACCCCAGGGAATGCACCCGGGCAGCGAGGTAGCCAATCTGTCCGTCATGGGTTACGACCCGAAAACCTGTTTTACCGGGCGATCACCTCTGGAAGCTTTGAGCGTGGGTGTGAAGATGGAGCCGGACGATATCATTTTCCGCTGCAATGTGGTGACCCTGACGGAAGAAGAGCCCTATGCCGAAAAGCGGATTCTTGACCATTCCTCCGGGGAAATTTCCACCGAGGAAGCGGACGCTCTGATGGAGACCATCCGGCAAAACTTCAATGACGATACCTTCCAGTTCTACACCGGCACCAGCTACCGGCATATCATGGTCTGGAAGCACGGGCATCTGGCGAAATTGGAGCCGCCCCATGACCATCTGACTCAGGTCATCGGCCCCTTCCTGCCGGAGGATCCGGTGCTGCGCGGCTTCATGGAGCGCAGCTACGAGATTCTCAACAACCATCCCGTGAATCTGAAGCGGGCGGCGGAAGGCAAGCGGAAGGCCAATTCCCTCTGGTACTGGGGTGCGGGCACCAAGCCCAGCCTTCCCGGCTTTACCGAGAAAACCGGCCTGAAGGGTGCTATGATTTCCGCCGTTGACCTGCTCAAGGGCATTGCGGTGGGAGCCGGAATGCAGGTTTACCAAGTGCCCGGGGCTACCGGTTCTCTGGATACCAACTGGGAGGGCAAGGCCCAGGCGGCCATTGACGCCCTTTTGAAGGACGGCTGCGATTTTGCCTACATCCACCTGGAGGCTCCGGACGAAATGGGTCACCAGGGTCTGGTGAAGGAAAAGGTGCAGTCCATTGAGTACCTGGACAGCCGGATCGTCGCCCCCATCTGCCATGCCATGGAGCAGGCAGGGGAGGACTATCGGATTCTGGTGCTGCCGGATCACCCCACCCCCATTCGCATCCGCACCCATTCTTCCGACCCGGTGCCCTATGTGCTCTACGACAGCACCCGTCAGGAGAAAAAGCGCGCCCACTATACCGAGGCAGAGGCTCAGGCCACGGGAATTTTCTATCCCCAGGGCTATGTACTGCTTGACAAGCTTTTGAAGAAATGAGGAGAGACGATTATGTCCAGAGTTTATAATTTTTCCGCCGGCCCGGCGGTGCTGCCGGAGGAGGTTCTCCGGGAAGCCGCCGATGAAATGCTGGATTACCGGGGAACCGGTATGTCCGTCATGGAAATGAGCCACCGCTCCAAGGCCTACCAGACCATCATTGACGAGGCCGAGGCTGACCTGCGCACTCTGATGGGCATTCCCGACAATTACAAGGTGCTGTTCATGCAGGGCGGCGCGTCCCAGCAGTTTGCCATGATTCCCATGAACTTCATGAAGAACAAGGTGGCGGACTACATCATCACCGGCCAGTGGGCGAAGAAGGCCTGGCAGGAGGCCAAGCTCTTCGGTCAGGCCAACGCCGTGGCTTCCTCCGCGGACAAGACCTTCACCTACATCCCCGACTGCTCCGACCTTCCCATCAGCGAGAACGCGGACTACGTCTACATCTGCGAGAACAACACCATCTACGGTACCAAGTTCTGGCAGCTGCCCAACACCAAGGGCAAGGACTTAGTATCCGACGTGTCCAGCTGCTTTTTGTCCGAGCCTGTGGACGTGACCAAGTACGGCATGATCTACGGCGGCGTGCAGAAGAACATCGGCCCTGCCGGTGTGGTCATCGGCATCATCCGGGAGGATCTGATTCGGGAGGACGTACTTCCCGGCACCCCCACCATGCTGCGCTACAAGACCCACGCGGACAACGGCTCCATGTACAACACCCCGCCCGCTTACGGCATCTACATCTGCGGCAAGGTGTTCAAGTGGCTGCTGCGCAACGGCGGCCTGACGGAAATGAAGGCCTACAACGAAAAGAAGGCCGCCATTCTCTACGATTACCTGGATGCCAGCCGCTTCTTCCACGGCACCGTGGTGAAGAAGGATCGCTCCCTTATGAACGTGCCCTTCGTCACCGGTGACCCTGACCAGGACGCGAAGTTCGTCAAGGCCGCGGCGGAAGCTGGCTTTGTGAACCTGAAGGGACACCGGACGGTGGGCGGTATGCGAGCCAGCATTTACAACGCCATGCCCATTGAGGGCGTGAAGCAGCTGGTTGGCTTCATGGAGAAGTACGAGAAAACGGTGTAAAGGAAGGCCGGATAGACATGTATCAGATTCATTACTTAAATAAAATTTCCCAGCAGGGCACGGCTCTGTGGACAGAGGACTTTGCCCTCAATGACGATATAAACGCAGCCGACGGCGTGCTGGTGCGCAGTGCCAATATGCACGATATGGAGCTGCCGAAGAATCTGCTGGCCATTGCCCGGGCGGGTGCGGGTGTGAACAACATTCCCTTGACTACCTGCGCCGACAATGGCATCGTGGTGTTCAACACCCCCGGCGCCAACGCCCGCAGCGTTATGGAGCTGACCCTGTGCGGAATGCTCCTGGGCAGCCGGGACATCATCGACGGCGTGAACTGGGTTCAGTCCATCCAGGATCAGCCGGATATCGCCAAGCTGGTGGAAAAGGGCAAGTCCCGGTTTGCCGGTCATGAGATTTACGGCAAGAAGCTGGGCATTATCGGCCTGGGCAACATCGGCGGTCCCCTGGCCAACCGGGCCAGAAAGCTGGGCATGGAGGTTTACGGCTGTGACCCCCACATTTCCGTGGAGGCGGCCTGGAATCTGGACGGCCACGTCCAGCGGGTGAAGACTCCCGAGGAAATCTACGCCCTGTGCGACATCATCACCGTCCATGTGCCCCTGCTGAAGGATACGGAGAAGATGATCAACGCGGAGGCACTGGCGAAAATGAAGGACGGGGTCATTGTCCTGAATTTCGCCCGGGATCTGCTGGTGGACGACGATGCCATGGCGGACGCTCTGGCCTCCGGCAAGGTCAAGCGGTACGTCACCGACTTCCCCAACCCCAAGACCGCCAACATGCCCGGCTGCATTGCCATTCCCCACCTGGGCGCTTCCACCGAGGAATCCGAGGACAACTGCGCCCGGATGGCCGTCCGGGAGATGATGGATTATCTGGAAAACGGCAATATCAACAACTCCGTCAACTACCCCAACTGCGACATGGGGCAGTGCCAGTCCGAGGGGCGGATCACCATTCTGCACCACAACATCCCCAATTCTCTGGGTCGGTTCACCGCCGCCATTGCCAGCGAGAACGTGAATATCGCCGGGCTGATGAACAAGAGCCGGGGCGAGTACGCCTACACCATGCTGGATTTGGACCATCACCCCTCCGCCGATGTGGTGGAGCACCTGAAGAGCATCGAGGGTGTGGTTCGCGTCCGGGTTATCCGCTGAGTCAAAACGCCAAACGCGCCTTCCTTAAAAAAACTAATATGTACCCCCAATACTGGACACCCGGTATTGGGGGTATTGCTATATGAAATACAGCTATGAGTACAAGCGAAAGTGCGTGGAAATGTATCGGGAAGGGAAATGGCCAGAAACGCCAGAGGGCATACGGGAAAGGAACTTTCACAAAATAATTCGTAAGTGGTTCAGAATAGAAGAATCCTGTGGTCCGGATGCGTTGCGACACAAGATGCAGAGCAAGGTATGGACAGCAGAAGAAAAGTATGAGCTGGTGGCAAAGGTTCTGGCAGGAGCATCGTACAAAGAAACAGCATTTTCATCAGGAATAGAAGACAGCCTATTGCGACAGTGGGTCAAACGGTATAAAATAGAAGGGTATGAGGGATTGGTCAGGCAACGAAGAGGACGACCACCCAAGGAGGCTTCTATGAAAAAGATAGCTGTACCGGCAGAACTGACGCCATCTGAGCGAGAAGAAATGATTCGGCTGAGGGCAGAGAACGAACGGCTAAGAGTGGAGAACGCTGTCATAAAAAAAGAGATCGCCTTGAGAGAAGAAAGATGGGCAGCGCAACTCAAGGCGAAAAAGCAGCGCTCGTCAAAGAACTCCGAGAAGAAGGATATGCCCTGAAATACCTGCTGGTGGCAATGGGTCTGTCCAAGTCTACATACTACTATGAGATTGGGAAAACAGATAAAGTACGAGAAAGGAATGCACATATATCAGTTGAAATTGAGGATATATTCAAAGAAAATAAAGGGAGATATGGTGTAAGACGAGTACATCAGGAGCTCGTTCAGCGCGGCTTTCCGGTAAACCATAAACGTGTGCAGAACATTATGAACAGGCTGGGACTGGCTGGAAAACGTCCCAAGGAGAAATACCATTCCTACAGAGGCGAAGTAGGCAAGGTAGCCGACAATATTATCAATAGAGATTTCAGCACAGACAGGCCGCTGCAAAAGTGGACAACGGATGTGTCCCAGTTTACGTTGCCCTGGGGAAAGTGCTATCTTTCTCCAATCCTGGACATGAATACCAACGAAATTATCTCTTACAATCTTTCTCTCAGTCCGAACATGGAGCAGATTAAAGATATGCTCCACAAGGCGTTTGCGCATTTCCCTTCTGTAAAGGGATTGATTATGCACTCGGATCAGGGTTGGCAATACCAACACGCTGCCTATCGAACGGAACTTCAAAAACATAAGATTATACAATCCATGTCCAGAAAAGGGAATTGCTACGATAATTGCATTATGGAAACATTTTTTGGAAGACTAAAAAATGAGATGTTTTACGGGTATGAGAAGAAGTATACCTCTTTTGAAATCTTCTCTAAAGCAATCGCTGACTATATTGATTACTACAACAACAGGAGAATTCAAGCAAAAACAAAATGGATGCCTCCTGCAAAATTTCGGGAAGCATCCATGATGAAAAACTAACTATTTAGTTCAAATAACGGTGTCCAGAAAACTGGGTACATATCACATTTCGGAGGCGGCCAAAATTTTGACTTGCGGGGCTCAGGCAAAGTCCAGGCCGAAATAGGCCGGAGTCCAGGAATCGTCACAGATAGGACGGAACATGGCGAAGGGAGATGGGCCGGGCAGGCGGAAGGTTCCCCGGTCTTTTCCCAGTGCACCCAGAATTCCGGCGGCCTGGGAAGCGTCGCCCAGAAGCTCCATGGGTTCGTCCTCAGTGGCGGCCAGAAGGAAGCCGTTACCTGCGTACAGTTTTGCGGATTCTGCCAGATATGCGATGGCGCCGTCTTCCTGGACAACGCCTCCCACCGGAAGATAGTTCCGGCGCAGGGCGGCGTATTCCTCAGGGGTCACTTCCCGCAACGGCACCGGTGCCCCGGCGGGAAGGGTCAGATTCTCCACGCCCCCGAAATTCCGGTAGCCCATGGCCGCGTACATTTGCCGAAGGCCATCGTCCGCCGGAACCAGCACAGAGCCGGCGTAGCCCCTGGCGGCAAGGGCTTCCTGGGCGTTTGTCATCAGCTCCCGGCAAAGCCCCTGATGCCGGTACTCCGGTGCGGTGGCCACGGCGTAGAGGTAGGCAAGCTTCCGTCCCTGGCAGCTTGTCTGCATCCAGGCAAGGCCTGCGGCGAGCTGCCCTTCCCGGAAGATTGCCGAGGTGTTTTCCGGCCGATAGGCCGTCCGAAAGAAGCTGTCAATCCAGCCGTCATCCCCGAAGGCCGCCGACCACAGCGCCTTCCACATCGTCTTCTCCATGCAGCCCCTCCGCCAGATACGCGTTGTATTTTTCCTCCATATGGTGGGGCTGATAGCTGAGCTTGGCCTGGCGCAGGCCGGGCAGCCCCAGATCGTCCTCCCGATTCAGGAAGGCAATCTGCGGATATTTCATCCGCAGATGCCGGGCAAATTCGCAGTTTACAGCGGCGTAAGCCCCGTCTACGTCCTCCCGGGCCTTTTCAAAATGGACGTCCATGGTGTTTTCCGACAGCCGGGAGGCCATGGTCACTGCCAGCACCTGGCCGTTTTCCACCAGCATCAGCCCCTCCATTCCCAGCGCCTCAAAATGCCGGAAGGCTCGGCCCAGGGCCAGTCGCTCCAGCAGATAGTCCCCGTGGGGATCCTCTTCCAGACGCTGGCGGAACCATTCGTCCACCATCTCCTGGGCCTGGGGAAGATTCTCCTTCTCCAGGGGGACACTGAGGCAGTCCGGGTGGGTGGTCTGAAATTTGTGCACATGGTTGCGCTTTTTCTGGAATTTCCGGCCTTTCAGGTCAGCCAGATCGTCAATGGCATAGACATAGTCGAAACCGTCCCGGTCTGGCCGGAACAGAAAACGGCCGGGGAACCAGCTTTCCAGCTCTTCCGTCTCCGGACGGGTCAGGCTGGTGAATCGGCAGGGAATGCCCCGCGCCTGGGCATCCTGAATCACGGCCTCCACGATGGCCCGGCGGTCGCCGGTGCCAATGGGATAGGGGTAGACGCTTTTTCCGTAAAAATGGGAGAAAAAGGCAATGCCGCCGGGAAAAAACGCCGCCTCCTGCCGACCCCACAAGTAGAGATTGTCGAAGCTGTACTCACAGCTTCTGGGGGGACAGGCAAATAAAATGTTGTCATATTGTGCTTTCTGAGAAAGCTGTAAACGGGAAAAAGAGATCATATTTTCACATCCTTCGGTTTGTTATGATAGCATAGTTTTCCCAAAAAGACAAGGAAAACCACCGGAGTTTTCTCCGGTGGTCCGATTCAGGCAAAGAGCTTACTGTCCAGACCCCGCTTTTTCAGGGCGTAATAGAGGAGAGAGCCCGGAACCAGCAGCACAGCGATTTCGCCGAGAGCAACGTACAGGGCGTTGAGTCCAAAGCCGCCGCCAATGTACACCGTCAGCTCCCAGCCCACCAGAATGGCGTTGGCGATGGCGGGCATCAGCATGGCGAGCAGGGGATAGCCATGGACGGTGACGCGCCGGGTCAGCCACATACCCTCGGCGGCAAGCAGGGTGGCGGCGGAGCCCAGCACAAAATCCAGGGGCAGGGCGGCGGCATAGGTGATGTTGAAGATCAGGCAGCCCAGGGTCAGACCGGGAACGGCGGCAGGGGTGAACAGAGCCAGCACGCACAGAGCCTCGGACAGACGCATCTGGATGGCCCAGGTGGCGGAGCCGGGAAGCAGCAGGTTTTGCAGGTGGGTGAGCACGGCGTACAGGGCGGCGATAATGGCGGCCTGGGTCAGATAGCGGGTGGATTTGGTCATGACGATTCTCCTTAAAACTGAAAAAATGGGCGCAGTCCGCACCCATAGCAACAAAAAATGGGCGCGAAAGCGTCCATCTAAGAAGGCCTGCCCAAAAGCACATGCCAAATCCTAGTTTTGTTTACCGACAGGATGGTTACGAACTGTCCTATGAAATTGTGTGGGTATTGTATCAGAGAATCAGAAAATTGTCAAGTCCCCGGCGAAAGCCGGGGACTTGGAAATCACACTTTTTCTCCCTCAATGTAGGTGGGACGGGATGGAATGATCAGGGCAGCGATGATATAAGCCCAGATGCCCGCACCGGCGAAGAGACTGAAAACGCACCAGCCCAGCCGAATGAGAGTGGGGTCAATGCCGAAAAATTCGCCCAGGCCGCCGCAGACCCCGGCCAGCATGGCGTTGTCCTTGGAGCGATAAAGCTTTTTGCCGTTCATAATGGAAAGCCTCCTCAATTGTGGTTTTTCTTATTATACTTCGAAAACGGATTTTTCGCCAGCCCTGTTTTTCAGGGATTTGTGTCAGTCATATAGACAACGGCTACATTTCCGGGGAAGATTTCGCCCTTTCGGGTGGGAATCAGAGCGGCATAGTTGGTTGTATCCTCTCTGCCGCCCGGATGCACGGCGATTTTGACGGTACAGCCATTTGCCTGCCAGGCAATGTCCTGTACTTCACAGGCACCCGTCACATCCTGGGAGAAAATCAGAAGCAGGTCTTGGGAATGGAAGAAATTGTCGTCAAAGCCTTCACAGGCCGTCTCCAATCCGGAAATGTCCCAGGATTTGCCCATTTCCGACAGGCCTTCCTCCAGAGCTTCCCGGCTGTCAAAAAGGCTCACCGTCGGGAAAGCGGCGTCCTCTGCCCTGTTGGAAAGGTCGGGAATTTCCAGGCATTGGGGGGCGGCGATTTCGGCATCCATGGCTCCCAAATCCCCGGAAGCCGGGGCCGGAGCCATCTCAGCAGGGGAATCCGCCGCAGAGAAGACCTTGGTCATTTCATTCGAGGCGGTTTTCACCGGCTGATTTTGATACAGTATCCCGCACAGAACCAGCAGGGCGCAGCAGGCGGCCAGAGACACATACCGCCGCCAGTGGAGGGTTTTCGGCTTCCGGCTCCGGACTTCATCCGCTCTGGCAATCAGATCCTCCGGAAGCAGGGTCAGTGCGTCATGAAATTGTTCCCCGGTCATAGACAGAAGCCCTCCTTTTCCAAGTATTCTTTCAGCCCGACCCGGGTGCGGAAGAGCA
>OLHG01001722.1_pt1 | contig 12838 bp, 11 predicted proteins | sample 1605971 | NCBI WGS metagenome assembly OLHG01 (sample SAMN03283289) | human gut metagenome | biome: human-associated habitat; material: feces | host: Homo sapiens | place: Peru | collected 2012 | reverse complement strand
GATACTATTTCTACTTTTCCCGCCAGTTCTTCATCCGTCATCTTGTCAACGTCTGTTCCTAATAAAATTTCGCTATTATCTATTCCCACTAAATTGCAAATGTTACTTGTTGCATAAGGATTATCTCCTGTTAATATCTTTGTTGTTACTCCAATTTTTCTTAATTTCTGTAATGTTTCTTTTACATCTTTCTTCGCAGGATCTAAAAATGCTACAAATCCTATAAATGTCATTTCTTTTTCGTCAGATACATTAAATATATTTGCTCCTTTGTATTCTCTTTTTGAAGCTAATGCTATTACTTGCATTCCTTGAACAGCATACTCTTTTGCTTTATTTTCTGCTATTTCTATCATTTCTGGACTTAATTCTTCTATTTTGCCTTCATATTTAACTTTTGTACATACTTTTAATATCTCTTCAAGCGCACCTTTCGTAAGCATTCTATAACCATTGTTTTTATTGCTCTTAACAACCACACTCATTCTTTTTCTTGTATAATCAAATGGTATTTCATCAATCTTTGTATATTCTTGAATTATGTCTTTCACATTTCTTGTATTTCCATAACTTATTATCGCTCTATCTACTAAGGTTTTCATTCCTGTTCCAAAATAGCTGTTCAAATACGCATATTCTAATATTGATAAATCTTCTTTTCCATTTACATCTATATATTTTTGAAGTACTATTTTATTTTCTGTAAGTGTTCCTGTTTTGTCTGTACATAGAACATCTATCGCTCCTAAATTTTGAATTGAGTTTATATTTTTTACTAAGGTTTTCTTTTTAGCTAAAACTTTTGTGCCTCTTGTTAGATTTACATTTACTATCATTGGAAGCATACTTGGTGTTATTCCAACTGCTACTGATAGTGCAAATAGTATTGCTTCTAGCCAATCTTTTCTAATTAGTCCATATATTACAAAAACTGCTATTGATACAACACTCATATATTTTATTAGCATTTTTGTAATGTTGTTCATTCCTTTTTCAAAGTTAGTAGGTTCTTTCTTGGTTTCAACTTCTTTGCTCATTCTGCCTAAATAAGTCGAAAATCCCGTTTCTATTACTACTCCTGTCGCACTTCCACTTATTACACTTGAACCCATCAGACAAATGTTAGGGATACTAAATATCTCTTTTTTTGAATCGCTATTTCCTGCCATTTTCTCTACTGGAACGCTTTCTCCTGTAAATACTGACTGATTTATAAATAAGTCTTTGCTGTCTATTAATATTAAATCTGCTGGTATCATTGAGCCTGCACTTAAATGTACAACATCTCCACTCACTACTTTTTCTACTCTTATTTCTTTTTCTTTACCATTTCTAATTATATGTGTTGTTGTATAAATCTTTGATTTTAAATCTTGATTAAATTTATACACACTGTAATCTTGAAAATATCTTATAAGTGCACTCGCCACTGCTATCGCAAGTATTATATACATACTAAGCGCATCACTCAGAAAATAGTTTATTATTGCTAGCAATATTAATATGATTATAAATTTATCTTTGAAGCTATTAAGCAAAAAGTAGAATCTGCTTTTCTTCTCATTTTTTACAACTACATTTGGTCCGTTTTGTTTAAATAGTTCTTTTCCTTTTTCTTCTGATATTCCATTTTCAGAAGTCTTATATTCTTTTAATATTTCTTCTTTTTCTTGTTTTGAGATTTTTAAGTATTTTTCTAATAATTCATTGTCTTCTACTTTTTGCTTTTTTCTTGCTTCAAATAATTGAATCATTTGTTAGCCTCCATAATATTATTTCAATATTTTTATAGAATTTAACACAGTTATTAAAGTCGCTCCGACATCTGCAAATACCGCTTCCCACATATTTGCTACTCCAAAAATGCTTAGTACTAGTACTAATACTTTTACTCCTATCGAGAATATCAAGTTTTGTTTTATTACTCTGCTTGTTTTTTTAGAGATGTCTATTGCGTCATTGATTTTTTCTATTGCATCTGTCATTATTACAACATCTGATGCTTCTATACTAGAACCTGCTCCGACACCACCCATAGATATTCCTATATCTGCTCTTGCAAGTACTGGTGAGTCGTTTATTCCATCTCCAACAAATGCTACTTTTCCATTGTTTTCGTATTTTGCTATTTCTTTTTCTAACTCTTGATATTTCTCGTTTGGTAACATTTCTGATTTCACTTCTTTTATTCCTAATTCTTTTGCTATTTTCTCTGCAATTTCAGTATTGTCACCTGTAAACATTTTTGTGATGATTCCTCTTGCATTTAGTTTTGCTATTGCTGCTTTAGTTCCGTGTTTAATTTCATCTTTTAGGCAAATTGCTCCAACTATTTCAGAATCAACTTTTACATATATTTTTGTACTGTCTGATTTTTCTTTTTCCTTTTCTACTAAACTGCTATTTCCTACAAGTACTACTTTTCCTTCAAAGTTGTATTTTATTCCTTTTCCTGCAAGTTCTTCATAGCTTGATACCTTTTCTTTATGTTCTGCTATATATTTTTCCATCTTTGATTTTTTAATTATTGATTTTGCTATTGGATGGTTTGAATAGCTCTCTCCAAGTACCGCATACTCTAAGACTTGCTCTTTTGTTAGTTGACCATATACTTCTACTTTGTCTATTGTAAATTGTCCCTTTGTTAATGTTCCTGTTTTGTCAAATACTATTTCTTTGATGTTTTTTATTCCATCTAGGTAATCGCTACCTTTTATTAAGATTCCTTCTTTAGAAGATTTGCCTATACCAGAAAAATAACACAATGGAACAGAAATTGCAATAGCACAAGGACAAGAAATTACTAAAAATATTAATGCCCTATAAATTGAGCCATTCTCTGTTAGATATTCTACATTTGATATTAGAGGCAAGAATATTGCAACTAATGCTGCTATCCCTAATACTATTGGTGTATAAATCTTTGCTGCTTTGTTTACAAATGTTTCTGTTTTTGCTTTTTTGTCTGTTGCATTTTCTACTAATTCTAGTATTTTGCTAACTGTACTGTTTTCGTATTTTTCTGTTACTTTTATTTCTAACAATCCATCTAGAACTATGCTTCCAGATAATACTTGATCGTCTTTTTTTACATCTTGTGTTTTTGTTTCTCCTGTTAGAGATGCTGTATCTAGACTTCCTGTTCCTTTAACAACAATACCATCTAATGGTATCTTTTCACCTTTTTTTGCAATTACTATATCTCCAACGTTTACATCTGATGGATCTAAAACTTCTATTCCATCTTTTGTTTTTAAGTTAGCATACTCTGGTTTTATATCCATTAAATCTGATATAGATTTTCTTGTTTTGTTTATTGCTTTTTCTTCTAGTATTTTGCCTATTTCATATAGAGTTATAACCATTAAGCCTTCCATATGTTTACCTACTAAATAAGCTCCTATACAAGAAATGGTTATTAATAAATTTTCGTTTATTGTTTTGTTTCTTACTAAAAGTTTGATTGCATTTTTTATTGTTCTATATAACAAAATTCCATAGCCTGTTATTACTAATGCTATTGATAAGTATTTTGGCATTTGAACATATAAGCCTATTAGTGCAACTACTAGACCTATTGCTAATCTTACTATGTGTTTTAAAACTTTTGAATTATTTTCTTTTTGAGCTCTTTGACTTTTCTCGTCTTTTGTTTTCGCTCCTGTTTCTGTCATTTGAACATCAGGTTCTATACTCTTTACAACTTTTTCTACTTCTTCTCTTGAAACATCTTCTGTTTCATATGTTAATTGTAGTTTTGCAAAATTGACTACTACATTTTTTAGTTTTTTATTTTCACTTAATTCCTCTTGTATTTTATTTGCACAATTTGCGCAATCTAATCCCTCTAATTTATATTGATATTTTTTCATGCTCTTTCCTTTCTTTATTAAATTTCTTCAATATGTTGTTTTCCAATTTGGTAAATTTTTCTTACATGCTCATCATCTAAACTGTAATAAACCGCTTTACCATCTTTTCTTCCTTTTACTAATTTTGCTTGTTTTAAAACTCTTAATTGATGTGATATTGCTGATGGTGTCGAGTTTGTTATTGCTGCTATTTCAGATACATTTAACTCTCCTTCTAAAAGAGCTGCAATTATTTTCATTCTTGTAGAGTCTCCGAAAACTTTAAAATTTTCGGCTATTTCAAACAGCAGATCATCTGCTGGAATCTTGTTTTTTATTTTGTTTACTTTTTCCAAATTAATACTAATTTGTTCTATATTTTCTTCAAAGTTCATTCTTATCTCCTTTCATATGAATAGTTGTTCATATATTCATTATATGATTGTGATTTTATTTTGTCAATATCTTTATATAAAAAATAAAAAAATGCTGGTAAATATTTTACCAACATTTTTTATTTACATATCGTCATCTTCGTTTTCGTTATTTTCTTCCTCATCCTCTTCGTCGCAGATTCCACAAGAAGAACAACAACCACCACAGCCTTCTTCTTCATCCCAATCAAGTTCTATTATATTGTGACATTCTGGGCATTCAATTTCTTCTTTAAGTTCATCTTCTACATCTGCTACGAATTCGTGGTTACAGTATGGACAAACTATTTCAAAATCATAATCTTCATCTTCATATATATCTTTTTTTATTAAACTAACTGTTTCTTGCATTTTGCTTAGTTTTTCTTCAACTTCTTCTATTCTATCAACATTTGCATTTATAGATTTCTCTATTAAATCCATATATAATGCTGTTAGTTCTCCTATTTTTTTAGTAACATATTTGCTTTCTTCTTTATTAGAAATATGTTTCTCTATATCTTCTATAAGTTTTAGATATTCATTACTTAACTTTGACATCAATTTTCCCTTTCTAGCAAATTAAACTCTTTCCATATATTCGCCAGTTCTTGTGTCTATTTTAACAACATCTCCTATGTTTATGAACATTGGTACTGTTAATTCGTAACCATTCTCTAATGTTGCTGGTTTTCCAGATGTTGTAGTTGTGTTTCCAGCAAATCCTGGTTCTGTATATGTAACTTCTAGTTCAACAAACATTGGTGGTTCTACTGCGAATATGTTTCCTTTGTATGATAACATTTTTACATTCATATTTTCTTTTATGAATTTTAGAGCATCTCCTATTTGGTCTTTGTTTAATGGGATTTGCTCATATGTTTCATTATCCATAAAATAATATAAGTTTTCATCGTTGTATAGATATTGCATATCTTTCTTTTCGATTTCTGCTCCTGGATATTTTTCAGATGGGTTGAATGTTTTTTCTATAACTGCTCCTGTTATTACATTTTTTAATTTTGTTCTAACAAAAGCTGATCCCTTTCCTGGTTTTACGTGTTGGAATTCAACTACTCTATAAACATTTCCGTCCATCTCGAATGTTGTTCCATTTCTAAAATCTCCTGCCATATATACACTTGCCATTATTATTACCCCTTTCAAATTTTTTATTACTTTTTATTATTTTTTGTCTGACTATATTATGATACTACATTTTTGCCTTAAAATCAAGTGTTTGTTCATTTTTTATCAACTATTACATAATCTCTTTCTGATTTTGTTAAGCTTATAGCTACTGCTCTATCTATTACTATTGTATCTTCTATTCTTACGCCAAACTTGTTTGGAATATATATTCCTGGTTCGTTTGTAAGAACCATTTTATTTTTCAAATTAAAGTCTATTCTTGTACTAGCATATGGAAGTTCATGTACTTCTAAGCCCACTCCGTGTCCTAATGCGTGTATCAAATCATATCCCCTTAATTTAAAGTCACTTTCAACCATTCTGCTTAGTAGCTTTAAATTAACGCCTTCTTTCATTTCGTTTGTTATTTGCTTCTGATTTTTTAGTACTAATTCATATATCGGTTTTATCTCTTCTGGTACTTCTCCTGCAAATATTGTTCTTGTCATATCTGAGCAATATCCTTTGTATTTACATCCCATATCTATTGTTATTGGATCACCAAATTCAATAGCCTTATCAGTTGGTACTGCGTGTGGCTTTGATGAATTTTTTCCGGATGCTACAACTGTTTCAAAAGCTAAGTCATCTGCTCCATTTTTCATAAAGAAATCGCTTATTTCTTTAGCTATTTGTTTTTCTGTTAAACCTATTTTTATATAACTTTTTAAGTGTGTAAAACAGTCATCTGTAATTTTGCAAGCTTGTTGAATGATGTCTATTTCTTCTTGATCCTTTATCATTCTTTGCTTTTCTATTATTCCCTCTGTTTCTTCTAAGTTGTTAATCTTATATCTATGCATAATTTTTTTGTATGTTGCATATGTTATATATTCTTCTTCAAATCCTACATTTTCGCAGAACAAGAAAAAGTTTTCATAGTCATCTTTAGACAAATCTTTTGCATCATATACAACTATTTCGTCATTTAATGTTATAACATTGTTTACTTCTTCTATATATCTTCCATCTGTTATATAGATGTTTTCCTTTGGTGTAATCAAAAATGTTCCTTCTGCATCAATTCCTGTTAAATATTTTATATTTATAGGATTTGATATTATTATTCCTTGTAAATCCAACATTTTTATTCTATCTCTTAACCAACGAATATTATTATTCATAGATATCTCACTCATTTCTTTGTTTTATTTCTTGATACATTACCTGCTATACATTCCTAATGTAAAGATGTTTAATGTTGCTATTAATAGTAATTTAAATGGTACAAACATTGCTATTACTGCTGATATTACTATAAATGGTCCAAACGGGATGTATTCATCGCTTTTTTTCTTTTTTCTTAGCATTAGTGCTATTCCCACTATTGCTCCTAGCAAGAATGCTATAAGAGAAATAATTATTATGGTTCTCCATCCAAAGAATAAGCCAAGTCCTCCCATTAATTTTACATCGCCAAAGCCCATCGCTTCTTTTCCTGCTATTAGTCCTCCAACCAGTGTTATAAACAAGAAAATTCCTGCTCCTGCCACCATTCCTAGCAGCATATCTATTGCTATGTTGATGTTTAATATTCCCTCTAAAAATGTGTACACTAAGCCTACTTCAAATATTGTAAGGTTTAGTCTATTTGGAATTATTTTCAGTCTATAGTCTATTACAAAGGCACACAGTAACATTGGAAATAGTATCATATACGCTAGTGTTTTTAATTGGAATCCATATAAATATAATAGTCCTATAAGAATCACTGCGGTTACTATCATATATATGTATCTAGGTCTCTCGTTCTTTAAGTATAATGAAAAAAAGTCTTTTACAAATAACTTTTTGTAATCCGGTAAACGTTCTACACACCAAGATACAAATTGTCCGACTCCAAGTCCTATTATTCCTATTACTAAATAATATAATATATTTATATTGTTAATATACATTAAAATACCTCTTTTACTTTTTACTTTCGTTTATTTTTTTAAAATAATTCTTTAATATTTGTTTTTCTATTAATCTATTTATTTTTGTCACAAAAATATCTTCTTTTTTTAGTGGTTTTACTAGTATAGAGTACATTTTACATCTATTAGCGCCAAATACATCTGTTAGTACTTGATCTCCTATTACCGCAATTGTTTGGTTGTCTTCTATTTCTAATATTTTTTTTGCTTTTTTAAAACCAAATTTTAATGGTTTTTTTGCAAAATATATAAATGGTACTTCTAGTTTATCTGATAAATTTTGTGCTTTTTTCTTTTTGTTTGTATTTGATAATATGCAAATTTTTATATTTTGTTCTTTTAGTTTTTTTACCCATTCTTCTAATCCTTGTACCATATTGTGTCTTTTATCTAGTATGGTATTGTCTATATCTAATAATACTGCTTTTATGTTTTTTTCTATAAAAAAGTTCACATCTATGTCTACTATTTTGTTAAAGTAACTTTTAGGGTAAAAAATCATTGTTGCCTCCTATGTTATCGTTCTTATATTATCAATATGTTACTGTTTTGTCAAGTAGTATTGCAAAAAGCAAAGCTGTTAACAACAACATTTTTGCTAACAGCTTTATTATTATTTTAGTTCTTCTATTGCTTTTTGTATTTGTGCATCCTTTTCCATAGATGTTTCATAATATCCTTGCGAATCTTTTGTTAAGTCTACTTCAATATCTGGTTTTATACCCACTTTATGGATTTTATTATGATTTGGTGTAAAGTATTCATCAGTTGTAATTTTTAAACCACTTCCATCTGTTAGTGTATATAATGTCTGTATTACACCTTTTCCGTATGTTGTTTTTCCTACTATTTTAGCTCCATATTGCTCTTTTAGAGCTGCCGCTAGTATTTCTGATGCACTTGCTGTTCCTTCATTTACAAGTACTACTACTGGCATATCTGTTATTATCGGATCCTTTTTTGATTTTGTAGTCTTTTCTTCTTCATTCTTTCCTTTTGTTATTAATATTGTTTCACCTTTTTTTACAAATAATTCTGCAATTCCTGTAGCTTCATCTACAATTCCACCACCATTGCTTCTTAAATCTATTATTATGCTTTTTGCTCCGTCATTTTTTAATTGTGTAATTTGTTCTTTGAAAGCTTCTTCTACTCCACTGTCAAATGAGTCTATTTGTATATATGCTATCTGATTATCTAGCATTTTAGAAGCGACATGGTCCACAGTTATTTTTTTTCTTGTTATATCCATATCTATTTCTTTTCCGTCTCTTAATACTGTAACTTTTACAGTCGTTCCTTCTTTACCTTTTAAAATAGATGTAGCTTCACTTATCTGTTCTCCTGAGTATGCAATTCCTTCTATTTTTTCTACTATATCTCCTGGTTGCATCCCAGCTTCTAATGCTGGTGAATTTTTCATTACCCCTACTATTAATAATGTGTTATTTGATCTATCGTTTGAAATATATACGCCTATTCCAACATATTCAGCATTCGTTTGCTCTGTAAATTCTTCCATTTCTTCTTTTGTTAAATATTCTGTATATGGATCATCTAGTCCCTCAATATATCCTTTGATTGCCCCTTCTAATAACTTTTCATCATTTATTTCTCCAATATATTTTTCTTCTAACATTGCTTTGAAACCTTGGAGAGTTTTTACCATTGAGCCACTATCTACATATGCTGTTTTATCAGCATCACCATTTTTGTATGCTGTTTCGAATTTGTTGTACATTATAAAAGTAGTAAGCATAAATACTATTGTTGCTGTTAAAACGACTAGCATTATAACTTTATATACATTCTGTCTTTTTATCTTTTTATCTTCCATTATTTTTCTCCCTTAAGTCTATTATACTTGATTGTTTTTATTTTATTACGTTTTTAGTTATTTTCTTCACCTTTTAAGTATGGAATTGGATCTTGTATTATTCCATTTTTTCTAACTTCAAAATGTAAATGTGGTCCTGTTGAATTTCCTGTTGACCCAACAAGCATTATTACATCACCTTGTGAAACCTTTGTGCCAAGCGTTGTAAGCATTTCTTGTCCGTGTCCATAAAGTGTAACTATTCCATCACCATGATTTATCATAACACAGTTACCATATCCTCCCATAACACCTGCAAATGTAACTACTCCATCTGCCGCAGCTATGACTGGTGCACCATATCCTGCATTTCCTATATCTATTCCTGAATGATTTTTGTATACACCTTGTATTGGATGCAATCTGTTTCCATATCCTGATGTTATATATGTGCCTTCTTTTCCGACTGGCCATATCATTGCTCCACCAGTATATTGAATAGCTAATCTATCGCCCCAATTTATTGCAGCAAGTATTTGATTTTCCAAAGATATTTCTTCTTGTTTATATGCTTCAATTTTTTCGTTTAGTTCTTTTTCTTCCTCAGTTAATTGTGCTAAATAATTTTGCTGAATCATTTTATTATTTTCCATTAATATTTGCATTCTTGAAGCTTGTGCTTTTGCAACTTTTAGAGTTGAATTTCTTTTTTCTTGGTTTGCTCTTTTTTCTTCTATATCTTTTTTTCTACTCTCTACTTCTTTTAACAATTCATCATCATATTGCATTATTTCTTCTATCATATAATAATTTGATAAAAAGTCCATTAATCCTCTTGAAGATAATAGAACATCTAAATATGTAGTTTCTCCTGCTTCATATAATGCTACAACTCTTCTTTTAAACAAGTTTTCTTTTCTTTTATACTCTTCTTCATTTTTTGCCAATTCTTCATCTGTCACTTTTATTTCGTTTTCCAAAGTATTTACTTGATTTTGTAACTTATTTAGTTCTTCTGTATATTTAGCAATGGAATCATCAAGTTCTTGTATTTTTTGAATTGATACTGTTAATTCACTTTGAACATATTTTAATCTATTATTTGACTCTTCTAATTTTTCTTGTACTTCTTTCTGTTTGTCTTGTAATGTTATATTTTCTGTATTAGTATTATTCTCATTATTTTCTATTTCGTTATTAGAAAAGACATTTATTGAGAAAGATACTAATACTAGACATATCATTATTGTTGTTAATATCTTCTTTTTCATAAATGTCCCCTCCTTTTATATTCTATTTTAGTCTAGAATTGTATATCCTCCTGGTAAATAGTCTAATGGATTTAGCCAATTGTTACCAAAGAAATTTGACATTGACGTTGAATGTCTGATTTCAAAATGTAGATGTGCTCCTGTACCTGCTCCTGTATTTCCTGATGTTGCTATAACTTGTCCTTGTGAAACATATTGTCCGTTTCTTATATGACTCGAATTCAAATGTCCATATAAAGTTGCATATCCATCACCATGGAATATCATTATGTAAGTTCCATATCCTCCTGGATTTGTTGCATTATATGCATATCCAGATGCTGCTGCATATACATCCTCGTAACTTGCTCCTATGTCTATTCCTTTATGCCATCTACCCCATCTCCACTTCATTCTTGATGTAACATATTTATTGTTACATGGCCAAATAAAGCTTCCATCAAATTTAATGCCATCTTTGTCTAGTCTTTCTTGTGCATCTTTTCCTATCTCTGATAGTTTTCTGTTTATTTCTTCCATTGCTGCATTGTATTTATCGATTTCACTTTGTTTGCTCTTTTCATCATCAGATAATTTATCTATTTCTGATTGTTTGTTTTTCTTTAATACTTTTAGTTCATTGCTTTTTATTTCTTGTTGATCTCTTAATTCTTTTACTCTAGCTTTATCTGTTTCTAATTCAGCTTTTTCATTTTCTAAAGTTTTTTTATCATTATCTAAATCAGTTATCAAAGCTGTATCAGCATCAACTATTTGTTGAACAATCTCATATTTTGATAAAAAGTCTAGTAAGCTATCTGAGCCTAATAAAACATCTAAATATGTAGAATCCCCAGCTTCGTATAATGCTACAATTCTTTCTTGTAATAATTTTTCTTTTCTTTTTATTTCTGCTTGTTTTTCAGTTATTTCTGACTCTTTTGTTTCTATTGAACTTTCTAATTCTGAAAGCTCAGCTTTTAAAGAGTCTAATTCACTTTCTGCATCCATAACTTGAATTGTTAGCTTTTCAAGTTCTGATTCTGCATTTTTTTGACTATTTTGAATATTCTTTAATTCACTTTTTGCATTATTTATTTTATCTTGAAGTGCATCTTTATCACTTTGGCTTACCGCATATGAATATAGCGGAATTGCTGTTGTAAGTATTATTATCGTAAGTATTGTAATAAAAGTTAATACTATTTTCTTCATAGTTGTTCTCCTCTATACTTTTAGATATTTTCTCATTGATATTGTACTTCCTAAAGCTCCTATTCCTATACCAAGTACTAAGTATACTATTACTAGTAATGTTGATATATCAGCAAAGCTTAGTAACGACATTCCTATTTTTGCAAGTACTGTAGAGTCTGCTAGTTTGCTTATTATTATGTTATATGCTACTCCTAAAACTGCAAGAGATATAATTGCTGCAATTATTCCTATTATTATACCTTCAATTATAAATGGCCATCTTATAAAATTGTCTGTTGCACCAACATATTTCATAATTGATATTTCTTTTCTTCTTGCGTGAACTGTTAATTTAATTGTGTTTGCTATGATGAATATTGATATTATTACCAATAATGAAAGTACTACTATTGAAACTATCTTTATTCCATTTGCTATTTTTACTAAATTATTAATTGTGTTGTCTTGACTTGTTATGCTTGCTATATTATCTAATTTATAAATATTTTCTTGAACTTCTGAACTTAGTTTTAAATCTGTTAATGTTACTAAATATGATGCTTTAAAAGGATTTTCCTCATCATACCCTACAAACAATGCAGGATTCCCTAATTTTTCTCTATTATAGTTTAATGCATCTTCTTTTGATACAAACTTAATTGTATTTACTCCATTAATTGCTTTTATTTGTTCACCAATTTGGCTAATTTGTTCATCAGTTGCTTCTTTTTGAATAAATACTTGCATTCCTTGTTGCAATTCTATCGTTTTTACAGCACTATTGATATTTTCTATAATCATAAAGAATATTCCAAAAATCAACATCGTTGCACACATTATTGCCAGTGATGCTCCTGATGATTTTTTATTATGAAATACATTTCTAAATCCTTCTCTTAATAAATAACCTATTATACTATGCTTCACCGTCATACCCACCTTTTTTATCACTTATAATATTTCCGTGTTCTATACGAATAACTCTCTTATTCATTTTATCTACTATATCTTTCGCGTGTGTTGCTACTACTAGTGTTGTTCCTCTTAAATTAATCTCGTTTAATAATCTCATTATATCCCAAGCAGTATCTGGATCCAAGTTTCCTGTTGGCTCGTCTGCTATTAACATAGATGGATTATTAACTAAAGCTCTTGCTAAAGCAACTCTTTGTTGCTCTCCTCCTGATAACTCATTTGGATA
>OLHG01001715.1_pt1 | contig 12872 bp, 14 predicted proteins | sample 1605971 | NCBI WGS metagenome assembly OLHG01 (sample SAMN03283289) | human gut metagenome | biome: human-associated habitat; material: feces | host: Homo sapiens | place: Peru | collected 2012 | reverse complement strand
AATAATCTTAAAAAAGCACCAATAGTTAAAAATACCTACACTATTTCGGAGAGTGATCGAAATAAAATTATTGAATATGTTGATAAAGTTGATGATACTAATAAGGATTTTAAAAAGACTGAAATGTTATCAGTAACCTTAAATAACGTGAATACTGAACTACAAGAAAATAGAGAAAAGATTAAAATACTAACTGAAAACAATAAAGCATTAACGCTTAAAGTTGATACTTTATCTAAAAATATTGATAATAAAAATAAAGAGATTAAAGAGTTAAAAAGCGACAACAAACACTTACAAGAAATGGTCGATTACTTTAAAAATCTATTCAGTAGATTAGTGAAATTTATTAAAAATAAGATGTTTGGTAAAGATAAAGAACGAGAAGATTATTGGAAAATATCAAAAGATATGTACGAACACGGCATATTTAGTGATGATACTATTGAATCAATCAAAGATGATTATGTTTGGAATAAAGAAGATGATAAGCAAAAAGATAAAAGTCGGGATGACTTTGAATTATAGTCTTTTCAGTCAGTTTTACAAGTGATGAATTACTTTATAAGTAGTTCTCTTTTTTTGTTTTGGACACTGTTATTTATCTTAAATTTTTGATATAATTAGATTGTAAAAGCAATATGCTATCAATATTCTAATAGGAGGTAAATTAAATATGGAAAGTACTGAAATTAAAAATCAATTAAAAATGACTTATGATGAATTAGTTGATTATCTTTTGAAAAAATATGGCCCTGCACAATATGATTATTTTTGTAATGAGTCTTGTAAGTCTAAAAATTCAAAGATATCAAGAACAAATGAAGGACTATATTGTCATCACATAGATGAAAATAAAGCAATTTTATTGAGTAATGATAAATTTGCTGTTAATAATCCATTTGAATATCAAAAGGCTAATAGATTAGTTTATTGTAATGTTTTAGAACATTTGATTTTACACATAAAAATTGTAGAAGAACCTAAAAATGAAAATGCTAACAAAATGGAAATCCAAGGAATTGGTGGAGCAGTTTGTTTTATTTGCCCACAAATAAATGATTATTTCAATGGCTATGAATTTAAACAACAATACTTAATTAATATCTTTAATTTGATAGAAAATAATTTTAATGACTATATTGATATACTAGAATATTTTTTAGATGTAGTAGAAAAAAATCCTATTTATAAATTAATAGTTACGAAAGAGAGATTATCAGTTGGCTGGGATCAACAAATAGTAAAAAAAGTTTACGACCAATTATAAAATTAAAATAATCTATTCCATAAATACGAAAAATGTGCTATATTATTACTAGCAACGGAAGATTATATGTATTCTTTCGTTATTGGAAAAAAGTTGTAGATAACTACGACACTCGCTCCATAAAAAATTTAACACCGTTTGGTGTTTTTTTTATGGTGCAAAGACGGTATCTTGTCTAATACCGCATCTTTTTTGGCAAGTAATTGATTTATATATAACTTTCATTTTAACATTTATACTTTTTTAATTACATAATTATATATTCTATATTTTATCGTTCAAATCACTTTCCAATGCTATTTTATTTTTAAAATTAGTAATATCCTCTTTTATGTAATTCCATCTTATGCAAACGATATATCTATCACTCGAATTATTGGATTTCCCATCCAAGTTTCTTTTTTTAGGTCCAATTGTCATACACGCTATATGCGGTGAAGTAAAATTCATACTTCTTTTTGATAAGATAAGATCATATAAGTCATATTTTTTTATCCAAATATAATCTTCTACTTTTCCACACACCAAAACATCTATATCGTAATCTGAATTTCTTCCTCTTACAATAAATCTATCAATCATATCTACTATTATTCTTGTCTTATTAATATTAGTATTAAATACATTTATATCTTCTTGATATAACTCTTTATATTCTTCTGAACTTAATCTTTTTGAAAAATCTATTTCCCCTTTTTCATTTCTTTTGTATCCATAATGATAATCAATATATTTATCAACGATTTTATATGGTATTCCTATATTTCCTAAATATCTTTTAAACTCTTGAATCTGCTCGTGATGCATAGAATTACTATTGCCACATTTTAAACTGATATTCTTGATATGATTTTTATATTTAATAAATATATCTGCCTTTTGAACCATCTTGTTCTTCCAAGATTTTATAGGTTCACTATTATCTATAACATCACCAAACAAGTCTTTTAAAAATTCTTGTGAGTTACTATTTAACTCAAATAAATATTTGTTATTAAATAATTCTACAAAATCATATTCATTCTGATAACCATAATTCATAATATTTCCTCCTAAAAAAGAGGATACCCTTTATCAAAGGCATCCTCGAATAGATATATTTTCCTTGTCTAAAAATATAAATTATCGACATAAATTTTAAGGTATTAGCTTAAAGACAAGTCACTTAATACAACTTAATTCTATCATTTTTTTATCTTACAATCAATACTTTTTTTATTTAAAATTCTATAATCGTGAATTTTTAGAAAAACAAACATTCTAATAATAAACTACATCTTTTAAATTAACTATTTAGTATCACCAATTTAATTATTTATATAATCTTAAAACTTGATATTGATATACATCATCATTTTCTGTATAACCAATTGAAATACCCTTTCCATTATTTGCTGTTTTACCAGAATTAGATTTTAATTTGACGTCTTCTAGTAAGGTATTAATTTCTGCATCAGTAATATCATTATTATTTGCTTTAATTAAATATTTAATATAAGAACTAGCATCAGTTTCATATTTACTAGTTTTTTCTACATATAAAAGTGTATAATTTACTATTTCGGTTTCTTTATCTCCAGTATACTTTTCTGGAACAACTACTAAATAAATTCCTTCGATTAACCCATACCAATATTGATTATCACTTTCTGTTAAGTAATCAGTTGAGGCTGGATTTAATGAACTATTATCTACTACTTCTGTATTAAATTTTGCTACTAAAACATCAACTGTTTCTTTTTCAACAAAACCATATTTTTCTTGACTTTCTTGCAATTCTTTTTTAGTGTCTTCTACACTAGATTTACCACAACCAGTCAAACTTAAAACCATAACCCCGCATACTAAAATAGTTAAAATTTTCTTTTTCATAACTCATCTCCTTTTAATTACTATTTTTTATTATCTATCTTTTTTTTGATAAATATAACTACCAATTGTATTTCATTAATTCTTCTATTATTACATCAATATATTCTCTTATTTCTGGGTCAACATTTTTCATATTGGTATAAAAATTTTTAATATCTTCAAATTTTAATTTAAAATCACTTGAATACTCTTTTTCAAAACTTTTAAAACTTGTTTCTATTGTTTCCTTTAACTTTTCTTCATCAAGAGATTCAAGCCCTTCTGAAGTATTTTTATGAAATTGTTTACTTATATTTGAAAGTTTACCACCTATAAAATATTGTCCAAATACTTTCCAAGAAGTAGGATAATGTTCTTCTAGGGCAATTTCATTACTTAAGACTACTTTATAATTATCGTTATAAAGAATAGTACCTATGACAGAACCTGTAGGAATTATATTTAAGAGTTTCACACTTAATTTTTTAAATTTATTACTTTCATATTCATTTCTTTTAAATCCAGGTCCATCAAAATTATACACTTTCTTAATTTTATTAAAATTTGAATCTGTTAGTTCCATAACACTTGTCATTGCTAAATTACCACCCTTTGAGTGCCCAACGACATAAATATTTTTGTCTAAAAAAGAAATGTTGTTTTTTAGATAATCTATTGCTAATTTTTGGGTATAAGTTGGATATTCATAGGCAAGTCTAAGATTTTCAAGCCAACCAATAAATGAACCATCTGTTCCTTTGAAACTTATTATCTTTTCCATTTTAGTTTTAATAACACAAGCTCCAAATTGAACTTCTTCGTTTTTGATATTATTAAAATTAGAAATTATAATTTTATCATATCTTTTACTATCCTTTATTATATTTAAAACTTCCATTGCTTTTGGTGCCATAAAACTAGATGTTTCTAACTTTTCAGAAATAGTATAGTCATATAAATCTCTTAAACTTTTTCCTTCATTAAATGATGGAACTGATAAATAAGCCAAGATAGCACACATTAAATTATCTAAATCATTCCATTTAACATCATCAAGTGATGTATTACTATAAAACTTTAAATAATCAATTATTGTAAACATTTTATCACCTCTTATTCTACAAAATACGAATCATTAATTTTGATCATATAATTATTATTATTATAAAAAATATGCTACAATACCAATTAAACCAGTCATTGTTAAACCTAAACTTGGCATTATAATACCAGGTAAATCTTGAAATTTATCAGGATTAATTTTTCTAAATAATACTCCAACTAAGCCCATAATACTAAAAATTAAATTCATAATTTCCCTCTTTATATAAAAATGAAAATTGCACATTTACCATAAGCTAATGTTTTAGTATTGTTTATCTTTTGTTATATATATTATAGCATAAATGACAAATATTCTTTAACTATTTTTAACAAAATTATCTAATATTTTTTTACTATTAACTACTATTCTATCTTTATCTTCAGTTTTTCTAAATTTTGGTAATGAACTAATGTCTTCTAAAACAAAATATAATAACATTCTTTCTTCTAGATATTTAATACTATTAAGGTATGGATAATATTTTTTACATATTCAAATAAGTATTTATAATCTTTAGGTTTTTGTAATGGATCCATTTCGATATTAGCTCACTTTCAAGGTAAAGATACACTCATATATAATAGTCTTAAATCAAAATCAAATGGTGCTACTAATACATCATTGAAATCAATTAATTTTATATTACCTTCAGCATCTAGTAATATATTATCAAAGTGTAAATCATTATGAATTAAGCAAAATCTATTATTAGATAATATTTCATCATACTTTTCTAGAGATTTTAAAATGATATTTTTTTCTTCTTCGTTAAACATATAGATAGTTTTATTAAAATTAGATAAAACTTTTTCTTTGATATACATAGACCAATCATAAGATAGGTATTCTTTAGAGTGAATTTCTTTTAATACTGACATTAGTTTTTTAATTAATTCTTCTTTTTGTGTTTCATTCATTTTATAAAAAGAATAATAAACTGGTTTTCCTTCGACTTTTTTCTATAATTTCATAAACGTAAGGTACATCTTTTTTTGATTTATCGTATCTATACAAAATGGGAATGTTTTTATTATTTTGATTAGTATCATAAAAATTAACTTCAGTATCAAATAAGTTTTCTTTATTTATATTTCCACAGACTTTTACTATAAATTTATTATTTATACAAAAAATACTATTATTAAATCCAGCATTAATTTCTTCGATAGTTTTTATATCACCACATATATCTTTATTAACTTGTGCTATTTTCTTGGCAAGTTGTAAACGTTGTTCGATTAGGTTTTCTGTTACTTCGAATATTTCAAATATTACTTTGGTATTTTCGTTAAAGTTAGGGTCTATGCTTTTAAAAAATTTAAGATGGTTATTTTTCCATTCTAAAAAAGTGCCTTCTCCTTCAAGAATAGATAATTCTTCATTTATATTTTTAAACTCTGTTATTATTACTTTTGTTGTTTTAGTTATACAGGCCTTTTTTTCATTATCAAAATTAATATTGCTTCTTTTAGAACACTTGGTACATTATTTCCGTTATATAAATAGGTTGTTGCTGTTTTTTTACCTGTTAATACTAATTCTACTAATTTATCGTTATTAGTATCAAAATGCCAAGTATTTAATTCATTATTCATAAATATTACCACCTTTAATAGCCAAAAACACATAGATAAAATATGTGTAATTACTTATTATTTAAACTTATTTTAATTTCTTCGATTATATGTCCTATATTACCTTCACCAGCATATTTATTCATATCAAAGAAATTATCGTTAATACTAACCCATTCTAATTTATTTACTTCTTCGATTAGGTTAACATCTTTATTTAAAATTCCATAATAAACTTCGATTAATTTATCAAAAGTAATATACTCAATATTCATAAAATGGACTAAAGAAATATCGTTATTAGTAATATTAGTTTCTTCTTGTAATTCTCTATATGCTTCATTTAATCCATCGTTTTCTTTTTCTATTTTTCCTCCGACTAAATTATACATTCCTTGATATGGTTCTTTAGTTCTTTTACACATTAATGCTTTTTCTAAATTTTTATCAAATACTACGATTACATTATATTTTTTCATTGTTATACCTCTGATATAATTATAGCATAACTTTTTTTAAGCGTCTATATTATAAAAATAAAATCAAATGCCAATTATATGGTATTCGACATAATATTAAGTTTTAGTTATCAAAATCTAAACTATTTTTATTTATACAAAAGATAGCATATAGTGGTACTGATTTTATATTATTTTTAAAACCAAAGTTTTTAGATTTAAAATTACAAATATTTTGCTTCTTTTTCTATTGGAGATAAATTACATTTCCTAAAAATTTGTTTTAGTTCAATTATTTTTTCTTGATATTCTAGAAAATTTTTTTTCACAAAATTCATCCCAGTCTTTTCCATATTTAATAATAGCATCATCTGGAACACTCGAATAATCTTGATAATATTTATTGCGTTTATTACTTATAACAATTCTGTTATTGTTAAGGTTTTCATAAAAATTCATATCAATACTCATAGTAACATCCATTTAATTATGATATTAACTACTTTTATTTACTATATATAATAACATTTATATACTTCTTTTAAACATTCTTTCTAACTCATAAGTAGTAAAATGAATTATTGTAGGTCTTCCGTGAGGACAATTAAAGGGATTATTACATTTTCTTAAATTATTGATAATACTTTCCATTGTATCATTACTAATATTAGTATTACCTTTAACACTCATCTTACAACTAACCATTTTTGCCAAGTTATCGTTGAATTTTTCTAAACTAAAATCTTTTTCTTTGTTTAATATTAATTCAATGATTTTATTCATACACTCTACTTCTCTACCAGTAGGAAACCACGTTGGATGAGAAATAATTCTTAAACTATTACTTCCAAATTCTTCATAACCTATTCTTAAATTATCTAATATATTAAAATTTTGTTTTAAAATTAAATAGTCATTTTGAGGTAATTCAATTACAAAAGGTATTAAAGAACTAATAGTATTTTCATTAGGATGAGATAATAAATAACTCATTTTTTCATAATTAACTCTTTCGGCAGCAGCATGTTGATCTATTAAGTAAACACCTGTTTCATTTTGACAAACAATATAAGTACCAAGTGCTAATCCAACTGGATACAATTCAGGTAGTTTGTTATTTTCTTCAGGAACTTCTTCGATATATTCTTCGATTACTTCATTACTGCTATCATAGTTAAAATTAACTAAATCAGTTAATCTGTTTTTATATTCAGTATCTACTACACTCTCATTAACACTACTATCAGTTCTTTCAAGATTTAAAGTTAAATTTTCATAATTAACTTCTCTTTCTTCTTTTTTTACTTCTATTTTTGGTATTAATAATTTATTTTTAATTGCACTAATAATTGTAGTTTTAATTAATTCTTTTAAATCTTCAAAATTACTAAATTTAATATCCATTTTTGAAGGATGTATATTAACATCAATTAATGCTGGATCAGTAGTTATTTCTATTACTACAATTGGATATCTAGTATCTTCTTTATAATTAGAATAACTATCATTTATAACTTTATTTAAAATACTATTTCTAATAACTCTACCATTAACTAAAGTAGTCATATAATTTCTACTAGATCTATTTACTTCAGGTAATGAAATATAACCATATATTTCATAATCATCATTCGAAGAAGATATCTCTATCATTTTTTTAGTAACATCAATTCCATATATATTTCTAATAACTTTTAATAAATTACCACTTCCATCAGTATTTAATAATTCTCTTTCGTCATTTAGTAATATAAATTTAATATTAGCATAAGAAAGAGCCATCTTATTAACATAATCTATAACATTAGCAAGTTCTGCATTAATACTAGATAAATGTTTAAGTCTAGCAGGGGTATTATAAAATAAATTACTAACGGTAATACTAGTTCCTTTTCTTGCTTCACAGAAAGTATTTTCTACTATTTTACCACCTTTAATATGAACTAATACACCAGTATCTTCTTGGCAAGTTTTAAGAATAACTTCAGATACAGAAGCAATCGAAGGTAATGCTTCACCTCTAAAACCAAGTGATCTTATATTAAATAAATCATCATCTGTATATAGTTTACTAGTGGCGTGTCTTTGAAAAGCAAGAAGAGCATCAGACTTATCCATACCACAACCATTATCAGTAACTTTAATTTCCCTAAGTCCTGCTTCTTTTAATTCTATTTTTATTTCACTACTACCTGCATCAATAGCATTTTCTACTAATTCTTTAACTATTGATACACATCTTTCTACTACTTCACCAGCAGCAATTTTATTAGATAATAGTTCGTCCATTACTTTTATTTTACTCATACTTCACTTCCTACATTTATTATACAATATTTAAAAAGAAAAAGAAACTGTTAGTTTCCAGTTCCTATTATAAATGGTTTAGACATAGTCCCATTTCCATCAGTAATTCCAGAAGGTGAAAGGGAAATTACAGGACGCACACCGTAGCTAGCATCATCAACATAGTCGTAGTCAACCACGCCCTGAACACCATGGCCTACACTAGCACCATTGAAGGCGAAGGGGGACATCGTCCAATACCAATAACCACCATTATATAAATATGTTTCATTATTTTCCGTATTATTATTCCATAATGCCATAGAACCCCCAAAAACCATTTCATCAATTGTTATTAAACCAATTGGATTATCTAATTTTCCATTACCAAGTGTATTACTAACTGTAAATTTATCTCTCGTTTCAGGACATTTTAATGATGGGGTAACTGTCGTAAAATTACCTAAAGTTCTATTAAAAATGCCATAATAAGTTACTTTAGTACCAAATCCTTCCCCTGTCGAAGTATAACTCCAATATCCATCTAATTCTGCCATTTTTGTTGTATCTGTTACCCTTGTTCTATCATTGCAATAGATAGCATCTACTACATAACTTGCATTTGCAGTGTTTTTTATATTTGTATTATACCAAGTGTCTATATATGTTTTTATTATACTATTATTTGTATTGGTATGAGTTGCTTCATAAGTAGTTGAACCTGCTATACCATACATATATCCTACATAAGCGTTATCATTAGAGTTTGTATTATATGCGCTTGTTCCTATTTGTCTATCTCGTGACTCTTCATTATTAGTGTGTGCTCTTGTTCCATCATATATTACTCTTAATGAACCATCACCATTTATTCTTATTATTCTCCAATAAAACCCTGCAAATTTAACATAGTTATTTGTTATATTACCTCTGAAATAATAACTTGTCCCAAGATCATCCTCACTTGCATATATGCCATCATCACTATAATCATATTCATTAACAGACCTACTATATTCAACATAACTAAGTCTACCTGGAGTTGAAGCACCACTTGTATATTTAGCATCTAGTATTTTATATATACTAGTTAAATTAGTCGAGGTAGCAGCAGTTGTCGAAGAACTACCAGAATAATTAACTATATATTTATTAATAAGATTTGAATAACTAGTGCTATATTGTAATACGCTAGGATTAACTAGTGAAAACTTTCCTGTATTATTATCAAGTGTATAACTATCAGATGCTGTATAACGATATAAAGATGTCGAAGAAGTTCTAGTTTGTGATTTGTAAAAAATATAAGTTATTTTTCCTTCATTTGAAGAACTATCATAAGTTGCATCTTCTATATAACAAATATTAACTATATTAGTAGAAGTCGCTGCTGAGGAAGAAGTATTTCCGGAACTTGATACAACATACTTGCCAATTAAACTTTTATATATATCAGAATACTTTCCAACACTAGGATTTGTAAGAGTATAACCATTTAAGTCAAATGTATAAGAATCAGCATATGTATAATAATATAATGATGCATTTTCTCTCGAATATTCCCATTGTGCCATATCTGCTTTATAACTTTTTATTGATGGTGCTGGTTTAGTAAAGGTATCTGATGCTCTTGTTTTAACATTATTACTTAAACCTAATTGTTCTAAAGTTTGATAAGCTAAAGCATTTCTATCAAAACTAGTTTTACCTTTTGTAGATAATTCAATTCTTATTTTACCAGAAAAACTTTTATTTAATAAACTAGATATATCATTACTATCATCTACAGAACAAGTAGTAATATCACCAGTACATTGTTCGCTTATCCAAACAATAAATACATAATTATCAGGACTAGCAGAATAAGTAGGAAGATTTTGTTGGGTACTTGTTAATATATATCTATTACTTTTTACATCTTCGAATGAACCTTCATAAAGTAAATTACTGTTTTTATAAAGTCGCCATTTTAAAAGTGGGTGTCTTAATTCACTTGGCATATCTAAATCAGTTAAAGTAACATCATAAATAATTGGAATATCTGTAGGGTTAGATTGTGCTCCTTTAACACTAAAAGTTACTTTCATTACATCAGTCGAAGAAGTAGTAGCACTAATACTAGAATCTACTACAGGGTTTAAGGTACCAGTAGGAAGTGTTGCACTACCACTATAAATAACATTATAATTTCCACTTGCTATATTAACTCCAATATCTTGCATAGTATAAGCAAATGTTAAACCAAATAAAGACACTAAAAAAACAATTAATAACAAACTAATTACTTTACTATGTTTATTTATAAATTCTTTCATTGTTACCCTACTTTCTATCTATAATAATTATATAATAAATAAAAAATTTAGTAAAGAAAAAAAGAAAAATATTTATTTCTTTTTTATAAGTGACACTCTTTTATGTCTTTCTCTATCTTTATTAATGGTTTCTAATAATTCTTTTGTTTTTCTATCTTTATACATTCCCATATCATCTTTGATAAGTGCTTCTAATAAATTAGTGTTAAATCCATCATTTGCCATTACAAAAGCAGTTCTTATATTTAAATTAGATAAAATTAATGTAAATCTATCACCACAAAGAGGTAATAATTTTAAACCTAAACCTAAAAATATACCCATTACTTCTCTTTTCATATCAAAAGCATCTTCTTCATTTATTCCAAGTGCTTGAGACATAAAATCACTACATAAATATAATGATTTATCAGTATGTAAATTACTATTAATTAAACTATCTTCACATTCTTGATTTGAAGCAATTATTTTTAAATATTTAGTATCTATTAATTTATTTATTAATTCAGCATCTTTTTCATTTTCGATATATTCATCTAGAAATGATAAGAATATACTACTTGCTTCAGATAATATATATCTACCAAATTCATTTAATTTAGATAAATATTCATCTCCTATTTCTTTGGAAGTATTAACAATAACTCTACTTTCTATTCTTTCAGTTATACCTTCTTTTAAAATACTTCTAGAATAAATACCAGTATAAACTTCATCAAGTGAATTTAAGTTATTAGAATTAACTTTATCTAATAATCTTCTTTCTTTAATTAATTCTTGTTTTAACATACTAACTATACTATTAAATAATTCACTTTTATTTTCTCTTGCTAACTCTAATTTATAAAGTCTATCATAAATATCTAGAATAATATTTTCTTGTCTGATTAATTCACTATTCATAATTTTCACCACTAACTTTCTTTGCTATTATTAATAAAAATTTATTTTCATAATTACTATACTTTTCTAAAATAGAACAAGTTTGGATAATTAATATATCATCATTACCTGAAATATTTACTCCGGTTTCATACATTGATTTGCTTTTTAAACTAAGTAGATGTTTATAATAATCATTATCATTTTCAAAAGTCATTTTATTATAATAAGTCCAATCAGATACTTCGACATATACTGAATATATTAAATAAGTATTAACACCATTACCAGTAGTAATATAAATATATTTATGACTATCATAATATTCTTTGTTATAGTAATTTTCTAATACTTTAAATGGTAAGTTATAACTTTCTGAATTATGTCCGTATATAATAATCTTTTTACTATTATCAATGTCTACTCTATAATCTAAAAATGTTTGACCTCTCCAGTCATAATCTCTATATACAGTATGCCTTAAGTAATAATTATTATCTACTCCTTGCATAATAATTTCATTTAAATTAGTGTTTCCTATACTAAGTACCCCCACTATATCATTATTGTTATAAAATTTTCTTAATTTATTTAATTCAATATTATAATCAATTACGTTAACTTTATCATTATCTTTTATTTCTTGATAAGAAAAAGTATGAATAATAGGTTTATTACTTAATTTATCATTATACATAAATACACATAAATTAAATGCTAAAAGAAAACATACAAATATTATTCTTTTAATACCTTTATTCATACTTATCCCCCCTGATAGTTGTATATGATAACATATTTGTTCTTGTTTGTCAACTTAAATAAGAGAGAAAAAAGCCATAAACGTTGTATTTATGACCTTAACACTACTAAAGTAGCACGGGCTGAGCAGTTACTGTAAGCATCGCCATTGCCGACGTTGAAGTTGAACACGCCTGCATTAGAACCAACGTCGTAATCGCCGCCACGATCAAACCATGGATCACTAGAATAAGGGAAGAACGCGTAATCATTATACCATCCACCAGAACCCCCAGTAGATAATACTACCTCTCCTGTCGCATCTCCCAATCGTCCTGCATTATATGCTTTTTGTGTATAACTATCATTAACTGAAGATATTATTCCATA
>OLHG01001714.1_pt1 | contig 12889 bp, 9 predicted proteins | sample 1605971 | NCBI WGS metagenome assembly OLHG01 (sample SAMN03283289) | human gut metagenome | biome: human-associated habitat; material: feces | host: Homo sapiens | place: Peru | collected 2012 | reverse complement strand
TAGAATAAAAAGTATTTCAACAGTTTTTCCTGCCACAACTGTTGCTGCCACTACAAGTATGCGAACTGGATTAAATCCGTGTGAAACGGGAATGCTAGGGTGGACTATGTATTTTGATGAATGTGACGATACAATTGTTACATTTGCTAAATCATCAAAGGGTGATGAAGATAACAAAGTTTTAGATAGTGCAACAGAATACATAAAAAAATATTTAACGCAAAAAGAAGTTACGGATAGAATAAATGAAGAAACAATATTTAAAGGATATAAAGTAACTCCATTTGATGGTGAAAAATATTCTGATGTAGATGATATGTTTAATAAAATAGAGAATTTATGTAATAATAATGAAAAGAAATATATCTATTCGTATTATGATGAACCAGATTATACTTTACATGATGTGGGTACTAACAATTGTGAAGTAAAGAATATTATTATAAACATGCAAAATAGAGTTTATAAATTAGCTCAAAAATTAAATAATACTGTAATTTTTGTTATTGCTGATCATGGACATTTAGATGCAGAAAATATATTTTTAGAAAATTATCCTGATTTTTTAAATTGTTTGGAGGAATTACCATCAATTGAACCTAGAGCAACAGCTTTTTTCGTGAAAAATAATATGAAAGAAACTTTTGAGTGTTTATTTAAAAAATATTTTGGAGATTATTTTTATTTGCTAACAAAAAATGAAGTAATAAATATGAAATTGTTTGGTGATGGAGAAGAAAACAAAAAGTTTAGAAGTGAACTCGGTGATTATATTGCAATATCTTATACTAAAAAAGCTTTTATTTATAAAGGTGATTATCCACTAAATTCACAACATGCTGGATATTCGGATGAAGAAATTTATGTACCTTTAATTGTTATTGATACCAATGAAGTAGAATAGTTTGCTTTTAGAAAAAGTTTTAAAAAATATTATAGAATGAATAAAATTTTACTTTACATCTACAATATGAGTAGGTGTTTTTTCTTGTTAAAAATATGCTATTGTGGTAAACTAATGATATATGAATAGTGAGGAAAGTTTATGAAATTTATAGAAAATGTTGAAATAAATAGATATAGAGAATTTGAAAGTAATCATAAAAAGGCTCATTTTTTACAAAGTTATGAATGGGGATTGTTTTGTAAAAGAGCTAAAGGACAAATTCCTTGTTATGTAGGAATGGAAGATGAAAATGGTAATTTGGTTGCTACATGTTTGATTTTGCTTAGAAAGACTCCGTTTGGTTTTAGTTATGGTTATGCTCCGCGTGGTTTTGTTTTGGATTATAGTAATAAAGATGTTATTAAAGTGTTTACTACTTATTTAAAAGAATATATGAAAAATAATAAAATTATATATATTAAGTTTGATCCAGATATTAAATATCAAGATATTGATGAAAATGGAAATAAAATAGATGGTGGGGAAAATAACTATGAGCTTTATAATTATATGTTAAGTTTAGGTTATAAACATACTGGTTTTTATAGACTTTATGAAGGAAATGAACCTAGGTATACTTTTAGAATTAATTTAAAGAAACCTTGGGAAGAAGTTGAAGCAAAGTTTAATAAATCATTTATGAAATCTGTTAAAAGAAGTTATAGTTATAATTTAATTGTTGATAATGATGTAAAAGTAGATGATTTTTATAGATTACTTCAAAGTAATAGTTCTAAAGATGGTTTTGATCCACATAGTGAAGATTATTATAAAATATTTAGTGAAGAAATGTCTAAAGATAATAATATGAAGTATTTTAATATTAGTATTAGACCTAAGGAATTACTTGAGAATATAAGTAAGGAAATAAATGCTTTAAATAAAGAACTTGAAGTAAGTAAGAAAAAAGAAGCTGATATTAAAAATAAAATATCTCGTTTGGAAAAAGAAAAAGAAGTATTTGGTAAAATTGATAAAGATGAAGTTTGTATTTGTTCTTTGATTTGTACTTATACTAAAACCCATGCTTGGAGTTTATATATTGGTAGTGATGATTTAGCTAATTTTACTTTTGCAGTTACTAGAAGTTATTATGAAGCTATTAAAGATGCTTATAATAATGGTTATGAGTTCTTTGATTTGTTTGGTACACCAGGTGATCCAAATACAAAATATAAGAACTTGGCTAAGCTTCATGATTTTAAAAGAAAATTTGGGGATGAATATATTGAATTTATTGGTGAGTTTGATTTAGTTAATATTAAATTATTATATAAAATGTTACCAATTATGTTAAAAGTCTATAGAAAACTAAGGAGGAAATAATGCTTAAAGTAATAGATGAAAATGAATTTAAAGAATTTGCTTTAAAAAATCCTTATTTTTCGATTTATCAATTACCTGAGTGGGGAACTTTAAAAAGTGGTACTGGTTGGGTAAGACACTTACTTGGATATTATGAAGATGATACTTTAGTAGGTGCAACGATGCTTCTTGAAAAAAGGATGCCATTTAATTTAAGTTTGTATTATTCTCCACGAGGTTATTTAATTGATGTATATAATTATGAACTCTTAAAAAAATTTAATGATGAAGTAATAAAATATGTTAAAAATAATCATGGATTTATGTTAAAAGTGGATCCTAATGTTATATATGCTATTAGGGATAGTGAAGGTAATTTAAAAGAAAAATGTGGAGAAAATGTTTATTTTAATTTTATAAAGTTAGGATTTAAACATTTAGGCTTTAGCCAAAACTTTGAAGATTTACAACCTAGAGTACTTTGTAGGATAAAACTTAAAAGTACTTACAATGATACTTTAGAAACATTTAGTAAAAGTACTAGAAAAAATATAGCAAAGACATATGATATGGGGGTTAGAGTAAAAACTGTTGATACAAGTAAAATGGATGAGTTTGTTAAATTATTAGAAGATACTGCAATAAACAAAAACTTTATTATTAGACCATCATCATATTACAAAAAAATGGTTGATTTAATGAAGGATTATATTACACTTTATATTGCGTATATAGATACTAATCTTTATTATGATTATGTTTGGAATTCCTTAGAAAATACTAAAAAAGAATTAGAAACATTAGAAATGCAGATGAAGAAAATAAATATTGGGGATAAAATAAAAAGACGTCATGAAGAACTAACAAATAAAATAAATAAATTAACTAAAGAACTAGATGATGCAACAAATTTACGAAAAACTAATAAAGAGATAAATATTGGAGCTTTGATGAGTGTATTTACTGGTACTGAGGGTATTACATTTATGAGTGGTACTTCATCAAGTTATAAAGAATTTAATCCTAAGTATGCTTTTTATAGAGAACATATAGAAGATTCAATTAAGAAACATTTAAAATATGTTAATTTTTATGGTATATCACTTGATATGGATAAAAGTGGTCCTTATTATGGGATTTATGAATTAAAGAAAGGATTTAATCCGGAGATAACTGAATTAATAGGGGAATTTGATTATGTTATAAACCCAATTATTTATTATGGATACAAATTAGCTTTAAAGGGTTATAAATTAGCAAAAAGGTTTAGAAAATAAACCTTTTTAATATGCTTTTGATGATATAAAACTATGATAAACGATAATGAACTGAATTTTATACTTTTTGTATAAAAATGGTGTAAACAAATTGACGATGTCTTGAAATTATGATAGAATTTAGGTATCAAGTGCTGCTTGGGAATAGGAGTGATTTTTAATGAAAAATAAATTTTCAAAAATAATCTTTTTTGGCATCACTTTTATATTCTTGTTTTTATTAAATTCAAGTGTAAATGCAAGTGTTATAGAAAGTAAAAATATTGTGAATGTTACAAGTTTAAAGAATAATTTTGCAAATAAATTTACTATTGCTGATAGTTACAATTCATGTGAATCTTTACTTGGAGATCCGAATAATTGTGATAAAAAATGCCCTGCTTATTGGTTTCAATGGGTTTTAAATGTTATGAAATATGCTGCCATAGTTGCCCTTTTGGTTTTAGTTATTTCTGACTTTTTGAATGCTATAGTTCAAAATGATAAAGATGCTTTAAAAAAAGCTGGAAATAAAGCAATAAGACGTTTTATTTACTGTGTTTTGCTATTCTTTGTACCAAATTTTGTTGAAATCATAATGCAATTGTTTGGTGTATATGGAAATTGCTTAGGGTAGGTGTTTTAAATGGCAATTATAGTTAATTTGTTATTGTTAATAGATGGTCTTATATATGATTTAATAGGGTCTCTGTTTGAAATTTTTGACTTTTTAAGTAAGGTAAATTTGTTTAGCAATGATGTTTATTCTGATATTGTTAGAAGAATCTATGTTGTTTTAGGCTTAATAATGATGTTTGCTCTAGCTTATTCGCTATTAAAAGCTGTTATAAATCCTGATGAATTTTCAAAAGGTGAAACATCTTTTCCAAAACTTATAAAAAATGTTGTTGTTTCTCTAGCAATAATCGCAGTTTTGCCAACAGTTTTTACTGTAGCATTTAATATTCAAAATTCTTTATTAAATGAAAATACAATTCCAAAAATTGTTTTAGGTGATGATTATAAACCTACTTATTTAAATGGTGGTAAAACTATTGCATATAATTCATTTATGGCATTTTTGCATGTTAATGAATCTTATTGTAAAGAAGAATATCCTGCTGGTGATGGTTATGATATAAACGAATGTGAAAAAAGTATACCTACAAATGCATCTAATGTAAAGTGGTATACACTTTGGCGTCTTGCTGCAGATAAAAGGAACTTTGCGGATGTAAAACAAAATGTTAGTATGGGCGATTCAATTGCAGATTTCAATCAATTTGGAGAAGCTGTTGTTGAAGGTAAGTTATCTTATATTATGATTATATCAACTATTTTTGGAATCTTTCTTTTAGTAGTAATTGCAAATTTCTGCTTTGATATGGCTTTGCGAATAATAAAATTGATGTTTTTCCAAATTATTGCTCCGATTCCTGTTGTGTGTAGAGTAATTCCTGGAGGAAAAATGAAAGATGTTTTTCCTACTTGGATAAAGAAAACAACTAGTACTTTTTTAGATGTTTTTATAAGAATATTTGTTATGTACTTAGGTATATTTGTTATCTTGCTTGTTACTAAAAACTGGGATGGTATTCCTAAAGGTAATTTGAGTGGTACTCAATCACTTGTTGCTAAAGCTCTAATAATAATGGGTGTTGTAATGTTCATTAGACAAGCTCCAAAATTATTAGGAGATTTATTCCATTTAGATACGGGCAGTATGAAACTTGGACTTATGGATAAACTTGCTGCAGGTGGAGCTTTAACAGCTGGTGCTGTTGCTGGTGGTGCTTTTGGAACACTAGGAAGAAATGCTGTTTCTACAGCAAGAAATGTCATTGGGGCAAAGGGCAAATCTAATAAAATTAAGGCTTTGGCATCTGGTGTTGGTTCTATGGCTGCTGGTACTGTATCAGGTGCTGCAAGGGGACTTTGGGCCGGAAAAGGAGCTAAAAATCTGAAAGATATGAAAGCTTCAGCAAATACTGCAGTTGCTGCTGCCAGTGCTGCCAAAGAAAAAAGAGAAGCCTATAAGGCAGCTCATAAAGGTCATAATGCATTTTCAACTGCAGTTAATGTCGGTTTTGGTCATGTAAGCGACACAGCAAAATCAATTGGAGGTTATTTTGGTATTAATTCGTTGGAATATTTGAAAAAAGACAACGAGAAAATTGATGATATTAATTCAAAGAAAAAGGCTTTACGTACTGCTGCAGAAGATTTAGTTCTTGGAGAATCTAGAAAACAAGGAGTTAATAAAAATTTTGGTTTAACAACTCATGCTACGATAAACGGGCGAAGTATTGCTTTTGATACTGGTATTTTACGTAGTATGAGACAACAAATGGAAAATGCTCAAGCTGCTGGTGCACCAAATGCAGCTATATTACAAGATGAATATGATGCTTACTTAAAACAATTTACCGATGCTGTACAAAACCAAGCTTTACTTGGTAAATCGAGCTTTGATACTCTATTATCTGGTTTATCTGCTGGTACTGCTCGAACACTTGAAGCGGACTTAGGTGAAGTAAGAAGTGCTGCTAGTGGTCTGAGAGCTTCTTTAAAAGACAATTTAGCTGCAGACTACGTTGGTGGTATTGGATTTACTGCTGAAATGCTTGACGAAGATAAAGATTTAACTTTAAAAACTTCTGCTATGGACGCATTAGGTGATACATTAAAAATTGCTAAACAAAAAAATACTGAGCTGATAAACAATATAGTAAAAAAAGAACAAAGTAAAAATGGTAAAAGTTCATAATTAAGAAAGGAATGAAAAGGGATGAATAATTATTTAATACCTGCAAATTCAAAAAAGTCACAATTAATATTAGGCTTTTTTACATTAACTGATATTATACTTTTTGGATTTGGATGTGGACTAACGATACTACTTCTTATGTTAGTGCAAAATGCAAGTATGTTTCAAATGATTTTGATACTGCTGCCTGCAATTATAACAGGATTTTTAGTAACACCTGTTATGCATTATCATAATGTGTTACAATTTATTATAAATGTATGTAATTTTGTGTTTAATCCACGTAGATATTATTGGAAAGGTTGGTGTGTTAGAGATGAATTCGAAGATAAGTAATTCACAAAGTGGAGTAAGTTATACTGAAAATTGGCTTCCTATTAAACAAATTATGAATGGGATGATACAACTTGATAATGGTTATTATGTTACTGGAGTTAAAATTATGCCTAAAAATATATTCATAATGGATCCAGGTACTCAACAAAATACTATATTTAAATTAAGAGACTTTTATAATAGTATTGACTATGAATTTTGGCTTTTGATTGCTGATAGGCCTGTTGATATCGATTTGTATTTGTCACAACTACAACTTATGTATAATAATGCTCAAACAAATACTACTAAAAAGCTAATTATGCAAGATATTAATAAAGCTAATCTGTTTATGAGTAGTGAATATAATGTTGTTGATACTGAATATTATATTTTGTTTAAAGAAAAGAGATTGGAACTTGTACAAAAAAAATTATATAATTTAATTAGCGGTCTTGCTAATGCTGGGCTTCAATCTACTCAAACAAGTAATAATGATTTAAGAGTAGTACTTGATAATTTCCTAAATGGTGGAGATACTACAAACTTTGGGGCGGTGATGTAATATGACAAATATAAAAAGTGAAATAGCACCAAAAGGAATGGAATTCAAACCAACAGAATTTGTGCTAGGTGGTAAATATTCAACTATTATGACTGTTATTGCATTTCCTAGAAACATAGTACCTGGCTTTTTATCTGATATTACAAATATTCAAGGTGTTAAAATAGCTATTAAGCATATACCTATTCAATTTAGTGTACTTCAAAAAATGCTTAATAAAGAAATAGCTGATTTAAAAACAAGGTATCAAAGTGAAAAAGATCAAACAATGCAAGAAAGAATTAGACAAGATTATGAATCTTTGGAACAATTTATTCAAATGCTTGCTGCTACTGGAGCAAAAATATTTGATTTTCAAATGCATTTAATGATAAGTGCTGATAATAAAGAAGAATTAGAACTTAGAAAAATTCAAGTAAGAAGTTATCTTGATGCCTTAGGAATGAGGGCTATTGCTTTAATGTTTGAACAAGAAAAAGCGTTAAAATCCATTCTTCCAATATTCCCACCTCAAGATATAGAAAATAGAATTGGTACACCAATTCCATCTGTTACTGTGGCTGCAATGTATCCTTTTGTATTTGATAGCATTAAAGACCCAGGAAATGCGACTTTACTTGGAGTTGACTTTTCTGGTGGAGTTATTTTATTTAATCAATTTCTATATCAAATAAAGAAAGAAAATAATAGAAATAATGCTAATGTTATTTTACTTGGTATGAGTGGTAGTGGTAAGTCTACTGCTGCTAAAGTTCTGCTTAGAACACATATTAGAAATGGATATAAGGTTGTGTGTGTTGACCCAGAAGGTGAACTTGGGGAAATGTGCACAAGTATGGGTGGAGATTTCTTAGACCTTGGTAAAGGCGGAGATTTTGGTATGATAAATCCTCTTGAAATTGTTATTGATGCTGATGAAGAAGAAATAGCACAAGGGTTAGGATATACTGTTTTAACTAGAACGTTACAACAAGTCAAAGCATTTATGAAATATTATTCACCAAGTATTGAAGATGATGTTTTAACAATGTTTAGTGATGTTTTACAAGAAACTTACAAGAGATTTAGAATAGATTATAATACTGATTTTACTAAGTTAACAAGTGAAGATTATCCAACATTTGATGATGTTTATGCCACAATAAAAGGTCATTTAATTGGTATGACTGATGCTACTCATGAAAGAGATGTACTTGAAAGACTAGAACTTAAAATTAGACCTTTAGTTAAGGAACTTAGATATTATTTTACTGGCAAAACTACATTAAATATTGAAAGTGATTTTATTGTATTTAATATAAAAGAACTTATGAATAGTGATGAAAATATTAAAAATGCTTTATTCTTTAATATTTTAAAATATGCTTGGGGTCTATGCTTAGATAAAGATATTAACACTGTTATGATGGTTGATGAAGCACACGTTTTACTTGCTGGGCATAATGAACTTGGTGCTGAATTCTTAGCACAAATGCAAAGAAGAAGTAGAAAATATAATACGGGTACAATTATTATAACTCAACAACCAACAGACTTTGCTGCTCCGAATATTATTACTCATGGTAAAGCAATATTTGATAATGCATCTTATTATGTTGTTATGGGGCTTAGAAAACAAGCTGTTGAAGATTTAGCAAAATTAATAGATTTAAATGAAAATGAAAAAGAAACTATTAAATATTATAATCAAGGAGAAGCTTTATTTATATGTGGTAACAAGAGAATGAAAATTCAAATTGTTGTTACCCAAGAAGAACTTGATTCATTCGGTTCTGGTGGAGGTTTTTAGAAAGTGAATAATAGAAAAAGCGAAGATAATAAGAATAAATTATTATATGATCCCGATCAAGCTCGTGATAGAAGGGCTGCTTTTTCTATGGCTCAAAATTTTAGTGAAGAAGATGAAATTGAGGAAGAACTTAATGATGAATCTGAAATAGAACAAATGGATGATTCTGAAGAAAGTTCTTCTCCTTCTTCAAATGCTTTAGATAATGCTAAAGAATTTGGAAAAGGACAAGTAAAACAAGCAACTAAACAAGTAGCTCAAAAGGCAGTTTCAAGTGCAAAAGTGGCTATAGCCAAAGTGGGCTCTAAGATTGTAGCATTTATAGCTGCAAATCCGTGGATTCTTGCGGTGCTAGCTGTAGTAATTATTATTTTTCTAATAATTATTTCTTTTGCTGGCGTTAAAGATAAATCAAATGGTTATTATAGTCAAGAATGTAACTTTAATGCATCATCAGTTACTTTGTCATCGTGTGATGTGGAAAGTCCAGAAATTTTAAGTCTTAGTTTAAAAGATTATGTAATAGGTACTACATATTCTTTTATATCAGATTATGAGTTAAGTGATGATGCTATTAAAGCTATAATGATTATTGTTAAAACTAATGCTCTTAGTTATGGTGGTTATGATAATGCATCAAAAAATTTAACTTTGGATACTTGTGATTATGAGTATCAAAAACTTAATGATAGTAATGAAGAATATGAAAAATATAATAATTTATATACCGATATTGAGAATTATTTGTATTTGTCTTCTTCTTATAATGGTACTATTGATAGTTTAGATGCTAAGAATGCTTTATCTTTAGATGAAAACTTATTAAATCAAATTATTTTAATGAATGCTGGATATATTGAAATATTGAATAACTTATATAATAAAGAGATTAATGATAAAACAATTTATACAGAAAACCTTTTTGTAGGTGATTCGAGAATAGAAGAAATGAAAGACTATGGAGTTATTGAATCGTCTAAAGCTATATATGGACGTGGCTATGGTTATAATTGGTTTATTGGTAGTGGTAATTTTAGTGGTGGAAATACAAACGCTGTAAATGGTGCTATTAGTAAAATAAATGAAAAGTCAAATGATGATACTAACTATAATATAATTATTTGGCTAGGTCTTAATGATTTAGAGTACGTAAGTGCCAATACATATTTTGATGAGTATTACAAACTAGCTTCAGGTACATGGAGCAATTATAATTTGTTTATAGTTGCGGTTGGCCCTGTTTTAGAAGATATTTCATCAATTTCAAATAGTAGTATAGATAATTTTAATAATGAGATGAAGTCGTATATTCAAAATAGTGGACTAAGTAATTTAAAATATATTGATATAAATTATAATATTAATAATTATGATAGTTCTGGAGTACATTATAGCTCTCAGGATTATAGTGGTATTTATAGTCAAATAATGCGTAAAGTTGGCAGTTCAACTAGTGTTAGTTCAGGATATTATTTATATAATTTAGATGATCATTGTGAATTTATTACAATTGATAAAAATGGTGAAAGTAATGCTTGTGAAGAAATGTCTATCTCTTCAACTTCTTTAAGTAAATCCGAATTTGTAAATAAAGTTCAAATGTATTACAGTAATAATAATTCTTCCTATGCAAAAGTATTTAGTGATAATGCTGAAACAATATACGATTTAGCTGTTAGTAATGGAATTAATCCAGAGGTGATAGTGGTTAGAGCGTCTTTAGAAGGCTATAGTCCAGCTTCTCAAGGATATCCAAATTATAATAATTATTGGGGAATTAGATGTTATAATGGTCAAAAACTTAGTAGTTGTGCATCTTATAATTCCTTTGATTCAGGTGTTTTAGGCTTTATTAATACAATATCTAAATATGATTCTTTAAGTTCTATGTTGAAAAAATATGCTTACATAGGTTCATATTGGTATAATCCAGGTAATGCTGGAAGTGGTGGTTGTTATTATTTTCCATATATAAAGAAATATATGTCTTCGTCAAGAGCAAATGAGGTATCAATAGCTTGTCAAAGTAGTAATGCGTGTCAAGGCTCAAGCTGCTTAAAAACTAATGATGAAGATCAATTAGCTTATTCAATGTGGCAAGTTGAAAAAATGGCTAATCAAAGAAATTCTATGTTTAATATGTCTAGTGATTTGTGTGATGGATATTCTCAAAGCTGTACCATATATTCTCAATCTGACAGTAGATGGAAAAACGTTAAATTGGGTAATTCAGATTCTACGATGGGAAGTTCTGGATGTGCTGTTACTTCGATAGCTATCGGAATTTCTTGTTCGGGAACAGATATTAAAGTTGCTAATTTTGATGCAGGTAAATTAATAGAAACCATGAATGATGGTGCTTGTTTTGCCGATGGTGGATATATTTATTGGGGCTGTAGTGCAATTAGTAAAATTGCTCCGAATGTTCGTTTATTATATAATCAAAAAGGAATAAAGTCTTATTCTAATCAAGAAAAAAAGGATATTATAAATGAGTATAATGGTAATAATGGCTTTGTAATTGTTCATTTTGTAAATAGTGCTCATAAACGTGGTCATTATGTAGTTGTTACCAGTATTAACGGGGATAATTTAATAGTAAAAGACCCATCTGGTGGTAAGGTTTCTACCATACCTATTAATATTATTGACCAAATTGTGGCTTATTCAAGTTAGAAAGGGGTTATTATGAATAAAAAAGTTCCAATTATTATAATAGGCTTATTTGTGATTATTATTGTAGTATTAGTTGTAGTTTTTAAAGATAATTTAAAAGGCAATTATGAAAAAGTTAGTGAATATATTATTTTAGATAATGATAGTATTTGGAAATATACCGGAAATTGGGAAAAAGTCTCATATGGTGAAGTAAATAATAAATCGTTTGTTGTTTATGTAGATAACTTGTACAAAGGAAAATTTACTTTAAAGTATGGAAATGAATGGAATTTGTTTTTGAACGATAAATATCAAAGTTATGATGGTAGCTTGTTGGCTTTTTCAGATAACTTTGCTCAGGTAGTATCATTTACGAGTTATGAAGTCGACGATAATGATTTAAACATTATTAATAATATATTACATGGTAATTATATTTTAGAAAATATTTCTAGTGAGAGAGTTAATATTGATTTAAATAGTGATAATATTTTAGATAACTTAGTTGTTGTTTCTAATTTAAATGATGAAGAAGCTAATAATTATTTCAATTTAGTATATGCTTCTATTGATGGAAAAATTAGCATATTAATCCATGAAAACTATGATGTAAAGGATTATTATAATGCTCCGATTTATAATATAAATAAAATAATTAAAGTAAATAATAAAATGAATGTTATTTTTAATAAGGGTTATTTTTCGGATGCGGGGAAATCGGGAAATATGATGTATCAAATAAATGATGAAAATTTTGAACTTGTTATAGAAGATTAGAAAAAAATGTAGTATAATAGGTTAAACGAAAGGAATGTGTATTATGAAGTTTAAAGTTGAACCAAAGGATTTTTTCCTTTTTGTATTGTATTGTGTTTTGCTTCTTTATTTATGTGCAATAGCAGTACTTAATTTTTCGTCTTTGTCTACGGATGGAACTTTTTATGGACTACTTCCGTTTAAAGCTTTTACACCGGAGTTCTTTCCTGCTACGTTACTTCTTTTTATAGTAGCTTTAGTTGGAATATTTACAAGTGTTTCTTCTTATATTTTTAAAAAAGATAAAGACGGTGGTATTGGTTTAATTTTGAAAAAGAAATCGAGTGATGGTTATTCAAGTTGGGCTAAAGATAAGGATATTAAAGAACAATCCAATGTAGAATGTGTACATCCAACTGATGAGGTTGTAAATGCTGCTGGAATACCACTTATTAATGATGGTAAAAATATTTGGGTTGATAATGGTGAATATCATAACTTGGTTATAGGTTCTACTGGTAGTGGTAAAACT
>OLHG01001711.1_pt1 | contig 12907 bp, 9 predicted proteins | sample 1605971 | NCBI WGS metagenome assembly OLHG01 (sample SAMN03283289) | human gut metagenome | biome: human-associated habitat; material: feces | host: Homo sapiens | place: Peru | collected 2012 | reverse complement strand
TCACGCACTTTATATCCGGAATGGCAATCGGTGTAGATATGTATGCCGCTGAGATTGTGCTGGGTCTAAAAGCATCCTATCCGGGAATTACACTTGAAAGCGCCATCCCATGCGAAAGCCAAGCCGCAAAGTGGTCGGAAGCTCTAAGAGATCGGTACTTCGACATTGCTTCCAAGTGCGATAAGGAAACACTGATTCAAACCCATTACACGCCCGACTGCATGGACAAGCGCAACCGTTATATGGTTGATCATGCTGATTACATCATTGCAGTATGGGACGGCAAGCCCAGCGGTACAGGTAAGACAGTTATGTACGCCCAAAGCAAGGGGAAGGTAATCATCAAAGTCAATCCGGCAACACTCACAGTTGACCGGTTGTAAACGCCCCAAAAAACGCCTCCGCAATTCAATCCTTGCTTAAATCGCAAAAATCTTTTCTAAAATACAAACGCAGTACACGATTCCGCGATTTTGGAATCCGTGTACTGCGTTCATTTTTTTGTGCAGCTTTTCACGGCTCAAGAAGAAGTCACTCTGTTTCGGAAAGTCGAATAGTGTCTCTTGTGAACAGTGCATCGAGTCAATGAATTTGAATCGCTGGAAACGGTTATTCGTTTCCGCTGTACTGTAAAGCCGAATTAGAACTGTATAAGCTTACAGGAGATCATTCAGTAAATTCATGCACTTGACCTTCTGTTGGAGGTTTGCACTTCCATAGACATTCAGCGTAAAGGACACATTTTTATGACCGAGGATTTCAGAGAGCGACTTAATATCAAACTCCGGTATCTCAATCGCCCGGACTGCAAATGTGTGTCGGATCTCATGGAATTTCACCTTTTCCAATCCGTTTCGTTTCTGAAAACGGATGAAGAACTGTCGATAAGTACGAGGCTCTGTCGGCTTTGTTTTGCCGGTCAAGAAGTAGTGGTTAGGATTATCCGTGTAGAACTTCTTGATAATGTTCATCAGTAGAGACGGAACAGGAATCGTCCTTGCAGAAGTTTTCGTTTTGGGCGGTCCGATGTGAAGATAGGACTCGCCCTTCTTTTTGTCATAGATGCGCTGGACAGTCTTATTGATGCTGATGGTCTTATCCGTCAAAGAAATGTCCTTCATCTGCAATCCACAGAGTTCTCCAATGCGCACTCCGGTAAAGAGCGCAATGAGAATGCCAGCAGTCTTCCTGTTCAAGTTCATGTAGATACACTGAATCAGAGCTTGCTCCTGATCCTTTGAAAGAGAAACTACCTTCTTAATGCCAAGTTCCTTCGGGTACTCAATGAGATCCCAGTTCAGCAGTGGAATCGCCCTTTCCTTGTACGCAAATTCCATTGAAAGTCTGAGAACGAGGATCACATCTCGGATGGTCTTTACAGTTAGCCCCCCGGTCTTGTCCAACCTCCCGGCATCATGGAGATACGAAATGTAGCTCTGAATGTCCGTTTCGGTGATGCTGCCGATCTTACGCTTGCCGAAGTATGGAATAAGATGATTTTCGGCAATCAGCGTAAAGCTGGCATGGGTTGACGGCGTGATCATTGGCTGCTTTTGATTTAGCCAAGTGTTCACAAGCGTCTTGAATTGTGTATTGTTAGTCATATTGACCACCTCCACGAACATTATCCGTTGGAGGGATAATCAGGGCAGTATATTCCTCAAGTAACGGTCTTGAGAAGCGTCCGAAACTCCGGTTTCCGGGCTTCGATAAGCCGTGGAAAGTGTTCAAGGCAGAAGAACTTTTTCAGAATATCACTGACAAGAATCACCCGGATGAAACTGTGCTGACAATCATTCAAGGAAAAGGTACACTTCCGAGAGAGCAAGCTGGTCGTAACATCCACTATGATGATGCGTCTTTATCTAACTATAAGAAGGTTGAACAAGGAGACTTTATTATTCATCTGCGCTCTTTTGAAGGTGGGCTGGAAATGGCAAATGAAGCTGGAATAGTCAGTCCAGCATACACCATCTTACGCTGCAAGCGTCCCCATTCAAGCCTATTCTATGACGCATATTTTCATACAGATGAGTTTATCAACCACAATCTTTCAAAGTCTGTTGAAGGCATCAGAGACGGACGGCAGATAAGCTACGAAGCATTTAAGTGGCTCGGAATACCATATTGTGAGCCAACTGAGCAAGAGAAGATTTCCAACCTATTTGCTGCTCTCAATGAAAGAATCGCAAAGCAGCGTGATTTGATCGAAGCCCTCAAGAAGTATAAAAGAGGATTATCCAACTCCCTTTTTGACCGTCTATCAGCAGGAAGTGAAAGTCGGCTCTGCATCTTTGGCGATATGATGACTATTTTGCAAAACAACACTTTTTCCAGAGACAATCTGTCTGTTGGTGACAATGGAGTTAGAAATATTCACTACGGTGATGTCCTGATTAAATATGGTGCAGTTCTTGATCTTCATAGTGAAAATGTACCTGTTATAAACGCCGAACAGGATATTTCCAAGTTTTCTGCTTTAAGCTACTTGCGGAATGGCGATGTGGTTTTCGCTGATACAGCAGAGGATTACACCGTAGGAAAATCCACCGAAATTATAGGAGCAGAGAATATTGCTGCTCTGTCCGGACTGCACACTATTCCATGCCGTCCTCAAGATTCTTTCGTTCCGATGTATCTTGGTTACTACTTCAACTCTGATTACTTCAAGAAGCAGCTTTACCCGATGATTCAAGGAACAAAGGTTTCTTCTATCAGTAAGAGCGAAATTATAAAAACAAAAATAATCGTTCCATGTCTGCAAGAGCAGGCTCGTATTGCTTCTATCATGTCGGCGTTGGATGATCGTATTGATGCAGCAAAGCATACAACAAAAGACCTTATAGATCTTAGAAGCGGCTTGTTGCAACAACTTTTTATATGAAGAGCTGTTGCAGTAGTCCAGAACGAAGATTCTCGATAGCTTGTAAGCACCTTTGGGCAGCTTCATATTTCTTTTGAATGTTTGAGAGATAATCAACAACAGCAAGCTGTTCGTTAGGATCGCTTGGTAGAGTATGAACTGTGTTGAAAAATCCGTCCGTCGGGACATTTAGCAAGCCGTGATTTCTTGCTCCTTCTGCGCAAATATTGTTTATGCCTTTATACCATTGCGATGACTCAAAATACCACTTTGCAAGATCACTATTAACCACCTCTTCTTTGATAGCAAAGCAGAGATAAAGCGTAGATACTGCGCCCATCGGGTATAATTCGAGCCTCTTAATTGAGCCGAAGGGATATTCATTGGATGTGCTGCGATTATAGGCAAATTCGCCTTTCTGCAAAAGATAGTAACCACTCATATCTGTACTTGCTACCATTTTTGAAAAAAAGTCCCTTTGGTCTATAAGTCCATATTGGGCTGAAATGGTTAGAGGAATATCCGTTTGATTGCCATTTTTTCGGGTAACTCTTGTAGCAAAGTCGGATAGCTTGTATTGCTTCCAAGGTTTTTGCAATTCCGTTGGGACAAGGCGAAGTTTTTGAGAGAAAACAGCCTCAAATACACCTCTTTTATACTTCTGATCAAGCAAGCAGAATGGAGCTATATGACCGACAAAATCCCTTGCAGTAGCGGAATATCTCTGCTACTGCAAGGGATTTACCTTTGCTACAAGCCTCTATTTGATTGCTGAAATAGCCCTCAAGTAACGGTCTTGAGAAGCGTCCGAAACTCCGGTTTCCGGGCTTCGATGAGCCATACAAACAATGCCGCATTGGTGACATCTATGCAGAGCGAAGTCAGCGTGGCGCATCCGACATGGAATTACTGTCTGTTACAATGAACGATGGGGTCAAGCCTCGTTCTGAGATTGAAGGAAAGGACAATTCCAGCGAGGACAAAAGCAATTATAAGATCGTCCGCAAGGGTGATATGGTCTACAATTCCATGCGAATGTGGCAAGGCGCAAACGGTATTTCTCCGTGCGACGGTATTGTCAGTCCAGCATATACCGTTCTTATGCCAAAACAAGAGATCAACAATGGATATTTTGCAGCACTCTTCAAAAGTGTGACATTGATCAATGAGTTCAGAAAGAACTCCCAAGGTATGACATCGGACACATGGAATTTGAAATACCCTCAGATAGAAACGATAAAGGTACAGATTCCATCTGTTTCTGAGCAGGACAAAGTATCAGAACTGTTCAGTGTCCTTGATGAAAGAATAGCTACTCAAGCTCAGTTAGTTGAATCCCTCAAGAAGTATAAAAGAGGTCTGCTTTCTGCCGTGTTCTCGCAAAATGTGTCCATGTTTTCAACTGCTGATTTTTATGCTTTTTCTGAATTGGCAGTGCGTAGAAGCGAGAAATACGATCCAAAATGCAATGCTCATGCCGTCTGTATCGAACTTGAGCATATTGAGCAGGAAACAGGACGCATCATCGGATCAACCTGTGCCGACTATCAAAACAGCATAAAAACAGTTTGCAAGCCCGGAGATGTAATGTTTGGCAAACTCCGCCCATATTTGAGAAAGTACGCATTCGTCCAGAAGGAGTGCGTTTGTTCATCAGAAATATGGTCGTTGATTCCAACCGACATCGTGATCCCGAAATATCTTTTCTATCTGATTCAATCAGAGGCGTTCATGAAAGCAGCTAATGTAAGTTCTGGAACGAAAATGCCTCGTGCTGAGTGGTCAACAATCGCAAAAAGCGGTTATCCGATCCCGTCAAAGGATGACCAGCAAGCGACGGTTGACATTCTTGAAACCACAGATCGTATTATAGTATCTCATGTAGCGTCTTATGATCGCCTTATCGAGTACAAAAAAGGATTACTCCAACGCTTATTTATATAAATAATTTCTGCAATAGTGCTTTGCGCAGCTCGTACAGCAGCCTAAGTTCTGCGTTGCTCTGATCTATCCGGTCTGAAATTGCAGCTAAAATTGCTATGATTGTCTTTTGGGAGAACGAATCTGGATAAGTTATTTCAATCTTGGATATTTCAGCCGCTTGAACATGAACAATGGACTTTCCTTGAGCTATACGAGCAATTCTATCATTAACCACATGATTTAAGATGTAACTCATAATTCGTCCATCTACTTGAGTGCAACGATAGATGTTGAGATCACCGGCAAGAATAATGTCCGGGAGCATTACGCAAGAGGCTGTGGATATTTCCTCCGGTGTTTCGCCAGAGGTGGGAATTATAACATCGCCAATTTGACTGTAATACTGTTTATCCACCGATGCCTGTGTTTTACGAACAACATTCGATATGACCTCGCTATATGTTGTATAAAGCTCTCCATACAAGATAAACGGAGTACCCTCTAAAGAAATATCTGCCTTAGATAAAGGTGCGCCCTTTATGAATGTACCGATGTCACCGATTCTTGATGTTGTCCACTTAACATTCTTGATGCTGCAATGTTTTGGGGATAAGAGTATACGAACGACACCTCTTTTATACTTCTTGAGGGATTCAACATATTTCCCCTGTGCAGCTATACGATTGTCCAATAAGGTTATGAACTCAGCGAGGCGTGTTTGTTCAGCCTTTTGAGGGAAACAGCACTTTATCGAAACAAAATCTTCAGGAGAAACAGCCATTCTTTCATAAACTGTTCCTTGCTGATACTTCAAAGCCCTGTTGATAAAGTCCCATCGTGTGAGATACGCACCGATAAAATCAGGATCAGAGGAAGCGTCAATTTCAAATGTAACATAGATTGGAGAAAAAATAGCATCTCCATATGTATTTAAGCAAATTACCCCAAACTTCAAATTTGCTGGGTTGTAACACAAATCTCCCAAATGTGTAACCTTGTATTTCTTATTTTCAGTTGAAACAAGGAAATCTCGATCATAACGGGCAGTCTTTCCGTAAATGCCTTCTTTCGACAATGTAGCGTGTTCGTATGTTCCGTCCTTTTCAGCGTATTCGTTTCTTTCCGTAAGGACACTTGAAAGTGCCGTTTCTTTCCACGGCTCATCGAAGCCCGGAAACCGGAGTTTCGGACGCTTCTCAAGACCGTTACTTGAGGATACATTTGCCATAATTATTTGCCCTCCACATCAAAGGGGAAATCAAGTCCCAGCTCATCGAAAAACGGTTTCAGTTGTGCGTCGATGCCTTTGATCTCAGCCTGAATATTGCGGATTTCTGCTGCAACAGCATTGAGGTCGATTTCCTCTTCCGGCTCAAAGGTATCAACATAGCGAGGAATGTTCAGATTGAATCCGTTCTCTTCAATCTCCTGCATAGTGGCAACATGGGCGTACTTATCGACATCCACACGATGCTCGTAGGTTTCGACGATCTTATCAATGTCGCACTCACGGAGGATATTCTGATTCTTTCCGGCTTCAAAGTCGTTGGACGCATCAATGAAGAGAATGTTATCCGAGTTGCCGTTACGCTCCCGCTTGAGGACAAGAACACATACCGGAATGCCCGTGCCAAAGAAGAGGTTGGCAGGAAGACCGATAACAGCGTCCAGCACATTCAACTTTTGGATCAGATGCTTACGGATCACTTCTTCGGCTGCACCACGGAACAGAACACCGTGAGGCAGCAGGACAACGGCTCGTCCGTCTTCGTCCATGTGGTAAACCATGTGCTGCACAAAAGCAAAGTCAGCCTTGCTCTTAGGAGCAAGTTTGCCGTATTCATTGAAACGCTCGTCCTCCATAAAGTGCATATCAGCAGACCAATTTGCAGAATACGGAGGATTTGCAACCTGAACACGGAACTTCATGTCTCCGAAGTAGTCATGCTCAAGCGTATCGCCATTGTAGATATTGAAGTTACGGTACGGGATGCCGCGAAGGATCATGTTCATTCGGGCAAGGTTATAAGTGGTCGAGGTCAATTCCTGACCGTAGTAATTACGCACATTTGCATAGTTCTTGAGGCGAAGCAGCAGAGAGCCGGAACCGCAAGTTGGATCGGCTGCGTCCTTAACATCGGTCAAGCCAAGACAAGCAAGGCGGCACAGCAGCTCGGCAGGACCCGAAGGCGTATAGAACTCACCGGCTTTCTTACCGGCTGTGGCAGCGAACTGACCGATCAGATACTCGTAGGCATTACCCAACACATCAATCTTCGTGTCATCCACGCTGAAATTGATCTCGTCCAGAGAAGCAATGATTTTCGCCATGACAGCACTTCTATCTTTAACGGTATGCCCCAGCTTCGTAGAATCAAGCTGCATATCGGAGAACAATCCGTCAAAGTCTTCCTGCGAATCGTTGCCGATAGTGGATTCCATCAGAGCGTTGATTGCTTTCTGCAAGAACTCAATGTCGAAGGAACGGTTCTCAACCATCTTGACCATCTTGCGGAACAAATACTCCGGTTCGATGATGTAGCCGAGGTCACGCAGAGCTTCTTCTACGATGGCAGCCTTGTATTCTTCGTCATTCCAAGCATCCTCGTAGCTGATATTATCGTCTTTGAGAAGATTAACCATGTACTTCTCAGTCTTGTCGGAGAGGTAGTAATAGAAGATCATGCCCAAGATATAGTTCTTGAACTCGTATGCCTCCATGTTACCTCTCAGGGCATTTGCCATCGCCCATAGTTTGTTGCAAAGCTCTTTCTGGTGAGCCTGAATAGAATTATCCATTGTTCTCTCTCCTTATTGGTATTTCTCGGCGTGCTGCCGGATAAATTCGACGATCCGGTTGACCAAAGACCTCTTCTTGAGCAGCGGCATGGGCTTCTCAATACGGTCACGGATGTTTCCTGCATCCATTGTGCCGGAGAACTCATACTCAGAAATGATGTCCGTCAGCATGGAGGAATCAATATCCTCAGTCTTTGCGAAAGCAACGATTTCTTCTCGTTTCGCTTCATTTTCAAAGTCGTTGTATGCAGCATCAATCTCGTCCGCACTTTCAAGTCCAACAACGACACGATCCAAGAACGCTTGAAGAATTTCAACTTTGCGAAGCAACTGCGGATTATCCGTTCTGCTCAATTCTTCCTTGATGTGCTTGATGTCGTAGTCCTTCTGCTTCTTGTCATCAAAATGGATGTTGCGGATCAAGTTCATGATATAGGCAACATTGATACGGTCACTCTCCATGATCTCAATGCAGAAGTCCACATCATTCAGGACAGATACGACTTCTCGATCAGTTTTTTGCCGGGAGTAAAGCATCAGATACTTGCTCTTGTAGTCCTGATACTCCTGCTCGGACATGATGAGCGCATCCTGATCAAAGCTGAACTCAATGAATGTCTGCAAGGATTGGAGGTATTTTGTCAGCTCACGGAAAGTGATGACAAACTTCTTTTGGTCATCTTCGCTCTGCATGGTATCGACGGACTCAGGGTAGAGTGCCACTTCCTTGAGCTTCATAACCATTTCATTGAACTTCTCAACAAAATACTGATAGCCCGGAACGACAATGCCGGAGGTGTCCTGGCTCTTGGAGAAGAGCGTCAGCGCATCATCTGTCCGTTTCTTGAGGTTGCGGTAGCAAATGATGATACCAAACGGTTTGGTTTCTTTCTCGACACGGTTCGTGCGAGAATAGGCTTGCAGCAGATCATGATACTTCAAATCCTTGTCCACATACAGCACGGAGAGCTGCTTGCTGTCAAAGCCGGTCAGGAACATATTTACGACAATGAGAATGTCCAGAGACTTCGTTTTCTTGCCTTTGACACGATCTGAAATATCCTTGTGATACGCAGAGAAGGTGTCGGTAGAGAAATTCGTGCCGTACATCTCATTATAATCCTTGATGATACGCTCCAAGGCATCCCGGCTATGCTCGTCCTTGCCCTCGGCATCTTCGTTCTGTCCATAGGAGAAGATACCGCTGATGTTCAGATCGTGTTTGATCTTCTTGAAGATGTCGTAATATTTGACAAGAGCTTCAATGGAGGAAACAGCAAATATAGCCGTGTACTGACCATTTCTCGTTTTGGCTTTGTGGTTCTGGACAATGTGGTTTGCAATGAGGGACATTCTCTCATCCGACATATAGAGTTCGCCAACATCAATCGCGTCAGCCAAAGTCGGATCGTCCCAGTCAAAATCGCCTTCCATCGTCTTTATGTACTCAATATGGAAACCGAGGACATTGTTATCGAAGATAGCATCCTTGATCAGATAATTATGCAAACATTCCCCAAACAGCATTTCGGTGGTCTGTGTGATCTTGCCCTCCGTCTTTCCGTTCACTTCAAAACGGGGCGTACCGGTAAAGCCAAAGAACTGCGCTTTCTTGAAATGCCGAACAATATCCTTGTGCATATCTCCGAACTGGCTGCGGTGGCATTCGTCAATGATGAAGACAACCTTTTCGTCACGGTATGCGTCCATTACCTTTTCGTATTGAGGACGCTTAACGGCATTTGCCATCTTCTGCATCGTCGTGACAATGAGCTGCCGGTTCTTATCCTTCATTTGCCGCACAAGAATGTCTGTGCGATCTGTGACATCAACAGAGCCAGCCTCAAACTTGTTAAACTCTTCGGTGGTCTGAGAGTCCAAGTCCTTACGGTCAACAAGGAAGATAACCTTCTTGATGTTCGGATTGGCTGCGAGGATTTGAGCTGTCTTAAAGGATGTCAGCGTCTTTCCTGCACCGGTGGTATGCCAGATATAGGCGTTGCGATTTGTGAGCGTAGCCTGCCTTATAAGGGCTTCTACGGCATACACCTGATAGGGGCGCATAACCATCAGAATCTTATCCGTATCGTTCAGGATGGTATAGCGTGTCAGCATCTTGATGATGTGATCCCTTGCCAGAAAAGAGATTGAGAAGTCCTTCAGGTTGGTAATACGGATGTTGTTGAAATCCGTCCAGAAGAAGGCGAGGCTATACATCAAGTCCCTGTCGGAGTTGGCAAAGTATTTGGTATCAACGCCGTTGGAGACAATGAAAAGCTGAATGAAGTGATATAGTCCGTTATAGGAGTGCTTCTTATAGCGCATGACCTGATTGACTGCTTCTCGAATGTCAATCCCCCTGCGCTTTAACTCGACCTGAATCAAAGGCAAGCCATTCACAAGAATCGTTACATCATAGCGGTTGACATACTTGCCTACAACCGTTGTCTGATGTGTAACTTGGAAGATATTCTTGGTGTGATCCTGATCGAAGAAGGAAAGGTAAACCTTCGTCCCGTCCTCACGCTCAAGGACAAACTTGTCTCTCAGAATTTTTGCGCTCTGGAACACGGACTTTCCAAGCATGAGGTTAAAGATACGCTCCCACTCTTTATCGGTGATAGGCGTATCAAGTTTGGGCGCATTGAAGGCTTCAAACTGAACTTTGAAGTTCTCCACCAATGCGTCATAATCAGGAATATCGACTGTGCTGTATTCCTGCTTGTTTAGCTGCTCTATGAATTGTTGCTCAAGAGCCGCTTCGCTCTGGTATGCCATATCTTCATCTCCAATACTTGAGGATCATTTTTGGTTGCCAACCGATCCTCATTTTATTCTATCACGGCTACTGTCCGATATAACGGACTCATTTTCGTCTTATTTCCAATGTCACATCGCCATTATCCGCAATGGACATTTGCATCGTTTTCAAATACTTGTCCACAAACTGTTTCTGTTCCGAAGAACTCATTTCAATTCGAGTCGCTCTTAACGCCTCTGTGAACATCTCGTAGATATTCAGCCGCACCGCCTGATCTATGTAATGATACATCTCTTTGAACAGTGCGCCGATCTTAATATCCTCTGCATTGCCGGAGTAGAAGTCATCAATGTAGCAATAGAATATACCGGCATTGACAAGTGCGTTCTTCAAATCCGGTCCGCAGTTTTCGCGCTCTATCATGACAAGGAACCGAGCCTCCGGTAAAGAAGAAATCAGTCCCCAATAGTCGGAGTCGCTGGACACCAAAATAAAGGAATCCACATTATTTTTGTAATGCTCCTGACAAGTTCGGGCAATCAGCATCACATCGACCAGAGACTTGTTCTGCTTCACCCGTTCGGTCATCATGTGTTCGACCGGGATGTGGGTAAAACTATCCAGAATACGCCAAGCAGATGCACTATGCACATCATCAAACAGGATGATGGATGTTATCTTCTGTGTGTACTGATAGTCAAGATTCTTGAGCGTAGCGCAGAGCTTGTACGGATCAGAGTTTTCACAATCTACCACTACGACAACCTTTTCGCTGCTACCAATAAACTCGTAGATGCTTCCTTTAATGTAACTTCCAGCATCAGAAACTTTACTGTACTCTGTAAAGTAGTCACCGTTCATTTGATAAAGCAGCGTCACGAATTTTTTATCGTTATAGAGCAGATTACCGACATCCTCCGGTTCCCAGTTTATATACATCTGGTAAGGATAAAAGAGCAAGTGAGCGTAATAAATATCTGCTGCTGCTTTTGTCCCTTCCTCTTTCAAGCCATCTGGCATGAGAAAGAGGCTTTTTACATACAGCCAATTCAGCCAAAGAGGAAATAGCTTCTTGCAATTATTGATCCGATCAGAAATCAGCTTGTTTATCTCAACGATATGCTGACTTAGCTTCGTGCTGGACTTCTTTATAAAACTAATGCCATCCGCATTTAGTTGTTGAAGGCTATCCTGCGGCACATATTCCGGCATACTGCTGATTGAGAGATAACTAAACTTCATGCGCTCGTTGATATGCTTGAAGTTTCTTTCAATCGCTGTCCTTATGATACACAAATGACGGATTATCCGTGCCGTTTTGTCTGCATCAAGTTTTTCGTATATTTCTATCTTGGGCGCTTCATGCTCATTATCAAAAATGCGTTTCGGAACACCAATCAAATATGCAACCTTAGAAACAATTTCATAGGTGCTGTCTTTGTAGGTGACTCGATCATCTGTGGGAAATGCCTCCGCTTCAACGAGAACATTTTTCTCAGTCACAGCATTCTCAAGGACATCCATATATGCTCCTTTCGCTGAGGTGTTTTTCTCTACCTATAACAAAATAGCCGCACGAAGACTCGGACCTATTTCTTGCCCGTTCGCACAGCTTCACATATATCTCCAATGTCACAATTCAAATAGTCGCAAATGCGCAACAGAACAGAGAGGGCTACATCCTCGTTCTTATTGAGCTTACTCATCGTGCCGGGAGACAGCTCTATATCCTTGCGTAAAGTTGATTTTGGAATCTCTCTTTCAATGAGCATTACCCATAATTTCTTATAGCTTATCTTCATAAAAGCACCTCTCTCAAACGCTTATAGTGAGACTCATTATATTATACACCAAGCGCTTCAAATTTTCAATACGATGCTCCAAAAATTCAAAATATATTTCAATTTCATGGAGTGAATTACGGGGAAGAAAGCCTGAGCCGATTTATTCATACGGCTCAGGCTTTGGTGGTTATTCCAACTCGCTGCTTTTTGCTTTTTCATATTCCTGTGAAAGCGTCGGACTGAGAAAATCATCCACGTTTGCTTTCAAGGTGTCGATCATCCGAGCTTCTTTTTTGAGCTTCGCACGTTCGTCATAGAGCCGCTGTTGCTCGTCAAGAAGTCTCTGCTGTTCCGCTTGGAGCGCCTTCAAGCTCGGCAGCTTTTCATCGCCTTGCATGGCAAGCAATGTACTCCGTGCCGCCTCAAAAATCACAAGCTCGGCTTCGTGCTTTGCCTTGAAACTCGGCTTGTCTTTCGCTCTCTGAAAGGCATCATACACGGGCTTGAGGCGCTGGTAGTTGGAGATGTTCTTGATAAGCGGCTGGACTTCCCGCAGTCGCGCTTCAACGCCTTTCAGTTCCTTACCGGTGCGGTCATAGGAGCTGTGAATATCCTCGACCTTCTTCTCAAGATCGGCGTATTGGAGCAAGTTGTTTTCCGTGAGATAGTTGAGTGTCCGCGCCGCTTCCTTGAGGATCGTGAGCTTTGCTTTATGCTCATAGCCCTTGCTGTCGATGAGCCTGATCCGCTCCTGAATATCTCCGATGAGAGAGATGC
>OLHG01001710.1_pt1 | contig 12918 bp, 15 predicted proteins | sample 1605971 | NCBI WGS metagenome assembly OLHG01 (sample SAMN03283289) | human gut metagenome | biome: human-associated habitat; material: feces | host: Homo sapiens | place: Peru | collected 2012 | reverse complement strand
CGAACTCCCAACAGTGGTTTTGGAGACCATTATTATACCATTTAACTAATCCCCTTTGAAGTTATGTATATAATTTATCATAAAAATGTTATTTTTTCAATAGTTAATATAAAAAAATATGAATAATTTTGGTATTCATATTTTTTGTTGTTTATTTTTTATTCTTCATTTTGTATGTTTTCTTCAGGAATGTGAACGTCATACTCATCATTTGTTGTGTCTTCTTCTTCATCTTCTTGGTCACGTTTTTTCTTTTTATATACACCATAACCAGCTGCACCAACGGCTCCGGCTGCACCTAATCCTAATATTGTAGTTGCGATGCCTTTTCCTACATTACTTGATGATGATTTAGTACTTTTGTTGTTATTTTTAGTAGTTTGCTGTTGATTATAGAATGGGTCATCTGGTTTATTTACAATTGTTGATGGCTTTTCTGTTGTATTGTCTGGTGTAGTTATAGTATTGTCTGATTTATTTGGTTCGTTTACTGAAGTTGTTGGTTCATTTACAGACGTATTTGAGTTATTTCCTCCTATAGTAGTACTATTGCCACCTGTTGTAGTATTTCCTCCTGTAGTTGTGTTGCCACCTGTTGTAGGTGTTCCACCAGTTGAAGGACTTCCACCAGTAGTAGGAACACCTCTAGTTGGACTTCCACCAGTGATAGGGCTTCCACCAGTGGTAGGACTTCCACCTCTAGTTGGACTTCCACCAGTAGTAGGAACACCTCCTGTTTTAATTGGTGCATTAGCCTCTGTTGCATCTTTTTCTATGTCAGTTTCCGTATCTTTATATAAATCTAAAACACTTTGTAGGAAAGTTTTTAAGCCATTAAGTGTTTGTTGAATATCAGGAATTGGATTTAAAATATCACTTGTTACAACTTCTCTGTATTTATCTGCTGCTGGACTTTGCCATGAGTCTGGTATTATTTTTGTCACATCTTTTATGCTATCTAAAGAGGTATTAATTGTACTAATATTGTTTTCTAATGTTGAAATATCGCCTTCAATACCTGCATAATCTATACTAATATTATTCATTTTATCTCCTTTCTACCATAAACTTTTCTTATATTCATCTTCATGTGCTTGATAGCAGCTGGCTGCTGTTCTTAAGTTATTTGCTATTGCTTGGAATTTTGTTAAATAAGTATTTAGTGTACTAACGCTACTTGCTAATGATGCTATATATACTGTACTATCTGTACCTTTCCAGTGTTCTTCTATGCTATTAGTTAAATTATTTAAATTTTTAAGTGATTCGTTCATAGTGTTGTATTCAGTTAATAGACTTGCACTATTATTATTTAAATCTTCTATACTATATTTTATTGTTGCCATTTTTTCCCTCCTATTGATTAAAATTTAGCATTTTTTATCTCTTTTGCTAATTTTGTTAATTCTGCTACTAGAGATGTTACAGTCCCTATTGATGGTGGTGTAGGTTTATCGTGATTTTTTTTGTCATTTTCATAGTTGCTAAGTGCTTTCTCATAGTCATCGTATGCAGTGCTATACGTTGCATATGCAGATTCATATTCACTATACTTTGATTTATATGTTGTTATTTTTTCAATAATTTGAGTAATGCAATTATTACATAATTCAATCATTGATTGAATATCCACATTTTTTAGATCACTAAATCCTTTATTAAATGTTGAATCATATGCAGCATTTGTACTCAATGGATTGCATGGTGCATAATCAACTTCATTTAGTGAGCTAACAAAGTTATTAATGGCAGTTTTTACACCACCTTCATCAACACCTTCAAATTCGTTTGCATATTTGCTTAATCTTGCCATATTTTTTCCTCCTTATTTATCTATGTACATAGATATCAATATTTCCTTGTTCACAAAAATCGTATACTTTTCCTGGCCCAAATGGTGTATCAACAATAATAGCTTTATCACTACCATCTTCGATTATTTGATGTACATTTCTTTCACTACCGTTTTCATTATATCCCATATTATATCTATCTGCACACACAATATAGCCATCGGCATCTCTATAAAAGCCGTCATCACAGATGTACCAGTTTTTAGAATTAAAGTGCGTTCCTGTCATTCCATCTGGATAATATGAATATTTTCTTTCATATGAACCAGTGCTTTCATATAATTCGCTTGAATATGGACTAGATGTTTCATCCATATATGCAGTTCCCATTTTATAGAAATTATATTCTTCACCAATATTGGTTGTATTGTGCGATTCTGTTATGGTTAGATTATTGTTACTTCTTATCAATGGCATTCCATTTCTACTTGCGTAATGTAGCATGTCTGGGGTTATTTTTATGTTTGCTGCTTCACCATATTCTTTTACAACTTCGTTATAGAAATCATTTTTTACTAAGTCATTTACTTTATAGGTAACTATTCCATCAGAATTTGTTGTAGAAATGTTATCCATAAAGTTATCAACTAATTTATTTACTAGTTCGTATTCAGAATTGCTTTCGTAAGAACCGTTTCCATTTTCAATGCTGGAAACAGCATTAGTTAAAGATGATGACAAATCGTTAAAAACTTGTTTTCTTTCGTTATCACTTAAGCTAATTAAACTTTCAATGTCAACGACAAGGTTAATACTGGTAATTGCCGTTAATCCACTTAAACTTGTGAACTCACTTATGTCTTCGTTTGTGGTTTCACTTATTTCGCTAGTTGCTTCACTGTCACCTGCAATTTGAGCATCAATCTCTATTAAAGCATTTGCACATTCTTCTATTCTTGATGCTGCTATATCACAGTGATTACTATAAGTACTAAATTTGTCACTTAGTGCACTTTTAAAACTTTCAAATGAAGGACATGAATTAATTGATTGTAATGTTACATTATTATAATGAAGTTCGTTATCGTCTTTATAGTTTGTTATACTCTCTCCTCCGGAACTTAATAATTCTGTTTCTACACTAACTATTGCCACGTTTCACCTCCAATTTTATTTATATATATCTACAATAACAAAAAATGACGAAAAAGTAAATAGCTGTTGACAATTTGAACAAATATTTTTTTGTGTCATATACTATTATAGGTGAATTATATGATTGTTAAGGCAACTCAAAAGGAGAAAGAACTGTTGGCAAGGCTTATGCGTGCTGAAGCAGTAGGTGAGGGTGGACTTGGTATGTTGATGGTTGGTAATGTCGGTATTAATAGAGTTATTGCTGACTGTTTGACCTTTAAAGATATACATACGATTAGCGAAATGATATATCAGTCTCCGGGAGGATTTTCGGGAACAAATAGTTCTTTATTTTATGGTAATCCTACAGAAAAGGAACAGCAATTAGCAGAGAGAGTTATTAGAGGAGAGTATTATCATCCAGCTACTAATGCTTTATGGTTTTATGCTCCAACAGCTGGTGTTAGTTGTACTAGTACTTGGTGGGATCAACAATTAGCAGGTAAATATAAAGGGCATTGTTTCTACCAACCTGATAAAGGTGTTTGTAAAAAAATTCATTAAATACTTTATATAGAAAAAAGATACTAGTTTGGTATCTTTCGTTTCTTTATAAATATAGTTATAGCTATTAAAACAAATACTAGTAGTAATATCATGGTTATATACGGGAAGATATTAGTGATGTAATAGTTAAACATGGTATTATTTTTAAATATCTTTCTAGTTAAATAGATGGCTATTATTAAGATAATGATAGTGATAATATTGTTAGGAGTATCTTCTTTTATTTTTATGGTACTACTAATATAGTATATGAAGAGAGATATGGATACAAAGTAGCCTAGAATCCATTGAATTGATAAGATATTTTCACTTCTTTCAATAAATCCTAAGAGGTTTACTTCTTTTAGAGCTATATATTCTGGGTATTGATACATTCTAGTTATATATATTCCTAGAGTACTAATAGTTGCTGTTATTAATATGATACATAATGATATGGCAATTATATAGAATATGATTATATATTTATTTAATTTTTGGTTATCTTTTATATTATTTTTAGGGATACATAATAAAGCAAATATTGGTAAAATATTAGTAAAAGTTAAATGTATTCCTGCTTTTGTAATTGAAGTAATGTTATTACTTAGTAAAGGTTTTAGTTTATTTATATCGGTATGGGGCATTAAAAAGATAAACGTTAATATATATAGTATTAAAGTTATTGTAAATAATATTAATGATACTCGTGACATATTTTGAAATCCTTTACTTAGATTATATGCTATTAAGATAGTAATAGATATAACAATAATAATAGTGGGTGTTTGGTTTAAAAATTGGCTTGTTATAAAGTTTGATAGGTTATAGAGATAAGTTATTGATATAATTAAGAATATAATACATATTATAGTGTTAATAACATTACCTAATACTTTACCATAGAGATTTATAATAGTAGTACTTATTGGTTTATCTTTATTATATGAATGAATATAGTTGAATAGTAAGATGATTATGATACCTAATATAGCCGTTATTATAGTAGATAAATAAGCATCGTTTTTAGCTATATTAATTATTGAATGAGTACCAATTCCTAGAATGGGAATATAGATAAGAAGGGCTAAAATAGTTGAATATTGTAATGAATTAATTTTCCATTTCATAGATATCTCCTTCGACATTTCCTTTAGCAATTATTTTAACATTAGATGTTATATCTAATTCCATATTTTTAAATGTTTCATCATACTTATCTTTTATTTTATTAAATTCTTTATAATAGTTTTTATAATACATATCTTTAAAACCAAATATATCAGTATTAAGATTTTGAAATTTCTTTATTATATTATTGGTATCTTTAGTGATTTGCTTATTAAGCTTTTTTTCTATTTCTTTAATGGTTTTAGGATTAGTTAAATCATAATTACAATGGACTTCACTTATGGTAGCAGTACCTTTTATTTTTAATTTTAATTTATTGGTTTTGGGATCTATTTCTGTTGATGTTGATATTTCACTTATTTTATTGGCAATATATTTATCTTTTTCACATTCATATTTTAAAATAGTGTTGTTTACGTTATTAGTTATAATATTATACATGATGGATTCTTTATCTTTTAAAGTAGTTAATATTTTATTTCCTTTAAAGACTGCTAAGCCAGTTAGTTTATAATCAGTTTTGGGATCAGTATTTTTTAAGTTATCAATATCATCACCTTTAGTATCTTCGCCAATTATTTCAATTGTAGGGAGAACTATTTCTAAGTTAGGGTTTAGATACATGTTCATCATTTGATTATAGGTTACTTGTTTGGATGTGGCTAGGTGAATGGCATCAGCAGTTAGAGTATCTTTAATATTACTAGAAGATATATTGGTAATTGGGGTATTTAATTCAAGAAGTTTAGATGGTGTTTTACTTAATAAAACATAAAATTCTTTACGTATTTCGGGGTTTCTAAAAATGAAGTCAATAGTTTCACGAATATCTTTTTCAGCAATGTCTTCAGAAATTATTAAAACATTAATATGACTTCCATATATTCTTCTTGATGAAGTTAAGACGATATTACGATAAGCTTCTTGTAAGGTATCACCTACTTGACTATAGGTGATAAATGCTGGTTGACTAGAACTTCTAGCATCATCATTTTTTTTAGGGTTAACTACTTGAATAGTTATTTTATATTTATCATTTTCTTTTTCTATTGATGTTCCGGTAACGATAGATAAATTATTTAGTTCTTGGTAGTTATAACAGCCGGTCATTAGTGGTATTAATGTAAGTATGAGGATAATTATTTTTAAATTAGTTAGTTTCATTATTTACCTCCTTATTTTTTATAGGAAATTTAATAATGCTGTTTTTTAGTTTTTGAATATTGGTAGGAGCAAAGGGTACCAAGTAAGGTTCAGTAAATGAACTAATGTGAGATAGTCTAATAATAAATAGAATTAGAACAAAAACTGTGCCATAAAGTCCTAGAATAGTGGACCCTATCATAAATATTAGGCGATACCATCTAAGAGCGTTAATCATTTCTGGTTCAGTAAATGTTAGTGATGATATAGCTGTTATGGCTATTACAATAATCATTATAGGGGAGACTATTCCGGCATTAACAGCAGCTTCTCCTAGAACTAGAGCACCTACAATAGAGATGGCACTAGAGGCAAAGCTTGGTATTTTTAAATCACTTTCACGTAATATTTCAAAAGCTAATATCATGATAGCAGCTTCGACAAAGGCCGAAAAGGGGACACTTTCTCGTTGCGAGGCAATACTTATCATGAGTTCAGTGGGTATTATTTCTTGGTTATAAGTAGTAATTGCTATATATAAAGCAGGCGTTAATAATGAGATAAAGAAGGATAAGTATCTAATTATTCTAGTAAATGAGATATTAATACTTTTACTAAAGTTATCTTCAGTCGTTATAAAGAAGTCATTTAGAGTGGTGGGCAGAATTAGGGCAAAGGGATCGTTATCACACATAATGACTACTTTTCCTTTAAGAAGGGCAGTGACGACTAAGTCGGGGCGTTCAGTAGTCATGATAGTTGGTAAGACACTGCCATTTTCTTTTTGAATAAGATTTTTAATATTACCAACAGTAACTATTCCTTTAATAGCTATATTTTTTAGTTTAGAATCAATTAAGTCAATAAATGACTTTTCAACTAAGTTGTTGATATATATTAAGTTAGTTTTAGTTTGGGTATAAGTACCTAGTTTATATTCTTTCATCCATAGATTATTATCTTTTATCCTTCTTTTAATTAGTCCAATATTTGTTTGAATTTCTTCGATAAAGCAGTCCATAGGACCACGATAACTTTTTTCGGTTAAGGGATTAGTTATACCTCTTGATAAATTTTTTTTAGTTTCTAAAGCTAATATTTTGTTGTCTTCAAATAGAATGATAGTAAAACCAGAGTTAATGTAATAGCACATATCTTGATAAGTAGTTAATTCAATAACTTTAAAGTTTTCGATATCATTTTTAATAACTTCGTAGAGGTTAATACCTTTCTTATATCTAAGATCTATTTTATCTAAACTTTCAATAATAAAATCACTTATTTTATCTGATGATGATAAAGAATCAGAATAAATTATACATATCTTAGTATTATTTATATCTTTATAACGATATACTATATCAGATAGATTATTAGTGTCTATTTTAAGTTTGTTAATTAATTTATTCATATAATTCACCAAATATAGTATGTGTATTAGATAAATTATTATGTAAAGTTTAGAATATTAATTGTTTATTAATTATATTTGTGATATATTTTAATAAATGATGATATAACATTTCAGGAGATGATATTAATGCTTTTAAAGAAAAAAAAGAAGAGTAAGAATAGCGTTATTGATAAAGCTAAAAAAATTATTAAAGAAGAAAAGAAAAAGATAAAAGATGAGAAGAAAAGGATAAGACATGAAAAGTATAAAGATAATATAATATATAAGTTTTTTAAAGATGATCAAGTAAAGGATAATTATACGGCTAAAGAAGTATCTAGATATATGATAGTGGGTATAGTTATGGGAATGGTATTTTGTTTTTTACTTATCTTTACTTTAAGTGGTGGGAAGAACTTTATTTTACTTAATAGTGATTTAAAGAAACTTGTTAATGTTTATGATAAAGTAGTTAAAAATTATTATACGGATATTGATAAAGATAAGATGGTAGATGACGCTATTAATGGAATGCTATCTAGTATTGGTGATGTATATACTAATTATAGTGATTTAGATAGTACAATATCTTTTGATGAGAATGTCGTTGGTACTTATGAAGGTATTGGGGCAGTGGTATATTATAGTGATAGTAAGATTATTGTTAATAAAGTCTATAATAATATGCCAGCAGCTAAAGCTGGTTTACAAGAGGGAGATATAATTACTAAGGTTGATGGTGTTAGTTATACTGATAAGAATCAAGAAGATTTAGCTAATTATGTTAAGTTTAGTAATAGTAGTAGTGTTATTTTAACAGTAATTAGAGATGGAGTAGAGAAAGATATTACAATTAAAAGAAGTAAGATAGAAGTACCGGTTGTTAATAGTAATGTTTTTAATGTAAATAATAAAAAGATTGGTTATATATCTATTTCAGTATTTACTTCAGTTGCTAATAAACAGTTTGAGACTAGTTTAAAAGAATTAGAGAAGAAAAATATTGCTGGTTTAATTATTGATGTTAGAGATAATGGCGGCGGATATTTATCTAGTGTTACGGATATTTGTAGTTTATTCTTAGAGAAGGGTAAAGTTATATATCAACTAGATGATGGCAAGAAGATAACTTCAGTAAAAGATAAGACTAAGACAAAGAGAACTTATCCGGTAGCAGTTTTAACTAATGAGTTAAGTGGTTCGGCTTCTGAGATATTAGCTTCAACTATTAAAGAAAGTTATAAAGGTTTTATTGTAGGTACTAATACATATGGTAAAGGTACGGTTCAACAAGTATCTAAGTTAAGCGATGGTACGATGATTAAATATACAATAGAAAAATGGTTAACTCCAGATGGTAATTGGATTAATGATGTGGGAGTTAGTCCAACAGATTATGTTGAACAGTCTGAAGCATATTATACTAATCCTTTATCAGAAAATGATGCTCAGTTAAATAAGGCTTTAGAATTAGTTAGTAAATAAAAAAAGAATGTCTTTCAAAGCGAAAGGCATTCTTTAACGATATTCAACTTTAATCATTTTAGCATGAACAGCAATTCTTCTTTTACCACCACTATCACAAGTGGATAGGGTAAGTATTTTATCATTAGAAGTTAATGTTTCATTAAAGTTATAAATACTTTTATCTTTTAGAGTATTAAGGAAATCTTGATAATCATCTTTATTGTTGAAGTATGTTTTTAGATAGTAGACATCATTACCAGTAGTGGTATAGATAGAAAATATTTCCCATATAGTGTTAGATGTTGGCGTTGATATTTTTATATAGTGATTTTCTTCATTAGTATACCAATATTCTTTAGTGGCGTTTGGCAATGTAGCAAACATAGTGCCTCTTCCGGTATTGTGAGCATAAATAATTGTATTTTTTTGAAACTTTGTAAAGTCATCACGAAAGTCGCCAAATACCCAACCGTAGATATTATATCTTTTATTAAAGTCGTGACTCAAATAATATTCGTTATCAGTTGTTTGAACAATAGAATAGTCAATATTAGTATTATTTACTCTAATCCATCCAACTGTGTCTTTATTTTGCTCTAGTAGAGGAGTAAAATCAACGGAGATAAAACTTTCATTAGTGGTATTTTGATCACTTGGAATATAAGGAGTAGTAGTAACATTATTATTTGGTTTATCATTTTTTTCTTCTTTTTCTATTTGTTCAATTACTTTGGTATTATCAATAATGGTTTTAGTTAAATAATCTATTTTAAGATTTTGAACATACCACCTAGAGATAAAGAATATAGATATAAAGTAAATACTTAGACTTAAGGTTATCATCATTAGAGGTACAAGAGGTTTTCCTTTATATTGTAGTTCTTTTCTTTTTTGAGGCATAAATACATACATAATTCCAATTATTAAATATTTAAATGGGCAAATTATAATAGTATATACACCAATAAAAAAATATTTAATTAAATTAACAACTTTCTTCATATAATCAATCCTTTATTTGATTATAACATAATGTTTGTAAAATTGGGTATATTTATTGTTAAATAAATAAAAATAGTGTATAATACATTTGAATTATTGGGAATTAGTAGGTGATAAATAAATGAATGTGGATGGTATCAAAATTGGTGATAAGTTAGAGATACATTGTTATAAACATAATGGTAAATTACATCGTCAATGGGATGAAGCAGTAGTACTTGATATATATGATGATTATATTGTATTTGGTAATAATAGAACAACAGTTATTGATAGTGATGGTAAAGTATGGAAGACTAAAGAACCCGCAATTATGTTTTTCTTTAGAGATCGATGGTTTAATATTATTGGACAGTTAAAAGATTATGGTATATATTTTTATTGTAATATAGCAACACCGGTACTTATTGATAATAAAGTAATTAAATATATAGATTATGATTTAGATTTAAGAGTATTTCCTAATGGTAGTTTTAAAATATTAGATCGTATGGAATATAAATATCATAAAAAACAAATGCATTATTCTAATAGATTAGACTTTATTTTAAAGTACGAACTTGGTAATTTAATTGACATGGTAAGAAGAAATGAAATGCCTTTTGATAGAAAAACTATTAATGATTATTATGAGAAATATGTCTATTTAACTAAAAATAATGAATAGGTATTGAATTGTTAATATATCTTTTGTTATAATTAAAATGAAAGATGAGGATGACAGATATGGATGAATATAAATTAACTATTAGAAGTGAAAGTGAAATGATTGAACTTGCACAAAATATAGAAAGTGAAAAGTTTCCTAATATGGTAATTTGCTTAAATGGGGAACTTGGTAGTGGTAAGACAGTATTTGCTAAGGCTTTTGCGGATGCAATGGGAATTAGTGATGTTAGTTCTCCTACTTTTAATATAATTAAAGAATATATTGGAGAACTTCCTTTATATCATATGGATGTATATAGAGTTTCTGGCAATGTTGATAATTTAGGCATTGAAGAATACTATGATAAGGGTGGAGTAACTATTATTGAATGGGCTGATATGATTAAAGATTATTTACCTAGTGAGAGATTAGATATTGAAATTAAGATTGTTGATGAAGAGTCTAGATTAGTTATTTTATGCCCTAGAGGTAGTAGATATGTAGAAGTATGTGAGGATGTTATATGATAACTTTATTTATAGATACTAGTAGTATAAATGTCTATATTGCTATTGTTTCAGGGGATAAGGTATTAGCTAGTAAAGAGGCTTGTATACCTAGTGGTCATTCTAAATATACCACTAGTTTTATTAAAAATTGTTTAGATGAAGCAGGGATAGATGCTAACGATATTAATAATATTATGGTATGTAATGGACCGGGTTCTTTTACAGGAGTTAGAATAGGTGTTAGTATAGCTAAAACTTATGGTTATTTAATTAAAAAAGATATTACACCAGTTTCTTCTTTAAAAGAATTAGCAGTTAGTTGCGATTATAGTAGTGATTATTATTTATCTTTAATAAGTGCGAATAATGGTAATTATTATGTTGGATTATATGATAGTAATTATAATGATGTAATTGATGAAAAGTTCTGTGATGCTAACGAAGTTATTAGATTATATAATGAATATAATCCTAGAGTGATTAGTAATGATTTCAATGTTGTTGGGGTAATTAAGGTTAATAAAGTTAACTTGGATTTTGTTAAGATTATTAATTATTATATGGATAAAGAAAAGGTATCAGCACATGCTATAGTACCTAATTATTTGAAATTACCACAAGTATTAGAGAGTAAGTAATGATAGTTGAAGTAGATAGCAGTAGTAATAATCCTTTTGTAAGATGTGTTAATTATCTTATTGATGATGAAGTAGTTGGTTATTTAGAATATGCTTTAATATATGATAGAATGGAAATTAATAATATTATGGTAGATAGTAATTATCGCAATAAAGGAATAGGCTCTAAGTTAATGAGTTATTTGATTAGTGAAGCTATTAGTAATAGAGTAGTTAATATTACTTTAGAAGTTAGAGTTAGTAATGAAATAGCCAGACATATGTATAAGAAGTTTGGATTTAATGAAGTAGCTTTAAGAAAGTTTTATTATGGTAATGAAGATGGTATTTTGATGGAAAAGCAGGTGATGTAAATGAAAGATATATATTGTTTAGCAATTGAGTCTTCTTGTGATGAGACCAGTATGAGTATTATTAAAAATGGTACAGAAGAAATTAGTACGGTTGTTTTAACACAAATTGATATTCATAAGAAGTTTGGTGGAGTAGTACCAGAGATTGCAAGTAGAAGTCATATTGAAAGTATTACAATAGTACTTGATGAATTACTTAGTGAGAGTAAGATGAGTCTTGATGATATAGATATTATTGGAGTTACTTATGGTCCAGGATTAATAGGATCTTTGATGATAGGACTTCAATGCGCTAAAACAATATCTTTAGTTTGTAATAAACCTTTAATACCTGTTCATCATATTGCTGGTCATATATACGCTAATAATTTAGAGAAAAGATTAGAGTTTCCATTAATAGCTCTTGTTGTTAGTGGGGGACATACTGATTTGGTATATATGGATAAGGACTATTCATTTAAAAAGATTGGTTCAACGTTAGATGATGCGGTTGGAGAGGCTTACGATAAAGTTGCTAAAATACTTGGTCTTAGTTATCCTGGTGGACCATTAGTTGATGAAAGAGCGCATATTGGCAATGATACATATAATTTACCACTTCCACTTAATGATGATAGCTATAACTTTTCTTTTAGTGGAATAAAGAGTGCAGTTGTTAATTTAGTACATAATGAAAAGCAAAGAGGCAATGAGATAAGAATTAATGATATGTGTTGTTCTTTTCAAAATAGAGTAGTAGAAGTATTATCCAAAAAGACTATGCGTGCTATGAAAGAATATGGCGTTCATAATTTAGTTATGGCTGGTGGAGTAGCGGCTAATAAAGGTCTTCGTGATAATTTAGGTAAGTTATGTAAAGAAAATGGTTATAATTTTAGTGTACCTAGAATTAAATATTGTACAGATAATGCAGCAATGATTGGGGCAGCAGGGTACTATGCATATAAGGCCGGTATTAAGGCTGATTTGGAGCTTGATGCTACAGCAGTAGATAGTTTATATAAGTTTAATGGTATAAATTAGAAAAAAAGTGAAAAAATAATAAAAAAGGTATTGCATAATCGATTATTTTATTATATAATGAAGTAGTCATTTGCGATAAATGCCTAATTAGCTCAGTCGGTAGAGCACTCGGCTGTTAACCGATAGGTCGTAGG
>OLHG01001709.1_pt1 | contig 12927 bp, 10 predicted proteins | sample 1605971 | NCBI WGS metagenome assembly OLHG01 (sample SAMN03283289) | human gut metagenome | biome: human-associated habitat; material: feces | host: Homo sapiens | place: Peru | collected 2012 | reverse complement strand
TTCCAGAAGGAGCATATGTACTAAATGAAACAATGTCATCATGTGTAGATAATAATGGTAATAAGATAGAAAATGTACTAAGCTATAGTGATGGAGTAGTATCCGCTAGAACAAATAAAACAGTATATTGTTATTTATATTTCGATAAAGAATTAGTAAAAGTTTATGATAAAATAATTGAAGACTATAATAATAGCAATGGAGTATCAAAAACAACAGATGAAAATGGAAAAGATGTATATTACTACACAGGTAATATAACAAATAATAATCTAGTATTTAATAATTATTGTTGGAAGATGGTAAGAACAACCGAAACAGACGGAGTAAAACTTATTTACAACGGAGTATATAAAGAAGATACAAAATGTAATAATACAGGAACAGATGTGTATATAAATCAGATTGAAGCAAAGTATAATATGAGTGATAATTCCCCAGCATATGTAGGATACATGTATGGCACAGCTTATGAATTTACTAGTAGAATGATAATTGGAACAAATTCTTACGGAAGAACTGTAACATGGGATGGAAGCAGTTATACATTGAATAGTACTCAGAGTGGGACAATAGCAGATATGTATAGTAGTTTATATAATCATCATTATACATGCCTAAGTAGTAAAACAAGTTGTACAGAAGTATACTATATATTTTACATGAGTAGTTCTAAGACAGTTGCAAATTATATAACATTAAAAAATGGAAAAAAGATAGAAAATGCTTTAGATGAAATGTTAAATTATAATACAACAAGTAGTAATATAAAAACGGTAATAGATAATTGGTATAGCACAAATATGACAAACGTAACAGATTATTTAGAAAATGCAATATATTGTAATAATAGGCATATTTCAAATCTAGGAGGATGGTATCCAAATAGTGGTAGTATAACTTCATATTTACAATTTAATGATTATAACGAATCGTCTAGAAGATTAATATGTCAAAATAAAAAAGATCAATTTACATTGAAAGTGAATTCTGGAGGAACACTTGACTACGGAAATAACGCATTAAATTATCCAATAGGATTATTGACATCAAAAGAAGCAGAGTTAACATTTGGAAATTCAGATAATAATTATTTAAATAACAACAATTCTTTTTGGTTGCTGTCACCTAGTTATTTTCACAGTGGAGGAGGTAATGCTCGTTATGTAATTAAAGGAACCCTAAAATATGATTTAAGCGTTGAATATACTAGTGGTGTAAGACCTGCTATAACTTTAAAGAAAAATATAAAAATAACTGGAGGAACTGGAGAAATTGATGAACCTTACATAATAAGTCTTACCTAATAATTTAGTAAAGAGTTAAATTTTTAGTGAAATTGTTTGTATAATTTGTTATAATGATATTCGGTTGGTGATTTTATGGCAAAAACTAGAAGTGAACTTAGAGAAAAAGCTATGGTTATTTTATATCAATGGGATTTATTTAAAAATAGTGATACTTTTATATCAGTTGATAATATAATAGATAATAATTTAGAAATTGATAATGATTTTGTAAAAGATTTAGTATATGGAGTAGTTACTCATGTTAATGAAATTGATGAGATGGCTAATAGATATATGGAAGATTGGACTATAGATAGATTAGATAAAACTGGTGCTTCTATATTAAGAATGGGTATATTTGAAATTATGTATACTGATACTCCTAGTGTTGTTGCTATAAATGAAGCGATTATACTTGCTAAGAAGTATAGTGATGATTCAGTTAGAAAGATTATTAATGCAGTTCTTGATAAGATTAATAAGGAATAATTATTAATCTTTTTGTTTATTAATTTATAAAAATATAATAAAATATTTATGTATAATAGCAAAAATATTTATTGACAAATATTTGTTCGCTATATTATAATTTTAATGTAAGTATTAAGAGGTTAACATGGAAAGAGTTTATAGAACAATTACTGAACTTAATAATCATATTAAGTTTATAATAGATAATGATCCACATTTAAATAAAATATATTTAAAAGGGGAAATATCTAATTTTAAGAATCATACTAGAGGGCATTTATATTTTACTTTGAAAGATGAATCTAGTAGACTTTCTGCAGTTATGTTTGCATCAAGTGCTAAGAGTTTGAAATTTGTTCCTGAAGATGGAATGAACGTCTTGGTTTGTGGAAGAATATCTTCTTATCCTCAAGCAGGAACTTATCAAATTTATGTAGAAGAGATGGAATTAGATGGTTTAGGTAATTTGTATTTAGAGTTTGAAAAACTTAAGGAGAAGTTATTTAAAGAAGGCTTATTTAATAAAGAACATAAAAAGTTAATTCCTAAATATCCAAAAAGAATTGGTGTAATTACTGCACCGACTGGTGCTGCTGTTAGAGATATCATGAGTACTATTAAAAGAAGGTTTCCTATTTGTGAAGTAATTTTATTTCCTTCTTTAGTACAAGGAGCCGATGCTAAAGATGATATTGTAAGACAAATAAAAGTTGCTGATAATTATTCTTGTGATTTACTTATTGTAGGTCGTGGTGGAGGCTCTATAGAAGACTTGTGGGCGTTTAATGAAGAAGTAGTTGCAAGAGCTATATATGAAGCAAATACACCAATTATTAGTGCTGTTGGTCATGAACCTGATTTTACTATAGCAGACTTTGTTGCCGATTTAAGAGCACCTACACCGACTGGTGCCGCTGAAATGGCTGTTCCAACTATTAGTGATATCAAGGAAATTATTAAACAATTTAAAATTAGAGCAGAAAAAAGTATTAAAAATATTGTTAATACAAAATTTATAGAACTATATAATTTAAAAAATTCGTTTATTTTAAAAAATCCGATGAGTTTATATGAAATAAAAGAGCAGAAATTAGATAAACTTATTGATTCACTTAATTATAATTTTAAAAATATTTTTGATAATAAAAGACATTCTTTTGATGTTTTAAGAAATAAATTAAGTTTAATTAGCCCTGTAAGTATTATTAATGACAAAAAAAATATTTTGAAAGAAAATATAGTAAGACTTAATAATTATATTGAAAAATATTTAACTAGTAAAAAATATGATTTGAATTATATTATTAATACTGTTAAACTAGTTAATCCAATGAATATACTTGAGAATGGTTATTCTTTAGTTAGAGTTGGTGATAAAGTAATTAAGTCAAGTGATATGGTTAATGTGGGAGATAATATTAATATTAAGTTATTTAATGGTGAGATAAATGCAGAAGTAAAGGAGAAGATATAATATGCAAGAAAAATCATTTGAAGAAAATTTAAAAAATTTAGAAGAATTAGTAAAAGAATTAGAAGGTGGAAATGTTCCTTTGGAAGATGCCATAAAAAAATATACTGAAGCAATGGAACTTGCAAAAGTTTGTAGTGATACATTAGATAATGCAACTGAATCAGTAAATAAGATATTAAATAAAGATGGTAATTTAGAAGACTTTGATGTAAAAGAGAGTGATTAAAAAATGTAAACTGTGTAAAGTTTACATTTTTTAATCTATGAATTTTCTTGGTATTCTTGGAGATATTCTTGATAATATTTCGCTAGGTATGGTTTTTGCTTTTTCGGCAAGCATTTCAATGGTTAATAAATTATTATCCCAGATATATACCGTATCATATAATTTTACGTCTTTTACGTTTGTGACATCGATCATAATACTGTCCATACAAATGGTTCCGATAATCTTGACTTTTTGATTATTTAAAAGTAAATGGTAGTTATTTCCTAGGCTTCTTGGAAGGCCATCGGCATAACCGATGGGAAGAGTTGCTATTTTTGTTTCTTTCTTTGTTATAAAAGTTCTACCATAACTTATGCTCGTATTTTTTGGTACTGTCTTTAAAAATGTTATTTTTGTTTTTAAAACTGCTACTGGTTTTAAATTCATTTTTTTGTTTTCATTTTTATTGTTTAGTGAGTAACCGTAAATAATTTTGCCTGGTCTTACTAGATTATAATAAGATTCTTTATAGTTTAATATGCCGTTTGAACTAGCAACATGAATATACTTTAAAGCTGGTAATTCTTTTTTTGCTATATTAACTGCATAATTAAAATTATCAAGTTGTAATTTTGTGTATTTATCGTCTGTGTCTGCACTTGATAAGTGAGTATATATTCCTTCTATTATAATATTTTTATATTTCTTTAAATAGTCAATAAATTCTTTTGTATTTTCTTTTTGTATACCAGTTCTACCCATACCTGTATCAATTTCAATATGTACTTTTACTTTGCTTTTGTGTTTTCCTAATTTATCAATAAAATCTTTATCCGATACTCCGATTGCTAATTTATATTTTATGATATTTTCAATGTCTTCATAATAAGGTTCATTTAAAATAAATATTTCTTTTTTATATCCTAATTTTCTTAAAAATATTCCTTCTGATGGACATGCTACTGCGACAATATTAAACATATTTAAAATATCTAACCTTGTGTTTATGTATGTACCATATCCGTTTGCTTTTATGATTGGCATTATTTCTGTATTATTAGTAAATTTTTTTATTTCTTCAATATTATTTTTAAAATTATTTAAATTTATTTCCATTACGGTTGGATGGAAGTAATTGCCATTAAACATTTAATCGCCTTCTTCTAAGTAATTTTATCATATTTTATGAGGTATGAATAAAAATATACATTTATTTACAAAATTATTATGTCAATACTTAAAAACTGTAGTAAAATTTGATATAATTTTTGTGGGTGTAATTATGGAAAAGAAAAAATTATTTAAAAATAAAGCACAGATGGTTATATATACAATAACATTTATAATATGTATTATATTATTTATAATTATTGGTAAGACTGATTTTAAAAAGAATGAAGATACTCCTTCTAAAAAATTTAGTTCATTATATACTTTAGTAGATAAAGATAATTTATACGATTTTAGTAATTCAACTGATGTTATAAATGTTTTGAGTGGTAGAAGTGGCATTATATTAATGGGATTTCCTAGTAATAGTTGGACAAATTACTATGCTAAATATTTAAATGATGTTTGTAAAGAATTAGAAGTTGATAAAATATATTATTATGATTTTTATAAAGATAGAAAAGAATCTAATGGTACTTATGAAACTATTGTAAATAAACTTAGTATGTATGTACCTGTAAATGATATTGGAGTAAGAGATATACAAGCTCCTACTATAGTGGTTGTTAAAAATGGAGAGATTATTGGGTATTTTGATGATGCTTCAATTATTAAGGGTACTATACAACCAAGAGATTATTTTAATGATTATGAAGTAGGATATTTAAAAAATCAACTTAGAACTGCAATTAAAAGTTATATGGAGTAATATATGGAAGAAAAATTTAAGAGTAAACTGGGGTTTTCGTTATTTTTTATAATAGTACTTGTGTTATCTGTTGGAGGTTATTTTGCAACTCAATATTTAATAAATAGTGATAGTAATGATAAAGTAAATAAGGATGAAAAAGTCACTAGTGTAAAAATAGATAATAGTAAAGATTATATATATTATATAAATGATAAAGAGGTTAGTTCTTCTGCTGAAATAGATTATAAAGATGTTGTTATTAATATAAAAGGGCAAGAAACACTTACTGAACAGTTAGAAAATGAAAATAAAAATTATGATAGTACAATTAAGTATATAAATGATGAAAATATTTTAAGTGATGAAATGATAAAATATAATAATGATAATATATATTCACTTACTTTTAGAAGATATACTAATTATGAATATAGTAATTATGTAAGTTTATTTGTAAGTGATTATAATTATTCATGTTTTGATTCAGTAACATTTAATAAAGTTAAAAGTTATATTTTTGATACTAAAAGTGGTAAATTATTGAGTGAAGAAGAAATTCTTAAAAAATATTCATTAAGTTTAGATGGTGTTAAAGAAATGATTAGAGAAAAGTTAGTAAGTGAACAAAAAGTAGTGGATGATGTTGAACTTATTAAAGTAGATGATACAATAAGTGAATTTAATAATTATGCATTTTATATTGATAATTATGGAAAGTTAAATATAAGTTTTCTTGTAAAAACTAGTCAAGTAGATTATAATGATATTATGGAGGTTAAATAATGGAATTAAATACTGAAGTTAGAATGATGGGTGCCATTGAAGCACTTCAAAATAGATTGGGTACAATAAGAGCAGGTAGAGCTAATCCTTCAATGTTAAATGGAATTATGGTTGATTATTATGGATCTTTAACTCCTCTTAATTCTATTGCAAATATTACTGTACCAGAAGCAAGGCAATTATTTATTAAGCCTTTTGATAGAAGTGCTTTAAAAGGAATTGAGAAAGCCATAAATGAATCAAATTTAGGTATTGCTCCAAATAATAATGGAGAAATGATTATTCTTACTATTCCAGAACTTACTGAGGAAAGAAGAAGAGAATATGTTAAACAAGCTAAATCTTTAGGAGAAGATGCTAAAGTAGCACTTAGAAATATTAGACAAGAAGAAAATGATAAGATCAAAAAAGAAGAATTACCTGAAGATGAAGAAAAATTATATTTAGAAGATGTACAAGAGCTTATTGGTAAATATAATAAGATTGTTGATGAAAAGATAAAAGAAAAGGAACAAGAACTTTTAAAAGTATAGATTTTTAATTTATACTTTTTATTTTTGGTAGACAGACAAACAAATGTGTGGTAAACTTTTGATTATGAAAAATAAATTGTATGCAGAAATTTTAATAGAGTATCCAGCTAAAAAAATAGATAAATGTTTTACTTATGCAGTTCCAGAAGAAATGTTTGATAAAATAAAAGTTGGTATGAAAGTTCTTGTTCCGTTTGCTTCTAAAAAAGTAAATGGTTTTGTTATGAAATTAATAGATAAATATGAAGGAGAATTTGATTTAAAAGAGATAGATTCAATAGTGTTTGAAGAACTCGTATTAAATGAAGAACTTATGCTTTTAGGAAAGTATATTAAAGATAAAACTTTATGTCCTTTAATTAGTGCTTACCAAGTAATGCTACCAAGAAGTTTAAAGATAAAAAATCAAGAACATAATTATAATAAGTATGATGTTTATTTAAGTTTAAATAAAAGTAAAGAAGAAACCTATGAATTTATAAATAATTATAAAAAAAATAATAAGCAAATTGATGTATTAAAATATCTTTTAGAAAATGATTCTATACTTAAGAGTGTAGTAGGTTCTTATGTAGCAAAAGCACTTTTAGATAAGGAATTAGTTAGAGAAATAAAAAGGATTAAATATAGAATTAATAAGTATAGTGATAGTAATTTAATTAAACATGAATTGAATGATGAACAAAAAGTTGCATACGAAAAGATTAAAAATATATCTTCTCATAAAGTTGTTTTACTTGAGGGAGTTACTGGGTCTGGTAAAACAGAAGTTTATTTGAACTTAATTCAAAATGTAATTAATGGTGGTAAGAGTGCAATTTTATTAGTACCTGAAATAACTTTAACTATGCAGATAGTTAATAGATTTTATGATTGGTTTGGTAGTAATGTTGCTATATTTCATAGTGGACTTTCTGAAGGTGAGAAGTATGATGAATATTTAAAAATGTTTAGAGGAGAAGTAAGTGTTGTAGTTGGTACTAGATCTGCTATATTTGCTCCACTTAAGAATTTAGGAATTATTATAATAGATGAGTGTCATAGTGATACGTATAAGCAAGATAATACTCCTAGATATAATGCTAAAGATATAGCTGTTAAAAGAGGAGAGTATCATAATATTCCAGTTGTTTTGGGTTCTGCTACACCTCTTTTAGAAGAAAGAGCTAGAGCTTTAAAAGGTGTTTATGAATATGTTACATTAAAGAAAAGAGCTAATAATAATTTGCTTCCTGTAGTAGATATTGTTGATATGATGGCTGAAGTGAAAAAACATAATTTTATTTTTAGTGACTTATTAAAAGATAAAATTAATGAAGCATTAAGTAAAAAAGAACAAGTTATATTACTTTTAAATAGAAGAGGTTTTTCTACTACGGTTAATTGTTCTTATTGTGGTTTTACTTATAAGTGTCCTTATTGTGATATAACTTTGACTTATCATAAAAGTACTAATAATTTGAGATGCCATTATTGTGGTTATAGTATTTTAAAAGATTCTAAGTGTCCGAATTGTCATAAAGAAGGTTTGAATTTTTTGGGCCTTGGTACAGAAAAAGTAGAAGAAGAAATTAAAAAAATATTTAGTGATAGTAGAGTTGTTAGGATGGATCAAGATACTACTTCTAGAAAGGGAGAATCAGAAAGAATTATAAAATCTTTTAAAAATTATGAATATGATATTTTACTTGGTACGCAAATGATTAGTAAAGGTCTTGACTTTCCTAAAGTAAGTGTTGTTGGAATTATTAATGCTGATACTGCTTTAAATGTTCCTGATTTTAGAAGTAATGAAAAAGCATTTCATTTAATGTATCAAGCAAGTGGTAGAGCTGGTAGGGGAGATACTTTAGGTAGTGTTGTACTTCAAACTTATAATCCTGATAATAAAGTACTTATGTATATTAAAAATAATGATTTTGATGGGTTTTATAATTATGAGATGAATTTAAGAAGAATGTTAAAATATCCACCTTATTATTATTTGATTAGTTTAAAAGTTATTTCAAAGAATTATGAGTATGCTTTAATATCTGCTAATAAAATAGTGGACTACTTAAAGAAAAATATTAGTAAGGAATCTATTGTACTTGGTCCTGCTACTGCGTCTCTTTTTAAGTTTAATAATAATTATAGATTTCAAATAGTAATAAAATATAGATTTGATGATAAGATTAACAATGCTTTAAAGTATTTAGATAGTATATTTATAAATGATACTAAAGCAGTGCTAGAAATTGATATAAATCCAATGAATGTATAGTTACAAATATTAGTTTAAAATAAATTAATAGTGTGATATAATAATTTTAGAATATGGAGAGTATATTATGAATGATTTTGATTATAATAATGAAATTGTTGATGTGACTGAAGAAGATACTAAAAAAGAAGAAAGTAAAACTGAAGAATTTAATCCGGAAGATTTAGTATTTGGAGAAAGTGAAAAGAAACCTAAAAAAGAAAAGAAAAAATTAAGTAAGAAAAGTAAAATTATTATTATATGTAGTGTAGTAGGTGTTTTATTAATTGCGGGTATAGTTACTGTTTATTTTGTGTTTTTAAAAAAAGATAAACCAGATGTTCCAAAAAAACCAGATGAAATATTTAGTGAAGATAATTATAGATATGAAAATGGTACACTTATGTTTTTAAATACTATGGATAAAGTAGTAGGCAAGTATGAATGTACTAATAAAGATAGTAAACTTTGTATGGTTGCTAATGTTGATTTATCTGAAGATACTTTTGATAGAGAAAAAAGTGTATTTAAAAATGGACAAGAAATTTTTAAAAATAGTAAGATTTATTTAGACAAATATGTATTTATTAAAGATGGAGATAAGATTTTCTTATATGATTTTAAAAAGAATGAAGAAGTATTAAATGTTATATCTTTTAAAACTTATAATACTAGTAGAAATATTGTAGTAGTTAATGTTGAAAATAAATATGGTGTAATTGAGATACAAGATGATGGATTTGAATATTTAATTAGACCAAGTTATGATAAGATTTCAATGGTTAATAGTACTCTTTTGTATTTAACTGCTCAAGATAAAGATAAATTGTATATTTTAGATATTGATGGAAAGAAGTTAAGTAATAATATAACATCTTTAGTAAAAAGTGTTGGTAAGGATTATATAGTTGGATCTTTAAAAAATACATATAATTTATATGATTATAATAATAAAGAAGTATTAAGTGATTATGAGTATATTGGACTTTATGATGAAGTAATTGTACTTATTAAAAATAAGAGATTATATTTAATGGATTATAGTTTAAATAAACTTATGGAAGATGGTATAAGACTTGAGAATACTAATTATGTTAAAGAATATGTATATGATGATAATAATAAGTTAATTGAAACTAAAAAAGCTTTTGATATTAATGTTGGAAGTGAATCTATTGTTGTAAATAATGGAAGTGATGAAAAAGAAATTAATTTATATGAAGGTGCTGTAAGTAGTAACTTAAGTTATGTAAGTTATTATGATGGAAAGTATTATTTCTATGGTGATGTTGAGAAAAATGAATTACTTGGAACATATACATGTACTAATAAAAATGTTATAAAAAGTAGTGAAGATGGATTCAGTAGTTGTTATTTATATTCTAGTGAAGATGGTATAAGTGGAATATATAATAATCAATATGTATTTATAGTAGATAATAGTATTATTAATTTATATGATATTAAGGCTAAAAAAGTTAAAGCAACTTATAATAGTATAGATATAACTGGTGATAAAGAAGTTAATAGTAATGTTAAACTTATTTATACTAGTTCATCATATGTAATTGTAAGTCCTTCAAATGGTAATAATAAAGGATATTATGGTGTTATAGAAATTAATAGTGAAAAAGTACAAAATAAAGTATCATTTAATTATAAAGAAATAGTTTTTAAGAATAATTATTATGTAATGAAAAATAAAGATGATGGTTATAGTATATATGATAATAAATTTAATAAAGTAAGTAATGAGTTTGTTAAAATAGATACTTTTGATAATTATTATATTGGATATTCTAGTAAAACATTTAATATTTATAATTATAGTAGTACTTTAGGAATACTTGAAAATGATGTTGCATGTGATAATTGTGAAGTTACTGTAACTTATAAAGATGGTTATAGTGTAAAAGTTAATGATAAAATATTTGAATATGATAAGAAGGGAAAATTGATACTTCCTACTCAAAATGACAGTAAAGTTGGTGATAATCAATGACAAATAAAAAAACTACTTTTATAGTAATGATTGTTCTTTTTGTGATATCACTTTCTTTTACTATAATTGGACTTTTGAATAATAATAATGGACATGTTTTAGAAGAAAATAAAAACCATGAATTTTATTATAAGGGTTATTTATGGTTTTATGATAATAATAAATTAATAAGTAAATACGAATGTATGACAGAAAACTGTGGTTATAGTAAGTCTGTTTTAGATGATGATGAATATGGTGTTAGATATTATAAAGATGGCAATATAAAGAGTACTGGAGTAATAAATAATAAATATGCGTTTATTACTGATGGAGATTCGGTTAAATTATATGATGTATCAATTGGAAAAGTATTGCAAAATTATAAAGAGATTAAAACTTATAATACCAATTTAGAGGGTAATGTATTTATATTAAAAAATAAAAATGATTTATGGGGTGCGATAAGTTTTCAAAATGATTTATCTTTAGTTGTACCTTTTGAAAATGAATTTGTTGGATTAATTGATAATTTGATTAATGAAGATACTATTAGTACTAAGAAGTTTATTGTTGAAAAAGATCATAAATTTTCTATTATGGAAAATGGTGAATTAAAATTAGAAATGATAGATGATCCGATTGTATATTATAATGATAATTATGTTTTTGCAAAAAAAGATGGAAAATATTTAGTATATGATTATAAGAATACTAGGTATTTAAATGATACTGTTATTGATGATTTTGTTTTAGAGGGAGATTATATTGGTATAGTTTCTGGTGACTCAATACTTGTTTATAATGATTTTGGACAAAATTATTTAAAAAATATTGTGTTTAAGAAAAGTAATGATAATAAGATTAAAATGAGCATTAATAATGGTAATTTAGAAGTAATTGTTGATGGAGAAGTTATTGATACGATAAGTGTTAATTAGTTATTGAAATTAATGTTTATTTTTGATAAACTAGTATTAGTTTACAAAGAAATTGAGTAATATATATAAGTAATATTTAGAGAGTTAGTGGTTGGTGAAAACTAATATATAAAAGTATATATTTGTTGCAATGGAGTAAAATAGCAGAAATGCTTTACAATTTAGAGAAAAAAATTAAGGTGGTACCGCGGATAATTTCGCCCTTTGGTTATCATCTTTTTTTATTGGAGGGATAAAAATGTTAGAAAAGAAATATGATCACTTAAGTGTAGAGAAAAATCATTATAATAATTGGCTTAATAATAATTATTTTGCTTGTGGAGATACTTCAAAAAAACCATATTCTATAGTTATTCCACCTCCTAATGTAACTGGTAGATTACATTTAGGTCATGCATGGGATACAGCACTACAAGATATAATTATTAGATTTAAAAGAATGCAAGGATATGATACATTATGGCTTCCTGGTACAGATCATGCTGCTATTGCAACTGAGGCTAAAGTTGTAAATAGACTTAAAGAAAAAGGTATTCAAAAGTATGAACTTGGAAGAGAAGAGTTTTTAAATGAGTGTTTTAAATGGACAGATGAACATAAAGATATAATTCATAGTCAATGGGCTAAATTAGGTTTAAGTGTTGATTATTCTAAAGAAAGTTTTACTTTGGATGAAAATTTAAGTTATGCAGTAAGATATGTATTTGTAGAACTTTATAAAAAAGGACTTATTTATCAAGGAGAAAAAATTATAAATTGGGATCCACTTGCTAAGACAGCTCTTTCAAATGAAGAAGTTATATATAAAGATACTCCAGGTGCTTTTTATCATATTAAATACTTTATTGAAGATAGTGATGAGTATTTAGAAGTTGCTACTACAAGACCTGAAACTTTATTTGGTGATACAGCAGTAGCAGTAAATCCAAGCGATGAAAGATATAATAAGTTAATTGGTAAAAATGTAGTACTACCTATATTAAATAAATTAATACCTATTATTGGAGATGAACATGCTGATCCAGAATTTGGAACTGGTGTAGTTAAAATTACTCCTGCTCATGATCCTAATGACTTTGAAGTAGGTAATAGACATAATTTAGAGAGAATTAAAATACTTAATCCAGACGGAACTCTTAATGAA
>OLHG01001705.1_pt1 | contig 12936 bp, 16 predicted proteins | sample 1605971 | NCBI WGS metagenome assembly OLHG01 (sample SAMN03283289) | human gut metagenome | biome: human-associated habitat; material: feces | host: Homo sapiens | place: Peru | collected 2012 | reverse complement strand
TTACCAGACAGGCATTCCACCTGCTAGACTACTCGCCCTTGTCTGGGCGCACAATCCCGAATTGTCGATTTCTTTACATTGATAAAGTTCAATTTATCTCTCGATTCATAATTTACTCTTCAAGTAAATTACCCACATGCTTTGTTTCAAAGAACATTTCTTTATTTATAACAACAATTATAATTGCCGCAATAACAACAAAAATAGTTTGTATACATTTTGTTTCAGGAGTCATGTTTATCTTTTCCTGCATAATATTTATAAAGAAATGAAAAACAATTGTTGCAAGCATACTTCTGTTATTCTTTACATATACCCATGTCTGAAGGAAATCAAGTGGTATCACGCTAAGAAGAAAGTTAATTACATACATGATTCCCATCTCTTTAAGTCCATACTGGTACGTTCCAGGTATCCAGAATAATGGCACATGCCACAAAGACCAGATACATCCAAAGATGATAGACTCCTTAAACCAGCTGTTGTATGCACCAATAGCATCCTCTCCATAACCTCTCCAACCTAACTCCTCTATGCAGGATGCCAACAAAATTGTAAGAAATGCAGACGTACCACCTATAGAAAATGAAAAGTCTTCTGTAAATGAAAACTGATTTATACTGCCGCCAAATAATACTGATGTACCGATTGAAGCTGTCACTATCACAGCAAATATCAGCACTGCAATTAATATATATTTAGGTTTTATTCTATAAAACCCAATCAGCTTCTTCTTAAAGTCATTAATGAGTGCTTTATTCTTAGACGTAAATACAGTTACTACGGCAACCACGGCAGGTGAAACCAAGCCAAGAAACATTCCAAGATAAAGCCCCGTCCCTTCATTAAGTAAAATTGCAAATAGCCACCAGAACCAAGTGCAGGCAAATGTAATCAAATAGAATCTGACCGGTCGATATATATACTTTTCCATGACTACACCTCAGCCTCTACAATCACAAGCTCACTCTTTATACCATTGAGCTCAATGTAATTTTCTGCTTCGGCATCTGAAAAGTCATCAACCTTTTTGCCCTGTCTCTCATAATAAATATGAGTTGCTATTCCCTTTTTTGTGCTTCTAAATCTATAATCTGCAGGAATTGTAAGTCTTGATGTTGCTGACAACTGATTAATCTCAAGCGCACCCTCATGTGATAAAACACTGATCTGCATATCAAGATTTGAATCTATCTCAATTTCACTTTTATTTCCCTGAAGAGTAACTTCGCTAATTTTGCCATTTACCTCAATATGTTCATTTTCTATATCAGTAATATTCAGTGTCCCTGCATTAACTGATAATTCAATTTTTCCAATATATTTTACTGGAATAAAAATAGTAATGACCAAACTCTCCTTTGCATCTGCTTCACTGGCTTCATTAAATCTGTTAAGATCAATATCGATTCGGTTTTTTATATCATCAATCTTTACTTTATAATCTTCCAGAAGATTCTTATAGACATTTGAAAACATTGCGACTTCAATTTTTTCTCCATGATATGCCTTTAAATCTACAGCATATGCCCCACCAAGCTTGATATCAAAATTCTTCTTACCATCAATATCGTATTCAGTACGACTTTCATAGATGTAATCCGACTGCTTTTTCTCTGATTTCTCATTCGAAAGTAATTCATCTACTGATATTTGGAGGAGATCTGCTATTGCCATCAGATTTGCAATATCCGGTGTTCCTGTTCCATTTTCCCACTTTGTAATGGCTTGTCTTGATACACCGATTTTCTCAGCCATCTTCTCCTGTGAAAGTCCAGCCTGTTTTCTGTAATGTTTAATTTGTTCTTCTAAAGTCATTTTTCTACCTCCGTTTTCGGTTTGTTTTACTTCCTTCACAGATTAGTAAATTAACCTTTACCAAACAAGAAACATTAGCTGTCATTTCACTATTTTTCTGCTACTTTCCGTAGCAACTCCCTAAAATAAAGGTTTTTACAACGAAAACTAAATTTATCCAATCGCGAAATCCTGATTTTCTCAATTCTCCAAACTTGAAGTTGTATCATCACTTATCTTTATCTTTTTTTGAAAAAATAAGACTGCCAGATATGCCACTCCTCTTTGCTTTTTCTCCTTAGCAAACTTAACGCTAGCATGTCTGTTCCTTAAAATATCTTTTGCCATTCAAATCATATCACACTATCAGACATATTTCCATTTCGATTTACTCAGTCAAGTCACTTCGCCCAGCTACATTTCCTGTCGGCTTGCTTCTGTAACTAGTACAGCGTTTCACAAATAACTGTCTCATTCACGCAGAATGCGGATTCGAGTGTTCAGCTGAAAAAACGTAGGCGTAGCGGGCTACGTCGAGGCTTTTTCAACTGAGCAATCGGATTCGCAGGCAAGTGTATGAGGCAGTTATTTTGAAAACGCTGTACTAGCATCCGATTATTAAGAAGTCTCTTCAAACTTACTACACCAGTAACATGAAGTAGTAATATAAAAAGCTTTCGGATTTTTTCATTTGAACCGAAAGCTTTTTATTTCATCATCTTCTATTATATCTATCTTCCTGTCTAACCGGCACTCTGACCGGTACTGGTTCTGGCATCAGTCCCGGGATCAAACGATTCATAAAATCTTTGATCTTCTTCCCTGCTTTTGTATTGATCCATCTATAATATTGTTCTATTGTCATACTGTTCTACCTCCTATTCAGGTCTCCTATCATAAGTAAATGATCTGCATTTCTGCTATATATACCTATGCCATATTATTCTTTTCTGACATGGCTGTATTTTATCAGATGATTTTCTTTTTGTCAGTGCATTTACCGCTTATTTTAGAATTGTTTATACTTCTTTTATGAAGTTTTGAACACATTTATCTTTGTCATCATTTGACATAGGAGCAATCTGATTTTATAGAATTTTCATTTCCCCACATTTGCCACATTCTCCCAGATATGTTATGATTGTAACTGTTCTATTGTGATTCGTTTTTGCATCGGTTATGATACTGATTAACACAGACAAGATATCTTTCAGAATAAGAACAAGAATATCAGAAATGGGGGGTTTATATGTTATCTACATCGAAAGAACCTGCTGCAAAGGAGAAGGACTCTACTGCGAAAGAACTTTTCCAATGGCTGATCGCCATTTTAGCAGCTGTTGCTATTGCTTTATTTGTTGATAATTTTCTAATCGTCAATGCACAAATCCCTTCCGGTTCAATGGAAAACACCATCATGACCGGAGATCGTGTGGTTGGTAACCGGCTTTCTTATTTAACTAAGGATCCTGAGCGTTATGATGTAATCATTTTTAAGTATCCTGATGATGAAAGCCAGCTTTTTATCAAGCGTATCATCGGACTGCCTGGTGAAACCGTGGAGGTCCGTGACGGTCACATCTACATTGATGGCTCTTCTGAACCGCTCGAAGATGTAGAGACGAAAGAATACATGGTCGGAAATTATGGTCCTTATACCGTACCGGAAGGATGCTATTTTGTGATGGGAGATAATAGAAATGATTCGAAAGATTCCCGCTACTGGATGAATCCATATGTATCCAAAGATAAGATTCTTGGAAAAGCAGTCTTTCGTTACTGGCCAATTACAGAGATGAAGACGATTAAATAATTTTCAAGGGCAGATCTGACTCATACGAGTTAAATCTGCCCTTACTGTTTACATCTTATAACAACCTTTTTCAGAAATCACAAAGTCCATCCGCAGATCATGTTCCTCCACCGGAATTTCGTCTACAAGCAGTTCCTCCCTGCAAAGTGCTGCTTTCACGCAATGCGTCTTTTCTAGATATCTGTCGTAATATCCACCTCCGTGACCAAGGCGTCTTCCGCTTCTATCGCAGCTGATACATGGAATGAAAGCAAAATCAATTGCTTCCGGCTGAATCAATCTTTCCGGATTTTCTTTTGGTTCAAGGATTCCATATGCACCCGGATACAGCTCTTGTAATGAGTGGATCTCGTATACGTTCATAATTCCTTTTCCCGTACACTTTGGCACTCCAAGATGCTTTCCTGATTGAAGAATATCTTGCAATATAGAAAATGTATCCATTTCTTTCTCCGTGCTCACATAACAGAACACACAGTCTGCGCTCTTGTATTCATTCAGTTCCAAAACACTTTCTGTAATCTTTCTGTCTGCTTCTTTTCTGTATTTTTCTGTTGTAAAAAAAAGTTTTTCTTTTATTTTTCTTCTTAATTCTTTCTTTTGAATCATTTTCTCTTCTGTTTTTCTTTCCAATTCTTCCACTCTTTTCTCTTTTCGCTTTTTTCCTCTTGTTTAACTATTTTCTTCATCCTGTTCTTCTCCGACAGATTCAATCAGCAGGTGATCCAGATTTTGCAGGTCTGCTTTTCTGATTCCATATTTTCCCTCTTTATCTTTTTCTACATGAAGAACAATTTTATTTGGTTTTCCGTACTTCAGCCCTTTCTCTGCTGCCTGGCTCAGAACCTCATAATAGATCTGATAGATTTCTGTCTGCATCTGTGTTTCTTCTGGCATAGCCTGTCCGTTCATCACATCATTTGAAACTTTTGTGGCGTATTCCTGCGCCTTCTTCTGAAATTCAGCATAAGTATCCTTCAGCAATGTGATTGGTTTCACTGTAAGAACAACCTGATAAGTTCCATTTTCTTCCCTGGTTGCTTCTCCTACAGTATAAGATGTCTTCTTTGCAAGATCTGCAAACAGTTCTCTATATTCTTCTGTCATCTCATCTGTCATTACATGCTCCGGAAATTTTTCCATTGTATAAGCAAGATTATCTTCGAAAATCTGTTTTGCTTCTTTCTCGGAAATGCCGGTCTGTTTTATATAGGATTCTGTTTTCTGCTTATAAGATACATCTAAAAATGCCTGTACATATTCCTGCGGATCAAAACGGTTTATGTAACAATAGATCATTGTTGCTGTTGCTGCGACGATAATTGCAACCATTATAACTCCTACTATAAAATGCTTCTTTTTTTTTTTTCCTGACATCAACTTTACCTCTTTTCTAACTGTAATTTGAATAACTCATTTTATTTCTGTCACAGTATAGCATGATATCAGTTCACATTTTGTAGAACGATGTCGCCTGGTATATAGCGCTTTTCAGATAGATGGAACGATACCGCCTTGTATGCAGCACTTTTCAGATAGATGAAACGATGTCGCCTGCATGCAGCACGTTTCAGATAGCAAGAAAGAGATACGCAACCGTATCTCTTTCTTCTTGCAGACTTGTTTCTTTTGTCTGCTTTCTCTTTCATTTACAAATCAAATCTGATCTTGATATATGCTTTGATCTCTTCCACGCATTTCTGGAATCCAAGCTTTCCACTGTTCAGGCACAAATCATAATTTCTTGCATCTGCCCACTCGTGTCCTGTGTGGTAACGATAGAAATCACCGCGAAATTTATCCGTCTTCTCGATGTATTTTTTCATTTCTTTTTCTGTCATGCTGTTACGCTCCATCGCACGATCAAGACAGAATTTCTCATCTGCATGAACAAACACACTGACAACATTTGGATTGTCTTTCAGAACATAATCTGCACATCTTCCAACGATTACACAGGATTCTTTCTCAGCCAGATCTTTGATGATCTTTGCCTGATAGTTAAAGATATTTTCTTCTGAAACGAAGTCTTTATCTTCTGGCGGAAGAAGTTCTCCGTCGTATGGACGACTGAGGATCTTGAACCAGCCGGCTCCCTTCATCTTCTCATCACTCATGCCGAAAAGTCTCTCGTTAATTCCGCTTTCCTCGGATGCCATACGCAGGATTTCTCTGCTATAACAGTTGATTCCAAGCTCTTTTGCAAGCATAGCTCCGATTGTCTTACCACCGCTTCCATACTGTCTTGCCATTGTAATTACAATATTGCTGCTCACCTGAATCGCCTCCTATTCTCCTAAATACGCTTTCTTAACTGCTTCATCTTCCAGCAGGTCTTTTGCATTTCCTGACATTGTGATCTTACCAGTCTCAAGAACATAGGCGCGATCCGCGATAGAAAGAGCTTTCTTTGCATTCTGTTCTACAAGAAGTACTGTTGTTCCACTCTCACTTACTGCCTGGATAATATCAAAAATCTCATTTACAAAGATTGGAGAAAGTCCCATAGAAGGCTCATCCATCAGAATGATCTTCGGTTTAGACATCAGTGCACGTCCCATGGCAAGCATCTGCTGCTCTCCACCACTGAGTGTTCCGGCCATCTGATTTCTTCTCTCTTCCAGACGTGGGAATCTCTTATAAACATTTGCAAGACTCTCTTCGATCTCATTTTTATCTTTTCTTGTATAGGCGCCCATTTTCAGGTTTTCATAAACACTCAGTTCAGCGAAAACTCTTCGTCCTTCCGGAACGTGAGCCATTCCCCTAGACACGATCTTATGCGCCGGGATCTTTGTGATATCAGTTCCTTCAAACATAACAGAACCTTTCTTTGGAGAAAGAAGTCCTGTAATTGTATGAAGTGTTGTTGTCTTTCCGGCTCCGTTTGCGCCGATCAGTGCAATAACCTCTCCCTGATTTACCTCAAAGGAAATGCCTTTGATTGCCTGGATCATTCCATAATATACTTCTAAGTCTTTGACTTCAAGCATTGCCATTGTTATCTTCCCCCTATTCTCCCAGATATGCCTTGATTACCTGAGGATCATTCAGTACATCTGTTGTCTTGCCCTGTGCAAGTACTTCACCGAAGTTGAGTACTGTCAGCTCCTCGCAGATACCACTTACCAGTTTCATATCATGTTCGATCAGAAGGATCGTCATATGGAACTCATCTCTCACGAAACGGATCATATCCATCAGTTCTCCTGTCTCGTTCGGGTTCATTCCTGCTGCCGGCTCATCCAGAAGAAGAAGCTTTGGATCTGTCGCAAGTGCTCTGGCGATCTCCAGTTTTCTCTGCTGTCCGTAAGGAAGGTTTGCAGCCTTATATGACGCAAACTTCTCAAGATCGAATACCTTCAGAAGCTCCATCGCCTTTTCATTCATCTCTTTTTCTACCTTACGATAATTCGGAAGTCTTAAAATTCCTTCGATCGTAGAGTAATGATGATGGTTGTGAAATCCTACTTTAACATTATCAAGAACAGTCAGTTCTTTGAAAAGACGGATGTTCTGGAATGTTCTTGCAATTCCGGCCTTACTGATCTCAATATTTTTCTTTCCTGTAAGATCCTTTCCGTCCAAAAGAACCTTTCCTGAATCCGGTTTATATACTCCTGTCAGAAGGTTGAATACGGTTGTCTTACCGGCACCGTTTGGTCCAATCAATCCGTAAAGTTCTTCTTTCTGTATCTTAAGGTCAAAGTCATTTACCGCACGGAGACCTCCGAAAGAAATTCCAAGATTTTTTACATCTAATAATGTACTCATTCTTACTTAAGCCTCCTTTTTCTTTCCAAAATGAAGATACTTCTCTCTCCACTCGATTGCCTTTGGTGCCCAGTTAAAGAGCATCATAATGATCAGAACGATCGCATAGATCAACATACGGTAATCAGACAGTCCACGGAGAAGCTCCGGAAGAAGTGTCAGGATAACTGCTGCAATAATAGATCCACGAATATTTCCGATTCCACCAAGTACTACAAAGACAAGAATCGTGATGGACATATTGTATCCAAAGTTGTTTGTATTTGCTGTCAGTGTTGACAGGTTGTGTGCATACAGAACTCCTGCTGCACCGGCCATAGCTGCTGAAATTGTAAATGCCATGAGTTTATATTTTGTAACATTGATTCCGATAGACTCAGCTGCGATTACATTATCACGGATCGCCATGATTGCACGTCCGTCTCTGGAATTGATCAGGTTGAGTACGATAAATAATGTTACCATGATCAGGATAAATCCGATCAGGAAAGTGGAATCCTTCGGAGTTCCTGTGATTCCCTGCGGACCGTTCAGGATAACTGTTCCGTCTGGATCCATGTCAAGTGCCATAACGTCCTTTGTTGCAAAATGAAATCCTTTGGAATCCTTTCCAATATAAAGGACATTTACAAGGTTCTTAATGATCTCACCAAATGCAAGTGTAACGATTGCAAGGTAATCGCCTTTCAGACGAAGTACCGGGATTCCTATGATAACACCGAAGATTGCTGCTACTACAACACCGATCAAAAGTGCAAGCAGAAATCGTACAATCGAATTCTCGATCACATCTCTCATACATTTTGAGAAAAATGCACTGGAAAATGCTCCCACACACATAAATCCTGCATGGCCAAGGCTAAGTTCTCCGAGAATACCTACTACAAGGTTCAGAGAAACTGCCAGGATAATATAAGTACAAAGCGGAACAAGAAGTCCTGTCAAAAGACTGGAAATACTTCCTGTACTGCTCAAAATCTGCATCACTACGAATGCTACGATTACAATTGCGTAAGTGATGAGATTACTTCTCTTTGTTTTATTCATATTCTTCAACATAATTCCATCCACCTACACTTTCTCCTGAATCTTCTTGCCCAAAAGTCCTGTAGGCTTCACAAGCAACACAACGATCAGAACTGCGAACACGATCGCATCTGCAAGCTGGGAAGAAATGTATGCCTTACTGAGTATCTCGATGATTCCCAAAAGAATTCCTCCGATAAATGCACCCGGAATGGAACCGATTCCTCCAAATACAGCTGCAACAAATGCTTTGATACCAGGCATCGCACCTGTGTATGGTGTCAGGCTCGGGTAGGTAGAACACAGAAGCACACCGGCTACTGCTGCAAGTCCGGAACCAATCGCAAATGTAAGAGCAATTGTTGCATTTACATTGATACCCATTAATTGCGCTGCGCCTCTATCCTCTGATACTGCACGCATCGCCTGTCCTGGTTTTGTCTTCTGAACAAATGTGATCAATGCGATCATAATAACCACACAAACTACGATCGTAACAATTGTCTCTCCTGAAATATTCAGCTTGCCGTCTGCAAGTGAAAGTCCGCTCCACTTGATCACTGATGGGAATGTCTGTGCATTCGCACCGAAGATCAGAAGTGCCACATTCTGAAGCAGATAGCTGACACCGATCGCTGTGATCAGTACGGCAAGTGAAGATGCTGCATTACGAAGTGGCTTATACGCTACACGCTCCATCAGAACACCAAGTACTGTACAGGCAATGATTGAAATCAGGATTGCCACCCAGGTAGGAAGTCCTGCCTGCTTCATCGTGATCAAAGCTACATATGCACCGATCATGATCACATCACCATGTGCAAAGTTCAACATCTTGGCGATTCCATATACCATTGTGTATCCAAGCGCGATCAACGCATAGACACTGCCAAGACTTAGTCCATTTACTAAATATGAAATAAAGCTCATATCCGTCCCTCTCATCCTTTTTATATTTTTGCAAGGTACTACTTTAACCTCTTAAATTGAATTGATTATAGCATAATTATTTTCTCGTATCAATACAGAAAACAGAATCCGCTCTGTTTTTCTGTGTTATTTTTTAACTTTTTGTAAGAAAAAAGACAACATTTTCCGGTTTTTCTATCTATACCGAAAAATACTGTCTTTTTCTTCTTTCGCGGATTCTTATTTACAGACTTTTATGAAGTAATCCAAGTACTGTTGTCAGATCTTCAATCCCCATCTGTCCCGGTGCAGATACTTTCCTAACTGCTCCAAATGTCAGTGCAGAACCAAAGACTTCTCCACAGAGACGGCTGATCACACCTGTTCCTGACATAGACATTGTAATGATCGGACGATCCGCATACTCGCTTGCCATCTCTTCTGTCGCTGCAAGAAGTGTAAGAACATCTTTCTTATTCTGTGGCATCACAGCGATCTTCGGAATATCTGCTCCAAGATCCTGCATTTTTCTTAAACGGGATACGATTTCCTCTTTTGCCGGAGTCTTGTGGAAGTCATGGTTCGAAGCGATCACTTTTACTCCATTTGCATGTGCTGTCTCAACAACAGCCTTCACAGCCTCATCTCCTGTAAATGCCTCTACGTCTACAAGGTCAATAAGTCCTGTCTTTGCTGCATTCTGATTCAGTTCAACATAAGCCCCTGTCTCGATTGCTTTTTCTCCACCTTCTTTGGATGTGCGGAATGTGAAAAGGATCGGCATCTCCCCAATCACCTCACGAAGTGCCTGCATTGTCGCCTCTGTCTTTGCAAAATCAAAGATATCTTCATACCAGTCAACACGCCACTCAACAACATCAGCCTTTGTAGACTTGATATTATCAGCTGCTGCAAGAATTTCTTCTCTTGTCACACCAACGATCGGTACACAGATTTTCGGAATTCCGGCGCCAATTTCAATATTTCTTACTTTTACTGTATTCATGATTCTTTCCTTTCTTAAGCTTCTTCAGAATTCTTCAGAAGCACACCATATCTTACATTTATAAAAAGTATAATATAAATAATACCACAAAGATAAAACAGCATGCTATAGAAAATTCACAAGCTAGAAACTGTAGGCACACCAACGGAGAAGCACCATGTAAATGAAATAACTAACATAACTCCAAAAAGAAGTCCCCAGGCAGAAACGATGTCTGTTGGGGGACTTCTCCTATTCTTTTAATGTATCTACAAAGAGCGTTACTGCTCTCTGTATTTATTTTTCTAAACGAATCCGATATATCAATTATTCAGCTGCATCTTCTGTCTGAAGTACCTGATACTCTCCACTCTTAACAACTACTACGGTAGGCTCTTTTGTAGGCTCTCCGTCTTCTGACCATGTGATGCTCTTTCCTGTAAGTCCATCATATGTGATCTCTGTCATACCTTTCTTAAGTGCGTCACAGATATCTGATACACTCTTATCCGGTGTAACATCTTCTTTCTCAGCTGCTGCTTTGATTACATATACACAGTCATAAGCATCTGCTGCAAACTGAATTGGTGTGTCGCCGAATGCTTCTTTGTAATCAGCAACGAATTTCTGTGTTGCTTCATCTGTAGCATTTGCTGTAAATGGTGTAAGGAACATTAAGTTTTCTGCAAGGTTTGCATCAAATCCATCAAGATCAAGGATACCGTCCATACCGTCACATCCGAACCACTTCGGTGTAAATCCTGCTTTGTTTGCCTGAGCAAGGATCAGAGAAGCTTCCTGATAGTAAATTGGAAGGAATACAAGTTCAGCACCTGCATCTTTTGCTTTCTGGATCTGTACAGAGAAGTCTGTCTTGTTATCTGCTGTAAATGCTTCTGCTGCTACAACATCAAGTCCTTTTGCCTTAGCTTCTGTTGCAAATGTCTGATAAATTCCTGAAGAATATGTGTCAGAGCTGTTGTAGATGATTGCTACTTTTGTTGCAAGCTTATTCTCTGCAATATAATCTGCTGATGCACTACCCTGGTTAGGATCTGAGAAACACATACGGAATGCATTGTCATACTGGATACTGTCTACTGCTGTAGCAGATGGTGTCAGCTGGAACATATTATCTGAATGAGTCTCCTCAACAACTGCTGTACAAGGTGTAGAAGTTGTTGTTCCGATCAATGCCTGCATTCCCCAGTCTTTCAGAGTATTGTAAGCATTCACTGATTTCTCTGAATCTGCCTGGTCATCTTCAAACTTATATTCAATCTGTTTTCCGTTGATTCCGCCTGCTGCGTTGATCTCATCTACTGCAAGCTGGATACCATTCTTTACGGCTGTTCCGTAGATTGCTGCATCTCCTGTTGTAGGTCCGATACCACCAATCTTAAATGTGTCAGCGTCTGAAGAACCGCTGTCATCCTTTCCACTATTTCCTGAGCTTCCACAAGCTGCCAGGGATACTACCATGGCTGATGCAAGCATAACACTTGCTGCTTTTTTCCACATCTTCATAATAATCTCCTCCTAGAAATTAAAATAATAAACTTTATGTGTCATATATTAGCTCGTAGAAGTATGATTTGTCAAGCAGAAATAGAGTGCAATCTGTTTTTTATCTATATTCGTTAAATATGGTCAAGCGATATTAAAATAAATCAAGTTGGTTGTTGTATCTATTAATCTGATATCTTAATACATTTCGTTCTATGGAATCAGGTTCTGTTTCTAACCAGGATAATGCAGACTTAGTATCTTCACCTTACCAATACATCTTTACTGGTGATATTTTCTCCTGGAAAGCGAAACCATATAAAATCATTATGACTGACACCATGTGTCTTCCGTACTATTTCATATGGATTATACTCCTTAAGACCCAGATGATTTAAGATTTCATCAATATCAGGCCTGCCTTTTTCAAAGCATCTTAATTCTAAAATCTTTCCTAGCTGATAACGAGTCATCTTCTTCTCTGCAAATAGTTGTCGCCCTGGATTATCTGAAAACCGTGATACAATCACATTTTTCTTTTTCACATATACTCTGGCCGTAATTTCATCTTTCCAGTATACTTCAAAAGTAAATTCATCCATGAAATTTTCTTTTTTAGTCCTCTTCTCATAGCACGCTAGCATCTTACTTGCAGTCATAATATCCCATTCTAAGTCTTGTATCTCATTTGACAAATGCTCAATTCTTAACTGAATATTTTCTATATCTGCTATCTTTCCCGGAATAACTGGAGACAGATATCTGCTTTTGACCTTTCCATCTTTACGTTGTTGTGCATAATAATATAATTCGCCATGAATTTTCTTTATTGTAATGTTTTGCTTTTCCGTAGAAATTTCTTGTAATTCTTTTTTCTTAATATCCAACTCCTTTTTATAAAGTGCTTCTTGATATTTTAACATTCTGTAAGTTTGTTGTATCTCCATAGTTCATCACCCATTATTATTGTAACCTATATTTTTATTTTTTTCAATATATGTAGGTTACTTAATTTTGCAAAGAAAAAAACAGCGCTTTCGCACTGCTTCTCATTCCTGTCTATATTCCATGTACCTTCAAAACTACATACAGTTAAAACCAACATCATCATCCAAACCTATCACTG
>OLHG01001703.1_pt1 | contig 12941 bp, 9 predicted proteins | sample 1605971 | NCBI WGS metagenome assembly OLHG01 (sample SAMN03283289) | human gut metagenome | biome: human-associated habitat; material: feces | host: Homo sapiens | place: Peru | collected 2012 | reverse complement strand
AATTAGAGATAGATGAATTAGGACTAGATGAGATAGATAGAAGAATTCTGGAGACAATGATTCTGAAATATGAAGGAAGACCTATAGGAATAGAAACCTTGGCTACAACATTAGGAGAAGATTTAGATACTATAGAAGATGTATATGAACCCTACTTAATACAAATAGGTTTTATAGCAAGAACTCCAAGAGGCAGAATTCCGCTTCCATCTGCATACAAACATATAGGCGTGGAAAATAAGAACTAATGAAATACAGGAAATAAGAGGTAAAAATGAAAAATATTAAATTTAAAATAACTTTTGGCATTATACTTATATTTTTATTTGCACTAATAGAATATAAATATATAAATGAAACTACTAGATATGAAATAAGTAATCTAACAAGAAGTACATTGACAAAAATACAACATAACGAGGAAGATTCGGATAAAATAAAAGACATAGTTGTAGAACAAAATTTTATAGCAAACTATGATGACTTTGAATATATCTATATAGACTTTTATAGAAATACAGGACATTATAATGTAAATAGTATTATAAATATAAAATTGATAGAATCTGAAACAGGAAAAATAGTAGCAGAGGAAAATATTACAGGTAAAAACTTACAATATAGTAGATCGTATAAATTTAAATTCGATAGACAGAAAGAATCGAAAAATAAAGAATACAAAACTACTCTAAAATATGATAATGACGCATTGTATTGCCCATATTTCCAAACAGGTGAAAATTATAGATCAATATATAATAACAAAGAGATAAAAGCGCAACTACATATTGTTGAAGGATATTTTGATAAATCATCATTAATAGCAATAACATTGCTAACTTTAATTTTAGAAGTAATAATATACTTAATTGCCATATATGTAATTGATAAACCAGACTTAAAAGAAGAGAAAGCATTTTTATTAATAGTTCCATTATTTTGCATATTAATGTCTTTATCAATTCCGTTAGGAAGAGGACATGATGAACCTGTGCACTTTAACAGAGAGTATGGAATAATAAATGGACAAGTAATTGTTGAAAACAACATAGCTGAAATACCAAAAATGTTTTCAAGTTTATTCTTGCATATATTTAATGATAATCTAGAAATAAATCAATGCTATAATAACACATTTGATTATATTGATAAAGAAATTGACTATAATGAAACAGAAAAAGCAAATATATCAACAGCTGCAATATATCATCCTGTTCAATATATAAGCACAACAGTAGGACTTGCTGTTGCAAAACTGATTACTAAAAACCCAGTTATTTTTATATTTATGGGAAGATTATCAAATATAATAATATCAATATTACTATTATATGGAGCAATAAAAATAATACCATTTGGAAAAAAACTATTGCTACTATTATCAATAATACCAATTTCCATAGAAGGGTTCTGTACACTTTCACCAGATGGGCTAACAATATCAATATGCTACTTATTTATAGCTTATGTACTAAATTTAGCATTTAATCAAGATATAAAAACCTTAAAAACAAAACATAAATTTGTTATAGTACTTTTATCAGCAATCATAGCCTGTTGTAAAATAGTATACTTACCTGTAGTATTATTAACTTTATTAATACCCAAAGATAAGTATGGAGATAAAAAAGAGAAAATAAAAAGTGAAATACTAGTATTTGCAATCTCTCTTATAATCAATGTAGTATGGTTAATATTTAGTTTGAATATAATGTCATCTCGTAGTGGAGAAACAGATGGTCAAATAATGGCGGCAATTAAGAATCCAATAAACTTTGGACAGATGATTTTATATACAATAAGCCAAAACTTTGATACGTATTTACTAACTGCATTTGGAGATAAATTAGAATGGGGAGAAGAAGTAGAAAATTCTATGTTTATAATCTTATTAATAGGATTAACAATGTTAACCACTATTCTAGATAGTAGCATAAAAGGCAAGTTCTCTAAAAAACAAAAAGTATTAATTGGAGTTATCATACTTTTAATTTTAGGATTAATCTTCTGCTCATTATATGCTCAATGGACTCAAAAAGAAAGTTTTGAAATACAGGGAATCCAAGGAAGATATTTTATACCAATACTGCCACTTATCTTGCTATTACTAGGAGATGTTGATATAAAAGGAGAAACCATAGAAAGAAAATTAACAAAAACAATAACATTATATGGACTTATAATTACTGTAATTACAATTCTAACAATTATAATAAGTCATATGTAATAAAAAAGAAGGGAATATTATGAAATTATTAATGCATACTTGTTGTGCTCCATGTAGTGTATACTGTATAGACACTTTAAGAAAAGAGGGGATAGAACCAACATTATATTGGTATAATCCAAACATACATCCATACACAGAATATAAAGCGAGAAGAGATTGTCTTAAAGAATATGCAAATAGTATAAATGTACAAGCTATATTCGAAGAAAACTATGGATTAGATGAGTTTTGTAAAGAAGCGGTAAAAGACTTAAAAGCAAGATGTGTAAATTATTGCTATCCAGTTAGGCTAAGAAAGACATTTGAATATGCAAAAGAAAATGGGTATGATACAGTAACAACAACTTTATTATATAGCATATATCAAAAGCACGATTTCATAAAAGCGTATATGGAGAAATTGAGCAAAGAATTTGGAATTGACTTCTTGTATAGAGATTTTAGAGTTGGATTTTGGGAAGGACACCAAAAAGCTCACGATATAGGATTATATATGCAAAAGTATTGTGGTTGTATATTTAGTGAAGAAGATAGATACAGTAAACAAATAATGAAAGATAAAGAAAAATAGTAGCGGAGCACAGTGTGCTCCATAAATAACAATGCATAAATTTTGTAGCGGAGCACTTCATGCTCCATAAATAACAATACATAAATCTTGTAGCGAAGCACCTCATGTTTTATAAATAACAACACATAATTTTGTAGCGGAGCACAGTGTGCTCCATAAAGAAAGGAATATATTGAACAAAAAATATTTTGAAAGAAAAAATCCAAGATTAAAAGATTATGATTACACATTAAGTGGATATTATTTCATTACAATAATGATTGTATAAAGAAATTAAGTGATATCTATAAGTCAGTAAAATTAGATAAATATTATAATTAGCAATGGAGCACAATGTGCTCCGCTACGAAGAAATAAAAGACAGTTTTTTGATTTTGATCAATTATTAGAAGAAGACAGATAGAGTAACGGATTAAAAGAGACAAGGCATAATGAAATTATTAATCCTTAGCAAGACCAATTAGGCGGAGTAATAATGAAAGATATGTACATAACAAACAGTAGATATTTACAAAAATGGTAATTAGTAGGTGGTGAAAAAATGAAAAATCAATTAATATATTTTGTACACGGTACAACTTACGATAATGCAAGTAAAAAGTGTTCAGGTTGGAAACAAGTTGAATTAAATGATCTAGGAAAAGAACAAGCTATTAATTTGGGGAAAATTAATACTAACATTAAATTTGATGTTATATTTACATCTGACTTGATTAGAGCAATCGATAGTGCTGAATTGGCTTTTCCAAATATAAAGAAGATTCAAGACAAAAGATTAAGAGAATGTAATTATGGAGATTTAGACGGTGGCGATAAAAAACTTATTGTATACGAAGAACATATAGAAAAGAAATTTCCTAATGGAGAATCTTTAAAAGATGTTGAAGAAAGAGTACAAGATTTTATAAACGATATTTCTAAAGAATATAATGGGAAGATGATTGGAATAGTTGCTCACAGAGCACCACAATTAGCACTTGATGTTATTACAAAGAAAATTAGCTGGGAAGAAGCTATTAGAAATGATTGGCGAAAAACTGGTGATTGGAAGCCTGGATGGAAATACTATATTTAATAAATCACTAGAAAAATTCTAATTGGTATGATATAATGCCAATTAATAAATGATTGGGAGGTAATTATGAGAAGTAGTCAATATGATGAAATAAATGAATTATTAAAAAGAATAAAGATTGATGATAGTAATGCAGACTTAATACAATCTATAAAAGAAAATCTAGAAGCGAATAATATGAGAGCAACCCTTGAATTACTAAAAATGTTACAGGAGCAAGGTTTTGATGATAAAGATGAAGAAGGCGAGAATACAGAAGAAGTAGAAGAAGATAAAAATCAAGTATACTGTGCTTCTTTAAGAGATGATAGTCTAGAAAGAAAATACATTGGTAAGCTATTAAATGAAATAAAAGCAATTGCTGTGTATTACTTTCCTTTTAAAGAGTGCTATTTTGTAAACGATGAATTACTAAATATATATAAGACGATTTTGTTTACAGATGCAGATAAATATTCTTCAGAAACGGCAAAAGAAGGCTTTAGCTTCGCCAAAAGAACTCCAGAAAGTGATAAACTAAAATACCAATTAAGGAGAGAATTCAGTGAAGAAAAACAAAGTCTAGAAAAAATATATACAGAATTAAAAAAGTTATTTACAATAAGAAGAAACTATTTAGCTATACCAGTAAAAAGTATTCAAACAGATATAGCAGACATATTAAATTATGAACTTTATGATCAAATGTCTGTTGAGGAAGTTGAAAGTGCTATTGAACAAGTAACTATTACAGAAAAATTCAAAAGAGCAGTATTGAACAAAGATATAACAGAATTTCTAGTAAGAGGAAATAATACATTAACAAATGGACTAGATTTACCTTTTAAAATTTTATCAAGTGTGTTCAAAGGAGTAAGACAAGGAGAAACTACTGCTTTTGCAATGCCATCTAACGCAGGTAAAAGTAGATTCACAATAAATATTGCAACATATATAGCTTTAATGCATAAAAAGAAAGTTTTAATAATTTCAAATGAGATGTCTGAAGAAAAAATGAAATTGTGTTTGATAACTACGATATTGAATAATCCTAAAATACAAGAATTACATGGAAAAAAATTGCATAAAACCGAAGGAGAGTTGCTAGAATTTAAATATAGACCTAATAAAGATGCTAATGTAAAATTAGATGAAGAAGGATTTGTAGCACAGGAAGAGAATGAAACTCATATGGAATTTATTAAGAGATTATCTCAAGTATCGGACGAATTTAATATGACAACAGCTGTGACTGATTGGTTTAACAAACAAATACACAATTATATGTATTTTATAAACATAACAGACCATACAAATGATGAGCTAAAGAAAGTAATTATGAACTACTATTATAAAGAGAAAGTTGAATATGTATTCTACGATACTTTGAAAACCGATATTGAAAACATCGGAAATGGAGAAGAAATAAAGAAGACTGCAACAATACTTTCGAATCTGGCTCAAAACTTTAAAATGTTTATAGGCTCAACTTTGCAATTAGCAGAAACAAATACTGACCCAATAAACCTAAACATAAATGATTTGGCGGTTAGTAGGACTGTAAAAGAAGTATTAGATACATTATGCTTATTTAAACAAATACACAATGAAGATTTACATAGATATGAGTATTCATTAAATGAAGTTGATACTGAATTCTTTGATTTAGAAAAATTTGAAGATCCAGATGTAAGATATTATGCCTGCATAGTAGATAAGAACAGAGCAGGTAGTAAACCAAAGTTGATATTTAGATTGAACTTAGCATATAATGAATGGAATGAGTTGGGTTATCTAAGATTAAAATCATAATATAAACACACCCCAGGAGTAATCCTCTAGGGGTGTGTTTGCATAAGTGTAATCATTAGACAATCTCTTTGTATAAGAAATCAAATTATGTGAATTCGAAAACATGAAATTATATCTTATTTTTAATAATACCTTGACAATTAAGTTGTTAAAAAATAAAATATAAGTATATAATTTTAATAGAAATAAAATGGGGTATAGTATGGAAAGTGTCTATAAATTAAAGAATGATAAAGTAATAGAAACAATAAATATAGATGGAATAGAATACGAAAAAACAAAAGAAATAAAATTTCACAATGAAATATATGCAGAATTTAGAAATGTAAAAGAAAAACATATAGTATTTTTAATCCAAAATGAAAAAGAGTATAAAAGAGTGGAAAATACAGAAAACTTTAATAAAATGCTAAGTCAAAATTATATACTTAGAAATGATATAAAAATACTAGACTAAATAAGGAGCCATAATAAATGGAAGAGATGTTAAATAAATATAGTAAAGAAACGCAAGAATGTATATTAATGTTTATAGAAGCCTTTACAAAAGCCTATGGAGAATACATAACCAAAGAGGAATTGCTAAAAAGAATTACAGATGGACTCGATTCAGATATAGAATTTGTGGATGATATCGATGGAGGAAAATCTTCTGGCTCATATAATCCACGACTAAAAACAATAGAAATACTTAAAGAAAACAAAGATTCAAAACACATAGTAATACATGAGTTTATTCATTGTATTTCAAGACATGAAGATGAACATGGAAACATAGAATGTGGATTTGAAAAAATCTTTAAAATAGCAGACAATTCATATATTATAGAAGGTACTGGCGTAGACGAGGGAACAGTAGATTATATGACTCAAGAAATTTGCCAAGCATCTAATTTCGAATACTCAAGTGGATATAAAAGGCTAAACTGCATTATTAAACATTTAATACATTTTACAGGAAAAGAAAGTCTAATAAGACAGTTTTTAAGCCCAGATAATGATATTTCGGAAATACTACAAGAATTAGGAATAGATGTAGACAAATTCACAATTAGTTTAGATATGGTATGTGAACAAGAATTAAGGCAAAAGACAATATTAGATACGACTAATGTAGACCTTCAAAATTTTGTTTGTACATTGGAAGATATTGCGAGAATATATCCTAGTGCAACAAACCAAGAAGAATTAATAGAAGAATATAAATTTTTCAAATCATTATGCAGTCAGCTGTATGCAAAGGATGAATATAATATATATGTTCATTTGATTGAAGATATAAGAAGATTACGTTCACAAGGAATGAATTTATCAAAAATTTCGTTTATGCTAGAAGACGAGGATGTAAAACAAACTTGCAAATTAGATAAACACATTGAAGAAGTAATGAAAATGAGAAAAGAAGAAATTGTTTTAGACTTAGAGAACACTTTGTTCGGTGAAGAGTCTGAAAATGCTGAGCAATCAATAGCCCAAAGGATATTTCCTTATTTGTTTTACACTGATTGCTATACAAAAGAAGATTTTGATAGATTTTATGAACTAATATCAGCTCAAGAATACTTAAAACGACATCCTGAAGTTGATTATAGAGAAGTATCATTTAAAGTGTATAGTGATATGGATTTATATGTGGCCTGTGGTGCAGATGGTCAAGCATTGAATATATACGATTTTGAAATGTCGAAAGATTTGAAACGAGTAGAAACACAATTAGAAGGCGTATCAAGTGAAATTTTTATAGACGATGAAGGAACAGTATTGTACTTTGACGATGATGGAGTATTGCACTATGGAGAGATGGAATTAAGAGGTGAAGAAGAATATCAGCCAAGTATCTTAGAAGATGCAGAAAATACTATTGCTGGGAGACAAGAACGCTACGAAAAAATGAAAGCATTAAATGCTCCAGATAATATAATAGAAAATTGCCAATCACTAATACAAGAAAGCGAAAAAAGACTTGCAAATATTCAAGAAGAAATTCAAGAGAGCAAAATGAGAAGAATGGGACAACATAAAGATAAAGATGATGATAATGAGAGATAATTAAAGAAAGAGGTACAATTTTGAAGAGTAATAGATTATTAATAATAGATGGAAATAGCATAATGAATAGGGCTTTTTATGGCATAATGAATACCAAAGCACTAATGTCAGCCGATGGTACATATACAAATGCAATATATGGATTTTTATCAATATTGTTTAAAGAATTAGAAGACTTAGAACCAGAATATATAGCAGTTGCATTTGATTTAAAAGCACCAACTCACAGACATAATATGTATAAAGAATACAAAGGTACAAGACACGCAATGCCGGAGGAACTAGCCCAACAAATGCCTATTATTAAAGAGATATTAAGAGATATGAATATTACCATAATAGAAAAGGAAGGCTATGAAGCGGATGATGTATTAGGAACAATATCAAAATTAGCAGAAAAAGAAGGAATAAAAACAACTATCCTTTCAGGAGATAGAGATACTTTCCAACTTGCAAGTAAGAATATCACTATTAGAATTCCAAGAACTAAAATGGGAAAAACAGAAACAGAGGATTATGACGAAGCAAAAATAGAAGAAGAGTATGGAATAAAACCAGTACAGTTAATACAAGTAAAAGGTTTAATGGGTGATACCTCTGATAATATTCCAGGAGTACCAGGAGTAGGGGAGAAAACAGCCTTAAAACTTATAAAAGAATACCAAAATATAGACAAACTATATGAAGAATTAGAGAACGGAAATACTATAATAAAGGGAGCACTAAAAGAAAAACTAACTAATAACAAGGAGTCAGCAATTCTTTCAAGAACACTTGGAACAATATTGCTAGATGCTCCATTAGATGTAGAAATAAGAAATCTAGCCGTAAAAGATTGGGACAAAGAAGCCGTAACTAATAAATTTAAAGAGCTTAGATTTAATAGATTTATAGAAAGATTTGATTTAAATGGTTTAGGGACAGCAAAAGTAAATAAAAAAATAGATGATCTATTTAAAATAGAAGAAGCTAATACAGAGAAAATAGTAAAAATGACAAAAGAAAGTAATGAACTTATATATTATTTCGAAAAAGAAAAAATACAAACAAATGATTTAATATTAAATGAAGCTATAAAATCAATAAGTGTATATAATAAAAAAACAAATACAGTATATTATTTCAAAAACCCAGATATAACAATGCTAAAAGATTTATTTGAAGACTCTCAAATAGAAAAAGCAAGCTATAAAGTGAAAACTGATTATATTCTACTTAAACAAGCTGGAATAGAATATATTAATATTAAATATGATGCAGAAATAGCTGGATACAACTTGAATCCTACTGATAAAAACACAATAGACGAAATGGCTAAAAAATATTTAGATATAGACATAGAAGAATATATGGAAAATGAGTTCGAAAGTTCAAACAAATCAGATAATGCACAGATAAATTTATTTGAAACTAGTATTAATAATGAAGAAGAGCTTGAAAAAGAGAAATATAAAAACTCATTAATGTGCTATGTTATAGCTAAATTGCAAGAAGTTACAACAAAAAAATTGGAAGAAGCGGGAGCAATTTCTTTATTCAATGATATAGAGATGCCGTTAGCACAAATACTTGCTGATATGCAATATAACGGAATGTATGTAGATGAAGAAGAATTAAAAAATTTTGGAAATGAATTAAAAGCACAGCTTCAAACACTAACAAATGAAATATATGACTTGGCAGGAGAAGAATTTAATATTAATTCTCATCAACAGTTAGGAAAAATCTTGTTTGAAAAATTACAATTACCAGTATATAAGAAAACGAAGAATGGTTATACAACAGATGTCGATGTTCTTGAAAAATTAAAAGGACAACATCCAATAATACAAAAAATTCTAGAGTATCGAACCTTAACAAAACTAAACTCTACATATGTAGAAGGATTGATTCCATATATAAATATGAGAACTCATAAAATACATTCTAGTTTTCATCAAACTATAACGGCAACAGGAAGAATAAGTAGTACAGAGCCAAATTTGCAAAATATTCCTACTAAGACAGACCTAGGGAAGCAAATAAGAAAAGCGTTCAAGCCAACAGAAGGAAAAATATATATAGATGCGGACTATTCACAAATAGAACTAAGAGTGTTAGCACATATTTCACAAGACGAGAATATGATACATGCTTTCAAACATGGGGAAGACATTCATAAACAAGCTGCTTCAAAGGTATTTAATATTCCAATAGAAGAAGTTACCAAAGAACAAAGATCATCTGCAAAAGCTGTAAATTTTGGAATAGTTTATGGAATAAGTGATTTTGGACTAGCAAATCAGATAGGAGTAAGCAATAAAAAAGCTAAAGAATATATACAGCAATATTTAGAAAAATATAGTGGAATAAAGCACTTTATGGATGATATAGTTGAAAGTGCAAAACAAAAAGGATATGTTGAAACTTTATTTGGAAGAAGAAGATATATTCCAGAAATAAAATCTAACAATTATATGGTAAGACAATTTGGAAACAGAGTTGCGATGAATACACCTATACAGGGAACTGCAGCAGACATTATGAAAATCGCGATGATAAATGTACAAAAAGCATTGCAAGAAAACAAAATTAGTGCTAAAATAGTATTGCAGGTACACGACGAATTATTATTAGAAGTCGATATTCAAGACAAAGAAAAAGCAAAACAGATATTAAAAGAATCAATGGAAGGTGCAATGCAACTTTCTGTACCACTAGAAGTTGAAGTCTCAGAAGGTAATAATTGGTATGAAACAAAATAAACTAAAGACATTATAAGGAGAAAATACTTTGAAAAAAATATATAAAACTATATCAATTATAGTGGCAGTATTAATACTATTAATAGTATTATTTAAAGTATTAAATATAGGAAATGTAGTTTTAAGTAAAATATACCCCAAGAAGTATCAAGAATATGTAGAAAAGTATGCTAAAGAATACAATGTGGATCCATTATTAATATTTTCTATAATAAAAGCCGAAAGCAATTTCGATAAAGACGCTAAATCTTCGAGCAAAGCGAAGGGGTTGATGCAGATAATGGATTCTACTGCTATTGAAATAGCAAATAAAATGGATGAGCCAATAGTGGATGAAACACTATTTGATCCAGAAAAGAATATTATGATTGGTACAAAATATTATTCAGAATTACTAAATTTATATAACGGAAATATGTTGTTAGCTTTAACTGCATATAATGCTGGAATTGGAAACGTGACAAATTGGATAAAAAGTGGTATAATAGATGAGTATGGTAGTAACATAGAAAACATACCATATAAAGAGACTAATATGTATGTACGAAAAATTATAAGAAATTATAAAATTTATCAACAATTAGAAAATAACACTAAAGAATAAAAAAGGAGAATTCTTATGGAAACAAAAAAAATTAGTATTAGTATATTTCAAATTTTTATTATATTAGTTATAATAATTGCACTAGTAGTTGTTGCAATAGTAGTAAAAGATTTAATCAAAAAAAATACTGAAGAGCCAGTGAAGAATACATTTTTGGGAACGGGAACTAAAGAGGATGCTTATCAAATATCAAAAGTAGAAGACTTGATAAATTTTTCTATTAATTTAAATAAAGGAGAAACCTATAAAGATCAATACTTTATATTAAATAACTCTATAGATTTCCAAGAAGATAATTCTTATTCGAATCCACAAGATACTTCTTTTGGTGACCTAAATAATGATGGTAAGGTTGATGGAATTAAACAAGAATTAACGACAGGACAAGTATTTATAAAAACAAACAATAATAACAAAGAAGATAGTCAAAATAACGAAACTATATTTGAGGGAAATTTTAATGGAAATGGAAAAACAATTAGCAATTTAATAATTGATGTTCCATCGGAGCAAGTCAGTGATTCTATAGGATTGTTTTACAATAATCAAGGTATAATAAGTGACTTAAAAGTAGTTGCAAATATTGTGATTCCAAATGTTTCAGAAAAGACTGCTTCTATTGGAATAATAGCTGGTAAAAATTCTGGAACTATACATAAATGCAAAGTAGAAGGAGAAATTATTGCTAACACCGAAAACGTAAACAACCTTGCAATCGCAGGTCTTGTTGGAGAAAATACGGGTAGTATATTAGATAGTTCAAGTGATGTTAATATATCATCTAATCAACTTAAAGCAGGAATTACAGCTAAAAATACAAAAATAGACGAAATAGAAAATAGTGGAGAAATTACTAATTGTACTAACAACGGAACAATAGTTGAAACTGAAAATACAGATTATTATACAGCTGGAATTGTAGCAATTAATGAAAAAGGAAAAATAACAAGCTGTACTAATACTGGACGATTGGAAGCCAAATTAGTAGCTGGTATTGTAGGCAAAACAACAGGAGATGTTGTGGCTTGTACAAATACAGGAAGTATTAGTAATCTAAAAATCGTTTCAAATGATGACGAAATAGCAGGTGGAATTGCTGCAACTTTAGAAGATGCTAACATTGAAAATTGTAAGAATGGAAAAGAAGGTAGAATTAAAGGCTTAACTCATATTGGAGGTATAGCTGCACAGAATAAAGGATACATTTCCTTATGTACAAATGAAGGAGAACTCTCAAAGATTGATGATGTTAAAGCGAATACTATATATATAGGAGGAATCTCTGGAGTTAATTACTCAGGATCAAAAACCATTACTTCAAAAAATTATGGTAATATAAATTCAAAAGAAGATACATTAATAATGATGGGAGGCATATGCGGTAATCTAGAGGCAAACTCGATTATAGATTATTGCGAAAATAATGCATTTGTCGATTCATATGGTAGAAAAATTCATAGAAACTTAGACACCACGAAAAAATGTAAATCTTGCAAGACCGGTGGTGGTGGAAAGGCTATAAGGTCTGCAACAGGAGGAGAATTATTTATAGGATTAATCTATGGTAATGCTCCTGGTATTGAAGAAGTTGAAATATTAGAAATTGAAGGGGAGGACGAGTAATATGTCAATACTAGTAACGGGTGGAGCTGGATATATAGGAGCCCATACTGTAGTAGAGTTATTGAACAAAGGAAAAGAAGTTGTTATAGTAGATAATTTCTATAATAGTAAACCAGAAGTCTTAGATGCTATAAGAAAGATAACTAATAAAGATTTTAAATTTTACGAAATAAATTATTTGGAGAGAGAAAAGTTAGAAAAGGTTTTTGAAGAAAACAAAATAGAATCAGTAATAAATTTCGCAGGATATAAAT
>OLHG01001702.1_pt1 | contig 12942 bp, 14 predicted proteins | sample 1605971 | NCBI WGS metagenome assembly OLHG01 (sample SAMN03283289) | human gut metagenome | biome: human-associated habitat; material: feces | host: Homo sapiens | place: Peru | collected 2012 | reverse complement strand
GGAAGCAGCTACCAGCGGCGGACAGCCGCCTATATTGGATTTACCTACATTGGAAAATCCAACATTGGATAATCCAACGTTGGAAAAACCTACGCAGGAAAAACCTACGTTGGAAAATCCAACGCAATTAAATAAAGATATATCAAGTAAAGAAAAATCAATTACTGATGTATCAATTACCGATCCCATTCCTATCCTTTCCCGACCCTCTCCTTTGGAGGACGAGGCGGCACAGCCGCCGGAACGGAAAGGAACGGAAGCGAAATCACAGAGCGCCATAGAGATTTATCGTCAAATCATCATGGACAACATTGAGTACGAACACCTTTGCCAGCACGTCAAGGGCATTGACCGGGAAACGCTGGACGAGATTGTGGACTTGCTGGTGGAAACCGTATGCAGCGCCCGCAAGACCATCCGCATTGCCGGGGACGATTACCCGGCAGAGCTGGTGAAATCCAAGTTTATGAAGCTGGACAGCTCTCACATCGAGTTTGTCTTTGACTGTTTGAGCAAGAACACTTCGGAAATCCGCAACATCAAGAAATACCTGCTGGCTATGCTGTTCAATGCGCCCAGCACGATCAACGGTTACTATGCCGCGCTGGTGGCCCATGACATGAACACCGGCAAAATCTGAAAGGAGGACGGCCCTATGAAACAGGGTGCATTGATTTTCGACGAACGCAGCGACCGTTACGACATTCGCTTTGATCTGGCGGACTACTACGGCGGCCTGCACTGTGGGGAAACCTTTGATGTGATGGTGGGCGGCAGGTGGAAGCCCACCCGCATTGAGTACGGGGCCAACTGGTATCTGGTTGGCATCCGTGCCGACGATCTTTCCGGCCTGCGGGTGAGGATTTAATCGGGGACAACCGGCGCAAGCGGCTGTCCCTTTTCTGTTTCCTGCGGCGGCTGACGGTGCCACCTTAACCGTCCCGCCGCACTTCTGCGAAAGGAGGGATAGCGATTGCAGGAGGAAGTAACCCAAAAGACAATAGCCTTTTCCATCAAATCGGCCAAGCTGACAATCCAAGTGCTGCAAGCGGCGGCCCGCAAGTTTCTGGAAACCCAAAACAAGGGCAAGACCAAGCTGCACCACGGCCAGCAGAGCCTAAAGCAGCTCAAAAAGCACGGGGCGGCCCTGTCCAATATCGAGATCACCGACGCCAACATTGGACTGTTTAAGCCCTGCGCCAAGAAATACGGCGTGGACTTCACGCTGCGGAAAGACGCCACTACCCAGCCCCCGCACTACATCGTGATTTTCAAGGCCAAGGACGCCGACAACATGGAACAGGCGTTCAAGGAGTTCACGGCCAAGAAGTTGCAGCGGGAGGAACGGCCCTCGATCCGCAAGGACATTGCCGCAAGCAAGGAAAAGGCAGCAGCCCGCAACGCTGACCGGGCCAAGGAAAAATTCAAAGAAAGGGGGCTGTCACGATGAAGCCGGAAATGAAAAAACTGATAATCGCCAATCTGCCCTATCTGCTGTTTGTCTATCTGTTCGGCAAGCTGGGGCAGGCGTACCGGCTGGCGGAGGGCATCGACCTTTCCCAAAAGCTCCTGCACTTTGCGGATGGCTGCGCGGCGGCCTTTGAAAGTGCCGCCCCCAGCTTCCACCCCACTGACCTGCTGATCGGCGTCGCTGGTGCTGCGGCGCTGCGGCTTATGGTGTACTGCAAAGGCAAGAACGCCAAGAAATACCGCAAAGGCGTGGAATATGGCAGCGCCCGATGGGGCGGCCCCAAGGATATAGCCCCCTATATCGACCCCAATTTTGACAACAACATTCTGCTGACACAGACGGAACGGATCACCATGAACAACAGGCCGAAAGACCCCAAAACCGCAAGAAATAAAAATGTTCTGGTGATCGGCGGTTCCGGCTCCGGCAAGACCCGGTTCTTTGTAAAACCAAACCTGATGCAATGTGTGTCCAAGGACTATCCGACCTCATTTGTGATAACCGATCCCAAGGGCAGCTTGATCGGTGAAGTGGGCCAGCTCCTTATCCGCAGCAGCTACCGCGTGAAAGTGCTGAACACCATCAATTTTTCCAAGAGCATGAAATACAACCCGTTTCGGTATCTGCACTCGGAAAAAGACGTGTTGAAGCTGGTAAATACCCTGATTTGCAACACTAAAGGCGAGGGCGAAAAAAGTGCGGAAGATTTTTGGGTGAAATCGGAACGGCTGTTCTACACGGCCCTGATCGGCTATATCTGGCAGGAAGCGCCGGAGGAAGAAATGAACTTCACGACGCTGCTTGAAATGATAAATGCCAGCGAAGCCCGCGAGGACGACCCGGAATTTCAGTCGCCGGTGGATTTGATGTTTGAGCGATTGGAGGAACGCGATCCAGACCACTTTGCCGTCCGCCAGTATAAAAAATTCCTGCTTTCGGCGGGCAAGACACGTTCCTCTATCCTTATCAGCGCAGGCGCGAGAATGGCCCCTTTTGACATCCGCGAGGTGCGGGAGCTGATGGAGGACGACGAACTGGAACTTGACACCATCGGGGACGAGAAAACGGCGCTGTTCCTGATTATGTCGGACACGGACACCACCTTTAATTTCATTCTGGCAATGGTACAGAGCCAGCTTATCAACCTGCTTTGTGACCGGGCCGATGATAAATACGGCGGGCGGCTGCCGGTTCACGTCCGCATGATACTGGACGAGTTTGCGAACAGTGTGACACGTTCTACGCCTAAAACGGTGGGAATAACCGACAAAAGCGTAGCCTAAAGTCACAAACAATTAAATAAATGTGGTTTTAGAGAACTGCATAACTGAAATCTCAAATGACGGGGTAACGCCCTGAAGGGGATTCACTAATACTCCGAATAGCGTCAGCCGAATACAGACGGTTGGGGTTATAAGCTCGGGGAAGTCGTGCGAAGCACACCCTAACGCTTAATGTCGAGGAAAGATTCGTAGAGGTACGGGTTGTGTGTGACAGTGCGGGTGGGGTTGCCATATGGTTAGAACGACCAAAAAGGCGGTCTGACAAAGATTCCGAATGTACGGCTCTAAACGAATGGCTTGCAGAAATGCAAGTGTACCAATGGGTACGCAAGCGGGGCAAAGTAAAAGTTGTTAGTATGAAATGCCCTCTGTGTTTACAGGACACAGGTATCTTGAGGGATTCGCTCGAAGATAATGCTTGCAGGGCTAAAGGAACGACCTAAGTGGCAACAATCCTAAGTTATGCGGAACGTGGAAAGCAGCCAATACGGGAGCTGACTGTATCAGCGGAAAAAGTACCGTAGTTGTATCGAAAAGGAAAGGGATTGAAAGAGCCTTTCTATAATAAGTGCATTAGTGGCTGTGAGAGTAGAGGCACAGTACCTGTGAAGCCGTGACAATAAGCGGTGGAGGGATAGCCTCAAGCCGATACTAAGATTTTCTTTCATGCCTATATAGTAATCACCAAAATGGAGATTTTCATAGCTGTCGTGGTGCGACTAAGAAAAAATCATTCTCCGATAAGGAGCTGGTTACTATGGCAAAACGAATTGTAAACAAAGCAGAGCGAAATGCAGAAAGGTATGACGCTAAAGAAACAGGCTACCGATTATTTGAGGACAGCCAGAATGGAAAGACATTTGACAGGCTCATGCCGTTGATTGTGTCAGAGCAGAATATCATACTTGCATATCGAAATATCTGTAAAAACAGTGGGAGCAAAACTCCCGGCACAGATGGGAAAACGATTGTAGAGATACAGTCACTGCCCATCGAGTCGGTCATTAAAACCGTCAGAAATAAGTTGAACTATTATCAGCCAAAAAAGGTTAAGCGAGTTGAAATCCCGAAAGACAACGGGAAAACCCGCCCATTAGGGATTCCGAGTATTTGGGACAGACTGATACAACAGTGTATCCTACAGATACTGGAGCCGATTTGTGAAGCGAAATTTCATGAGCGGAACAATGGTTTCAGACCATATCGGTCAACGCAGAATGCAATCGCCCAATGCTATAAAATGGCACAGTTGCAGAATCTGCACTTTGTAGTAGATGTAGACATTGTTGGCTTCTTTGATAATATCGACCACAGTAAGTTGATTCGGCAGTTGTGGGGAATCGGCATACAGGACAGAAAGCTGATTACGATAATCAAGCAGATGCTGAAAGCGGAAATCCTGTTCAATGACATTATAATCACTCCCGAAACAGGTACACCACAGGGGGGATTCTATCCCCACTTCTTGCAAATGTTGTATTGAATGAACTGGACTGGTGGATTGCCAGTCAGTGGGAAATGTTCAAAATCAAAGAGGGTAAAACAGGTTTAGAGTTTAACAAGACTGATAAAGAGGGAAACGTCCTCACAGTAGACAGAACGCAGAAATGGAATAAGCTGAGAGCAAAAACCGATTTGAAAGAAATGTATATCGTAAGGTATGCAGATGATTTTAAGCTATTCTGTCGGGATTATGCAACGGCGAGAAAGGTAATGTGTGCCACAAAACTCTGGTTGGCAGAAAATCTGCATTTACAGACCAGTGAAGAAAAGTCGGGTATCACAAACTTGCGGAAGAATTACACTACTTTCCTCGGTATCAAATTTAAGGTTGTATCGAAAGGCAGTAAGTGGGTAATACGTTCCCACATGGCAGATAAGAGTAAAGCAAAGGTCATTAAAAAGCTAAGTAACGTTTGGAAAGATATAAAGAATCCGGGCAAACAAAGCGAGATAGACCGAAATATAAGTCTTTATAATGCAATGGTTATGGGAATGCACAACTATTACTGTATGGCAACTATGGTATCAGCAGACTTTGCGGAAATCGCCTTTAAGGTAACGGGAAAAAGTAACGGCATGAATCATAATAACCGCTGTTACCCCATAGAACGTCAAGGCGAGATAACCAGCAAGTTTATTCAGGAAAAGTATGGAAAGTCTAAGCAGTTCCGATGGATAAAGGGAAGAATGATTATCCCTGTTGGATATGTGGCTTATGAATACCCCAAATATAAAAGGCGTGAAGTCAATAAATATGTGAGGAAGTATTCAGACATCGAAAACTGTATCAGCTACGATGTTATGAAATACATGATGGAAAATGCACATCTCTACCCTACGTTGGAGATGGCAGACAACGCTCTTTCGAGATATATCGCACAAAAAGGCAAATGTGCGGTAACGCACAATGCCCTGTCAATATCAGATATGGTATGTGTGCATATCAAACCATGTAAGGGAGAGCGAAACGACGCTTACAGGAATTTGATTATCCTGTCAAAAGAGGTGTCAGAACTGATTGGAGCAACGAATCCTGTAAAAATTGGAAAGTTGCTTACAGACTTACAGTTGACCGAAGAAATGAAAGATAAAATCAATAAACTCCGAAAACACAGAGAGTTGGAGGAAATACAATTCGAGGACTATATAGGCACTAAAAAGTAATCTTAGTCGGTGGAACGCCGTGTGATGGGAAACTATCACGCACGGTGTGGAGTGGGGGAAAAGCCCGAGGTGGAAACACCAGAGGCTTACCTATCGCTATTCGGCCAGATACCCAACTTTGACAAGCTGATCGCCACCATCCGAAGCCGTGAAATCTCGGCTTCTATTATTTTGCAAAGCCAGTCACAGTTAAAGGCCATCTACAAGGACGCTGCGGAAATCATTTCCGATAACTGCGACTGCACGCTTTTTCTTAGTGGGCGGGGCAAGAACGCCAAGGAAATCTCTGACGTGCTGGGCAAAGAAACCATCGACAGCTACAACCAGAGCGAAAACCGGGGCGCACAGACCTCTCACGGATTGAATTATCAGAAGTTAGGAAAGGAGTTGATGTCACAGGACGAAATCGCAACGATGGACGGAGGCAAGTGTATTTTGCAGGTGCGCGGTGTCAGGCCGTTTTTCAGTGAGAAATACGACATTACCCGTCACCCCCGCTATAAATACCTTTCCGACGCCGACAAGAAGAACTATTTTGATGTGGACAGCTACCTGTCGTCCCTGCGCCGGAAAAGGCGGCGCGTGATAACGGAGGACGAACCCTTTGACCTCTACGACATTGAGCTGTCGGAGGAAGATTTTTCCGCAGAATAAAGCGGCCATAGAGAAAGGAGCGTGACCGATGGGACACTCGGACGAATGGACATTTGCGGATTATTTCAAGTATGAGAAAGAAATCTACCGGGCAATCATTCCCGCTGCGGTGCTGTGCCAGTGGATCGCAGAACATGATACCCCGCCCACGGACGGGGAAGCCGAAGAACTTGCAAGGGAAATAGACCGCAGACTGTGTGAAGCATGGGGCGAAATTTTTTCGCTGGCTGTGCTGGAATGGCGGGACGGCCAGTAACTCCGGGCCGTCTGCGGATTGTGAGGCTGCCGCTGTGAACGGCGGCTTTTTTTGCACCCAAACACCATCACAATCTGAATTTATGGAGGTATATTTATGGAATTTTTCAATAGTGCAGTTGATACTTTGCAGACCATCGTTGTGGGCCTCGGCGGCGCGCTTTGCGTATGGGGCGGCGTCAATCTTTTGGAGGGATACGGGGCGGACAACCCTGCAAGCAAGTCACAGGGAATCAAGCAGCTTGTCGCCGGAGGTGGCGTTGCCCTCATTGGCATGACCCTTGTTCCGCTGCTGTCCGGGCTGCTGGGATAACCCCATGTGTGTTAGAAAACCCTCCGCGTCCTCTCTGATCTGGGAGGGCGCGGGAAAGGAGGTGTCCCCACATGATCGGTGATTTAATCGGGGAATGGATCAAAGGAATCCTGATCGACGGTATCATGGGCAACCTGTCCGGCCTGTTTAACACGGTCAATACCAAAGTCGGGGAAATCGCGTCGGATGTGGGCAGTACCCCGCAGGACTGGAACGGCGGCATTTTCTCCATGCTGCAAAACCTGTCCGAAACGGTGATCGTCCCCATTGCGGCGGCCATTCTCGCCCTTGTGATGTGCTATGAGCTGATCGACATGATTGTGGAAAAGAACAATATGCACGACTTCGACAGCTCCATGTTCTTCCGCTGGATTTTCAAAAGCGCCTTTGCCATCCTCATTGTGACGAACACATGGAATATCGTCATGGGCGTGTTTGACGCCACCCAGCAGGTCGTCAACCAGAGCGCCGGGGTGATTATCGGAGATACCAGCATTGATTTTGACACGCTGCTCCCTGATCTGGAAAGCCGCCTTGAAGCAATGGACATCGGGCCGCTTCTGGGCCTGTGGTTCCAGACCCTTGTTGTGGGGCTGACGATGAACATTCTTTCCATCTGCATTTTCCTTGTGACCTATGGAAGAATGATTGAAATTTACGCCGTGACCGCATTGGGGCCGATCCCCCTTGCCACGCTGGGCAATGCAGAGTGGCGCGGCATGGGCCAGAACTACTTGAAATCCTTGCTTGCGCTGGGCTTCCAAGCCTTTTTAATCATGGTGGTTGTCGGGATTTATGCGGTGCTGATCCAGCAGATCGGAACCGCCGACGACATATCTGGTGCGATCTGGGGCTGTATGGGCTATACCGTTTTGCTTTGCTTCTGTCTGTTCAAGACGGGAAGTATCAGCAAGGCCGTATTTACCGCCCACTAAAGAAACGAGGTGACTTTTTATGGCTTATGTAACTGTCCCCAAGGATTTAACCAAGGTCAAATCCAAGGTAGTATTCGGGCTGACGAAACGCCAGCTCATTTGTTTTGGCGGTGCGCTGCTTGTTGGCGTCCCGCTTTTCTTTTTGATCCGGGGCCGCGTCCCGACCAGCGCGGCGGCGCTCATTATGGTGTTTGCCATGCTGCCGGGCTTTCTGCTGGCGCTTTACGAAAAACACGGCCAGCCCCTTGAAGTGGTGGTGCGCCAGATCGTAGAGTGCTGCTTCATCCAGCCCAAGGAACGGCCCTACCAGACCAACAACGCTTATACCGCCCTTGTGCGGCAATCCCAAATGGAAAAGGAGGTCAACGCCATTGTCCAAAAAGCAAAAGAACGAAACGAGCGCAAAAGCGCCGGTCAAGCTCACCCGCGCCGAAAAGAAAGAGATTCAGGCCGTCATCCGAAAGTATAAGGGCGACGGCAAGCCCCATTCGGCGCAGGTCAGTATTCCCTATGAGGCCATGTATCAGGACGGCGTGTGCCGGGTGACGCCCCGCACCTTTTCCAAGTGCATTGAGTTTACGGACATCAGCTACCAACTGGCGCAGGCGGACACCAAGACCGCCATCTTTGAAAACCTGTGCGACCTCTACAACTATCTGGACGCCTCCATTCATGTGCAGTTTTCCTTTATCAACCGCAAGATCGACCCCAAGCAGTACGCCAAGAGCTTTGAAATCCGGGCGCAGGGGGACGACTTCGACGACATCCGCAGCGAGTATTCCGACATTTTGCAAGACCAGCTTGTGAACGGGAACAACGGACTGATGAAGCGGAAATTTATGACCTATACCATCGAGGCGGACAGCCTGAAAATGGCCCGCGCCAGACTGCGCCGGATCGAAACCGACCTTTTGGGCTATTTCAAGAGCATGGGGGCCTCCGCGTGGGGACTGGACGCCAAGGAACGGCTGGAAGTCATGCACAGCATTTTCCACCCGGACGGGGAACCGTTCTCCTTTGACTGGAAGTGGCTTGCCCCGTCGGGGCTTTCTACCAAGGACTTTATCGCCCCGTCCTCGTTCCGCTTCGGCAATGCCCGGATGTTCGGGCTGGGCGGCAAATACGGGGCGGTGAGCTTTCTGCAAATCCTCTCCCCGGAACTGTCGGATGAAATGCTGGCCGACTTTCTCAACACGGAAAACGGCATTGTGGTGAACCTCCATGTGCAGGCCATCGACCAGAGCGACGCCATTAAGACGGTCAAGCGCAAGATCACCGACCTTGACGCCATGAAGATTCAGGAACAGAAACGGGCTGTCCGCAGCGGCTACGACATGGATATACTTCCCAGCGACCTTGCCACCTACGGGCAGGACGCCAAGGAGTTGCTAAAGACCTTGCAGAGCCGGAATGAACGGATGTTCCAGCTTACCTTTTTGGTGCTGAACACCGCAGACACCCGGCAAAAGCTGGAAAACGATGTGTTCTGGGCTGCCGGTATTGCACAGAAATACAACTGTTCCCTTGTGCGGCTGGACTACCAACAGGAACAGGGGCTTATGAGCAGCCTGCCGCTGGGGGCCAGCCACATCCAGATTGAACGCTCCCTGACGACTTCCAGCGTGGCCGTGTTCGTCCCTTTTGTAACGCAGGAGCTTTTTCAGGGCGGCGACGCCATGTATTACGGGATCAACGCCAAGACCGGCAACATGATTATGCTCGACCGCAAACGAGCGAGGTGTCCCAACGGGCTAAAGCTGGGGACACCGGGAAGCGGCAAAAGTATGAGCTGTAAATCAGAAATTTTGAGCGTGTTCCTCTGCACCCCGGACGATGTGTATATCTGTGATCCAGAGGCCGAGTATTACCCCCTTGTGAAGCGGCTGCATGGGCAGGTGGTGAAGCTGTCGCCTACCAGCAAAAACTATGTGAACCCGCTGGACATCAACCTGAACTACTCCGAGGATGAAAACCCGCTGGCCTTAAAATCCGACTTTGTACTGTCGTTCTGTGAGCTTGTCATGGGTGGCAAGAACGGGCTGGAAGCCATTGAAAAGACGGTGATCGACCGGGCGGTACAGGTGATCTACCGGCCTTATCTGGCAGACCCCAAGCCGGAAAATATGCCCATCCTTGCAGACCTGCACAAAGCCCTGTTAGACCAGCATATCCCGGAGGCCGACCGGGTGGCGCAGGCCCTTGACCTGTATGTGTCCGGCAGCTTAAATGTGTTCAACCACAGAACCAACATCGACATTCAAAACCGCATTGTGGCCTTTGACATCAAGGAGCTGGGCAAGCAGCTAAAGAAAATCGGTATGCTCATTGTCCAAGACCAGATTTGGGGGCGCGTCACCCAAAACCGCAGCAAGGGCAAGGCGACATGGTATTTCTGTGATGAGTTCCACCTGCTTTTGCGTGAGGAACAGACGGCGGCCTTTTCCTGTGAGATTTGGAAGCGTTTTCGTAAGTGGGGCGGGATTCCCACAGGTGCGACACAGAATGTGAAAGACCTGCTTTCCTCCCCGGAAATTGAGAACATTTTGGAAAACAGCGACTTCATCTGCCTGCTCAATCAAGCCAGCGGCGACCGCAAAATCCTTGCGGAACGGCTGAACATTTCGCCCCAGCAATTACGGTATGTGGACAATTCCGAACCCGGCGAGGGGCTTCTCATTTACGAAAATGTGATCCTACCCTTTAAGAACCCCATCCCGAAAAACACCCAGCTCTACCAGATCATGACGACCCGGTTAGGCGAGGGGGCGACGGTATGAGCGCCTTAACACATTTCAGCCTGTTTTCCGGGATCGGCGGGATCGACCTTGCGGCGGAAGCCGCAGGGTTTACCACCGTATGCCAGTGCGAATGGGCGGATTTCCCGATGGAAGTTTTGAAATGCACTGGCCGCAGGTACCAAAATTCCGGGACATTACCACAGTGACAAAGGAGGCATTTTTTGAAAAAACAGGACGAGAAACCACCACACTTATTTCCGGGGGATTCCCCTGCCAGCCCTTTTCCAGCGCCGGGAAACAACGGGGATTTGAGGACGAACGGTATTTATGGCCCGAAATGCTCCGCGTTATCCGGGAACTGCACCCCTCTTGGGTGCTTGGAGAAAATGTTGCTGGCTTCATCCATCTGGGGCTCGACAAGACGGTTTTTGACTTGGAGCAGGCAGGCTACGCCGTTAGGGTTTTCGTACTTCCTGCTGTCGCCGTCGGCGCATGGCATGAGCGCAAAAGAACTTTCATCATCGGCCATACTGCTTCCCACGCCCCTTGCCAGCGACACGGGGGATGTGGGGAAGACTGTCGATGTGCGGATGACCCCGACCGGGAGCTTCCGAAAATACAACCCAAGCGGAACCGTATGGACGGCGCGGCTGTCATGGGCGGTTTACAAACTGCTGGGCAGCCCGCCGGGGGATGTGAAACTGAATCCCGACTGGGTGGAATGGCTGATGGGATTCCCCCGGAGATGGACGGACATTCCATGTGGGCCAAAGAACCGGCGCAAATCCCGTACTTAATCAGCGACCCGCCGGCGAATGTGGCAAAACGGTTAAAGACTTTGGGAAACGCAGTTGTTCCCCCGCAGGTGTACCCCATCCTGCGCTATATTGCAGAGATCGAAACCGGGCGCTGCCGGAACAGACAGCAAGGAGGTGATCGGATATGGAACCCTTAAAACCCCGCGACAAGGTAACGCAGCACATGACCCGCGACGGCCTGACGCTGGATAACCAGACCACCGGCGAAAGCGTCAATGTGTCCAGCCGGGAGACCGAGCAGGAATACACCGCCCAGCCGGAGGGCGCGGCGGAAAAAATACTGGAACGGGCGGACGAACTGCACGACCGCCACAAGGCAAAGAAAGCGGCCAAGGACGCTGGAAAAACCGTGGCGCAGGCTACCGGCCCCGTTTCCCGGTTGCAGTTTACCGCCGAGGAACGGGCCTCCCCAGAGCTGGCCCCGTATATCAAAAAGGCAGAAAAACGGGCGGATAAGCTGGAAGCGGCCAAAGAAGCCCTGCCGAAAAAGCGCGTCGTCACCAAGGAAACCGTCTATGATGAGGCCAAGGGCAAGGCCAAAAGCAGGCTGTATTTTGACAAGGTGGAGAAAGCCCCTCCCCAGCTCAAACCAAACCCGGCCAGTCGTCCCATACAGGAAGCCGGGCTTTACCTCCACGGAAAAATCCACGAGGTCGAACACGAAAATGTGGGCGTGGAGGGCGGCCACAAAGGTGAAGAACTGGTGGAGCGTCAGACCGCCAAAGCCATCCGCAGCGGCATCCGGCACCACAAGATGAAGCCCTACAAGGCCGTGGAAAAGGCAGAGCGTCAGCTCATGTCTGCCAATGCAGAATACTTTTACCAGAAATCTTTGCGGGACAATCCGCAGATCGCGCAGTCCGCCAGCAATCCCATTTCCCGGATGTGGCAGAAACAGCGTATCAAGCAACAGTACGCCAAAGCTGCACGGCAGGCCGGACAAGCCGCCGCACAGGGTGCAGCCACTACCGCAGAAAATGGTTTCCGGGTAACAAAGCTGGCAGCCGAAGGCGGCGAACGGGTGGCCGAATTTGCTGCCCAGAACTGGAAAACCATTCTGATCGTGGCGGTGTTCGGTCTGCTGGCTCTGCTCTTGATAACGGGTTTGCAGTCCTGCACCGTGATGGCGGGCACCGCTGGAACCGGCGTGACGGCATCTTCTTATTTTTCCAAGGACAAGGATATGCTGGGTGCAGAGAAGGCTTATGCCAAGCTGGAACAAAAGCTGCAACGGTATCTCGACACCTACGAGGCCACCCACAACTATGACGAGTATCATTTTTATCTGGATGAAATCGAGCATGACCCCTATGTGCTGATCTCGATTTTGTCCGCGCTGCATGACGGCGTGTTCACACTGGCCGAGGTGCAGGGCGAACTTGAAATGCTCTTTGAAAAGCAATACATCCTGACCGAGACCGTGACCATGCAGATACGCTACCGTACAAAAATGATGGTCATTATTGGCCCGTATGGTGTGCCGCAAGTTATCACCTACCAAGAACCGTATGAATACTACATCTGCACGGTCAAGCTGAAAAACAAGGATTTGTCCCATTTGCCCGTGGAAGTGCTGACCGAAGAACAACTCAGTGCTTATTCGCTCTATATGCGCACGCTGGGCAACCGGCCGGATTTGTTTGGCAAAGCGCAGTACCCCAATGCGTCCACCATCAAGCAGCCCACCTACTACGATATTCCCCCGGAAGCACTAAAGGATGATAGGTTTGCCGCCATGATGGAGGAAGCCACGAAGTACATCGGCTACCCGTATGTGTGGGGCGGCAGTTCGCCCAGCACCAGCTTTG
>OLHG01001701.1_pt1 | contig 12945 bp, 12 predicted proteins | sample 1605971 | NCBI WGS metagenome assembly OLHG01 (sample SAMN03283289) | human gut metagenome | biome: human-associated habitat; material: feces | host: Homo sapiens | place: Peru | collected 2012 | reverse complement strand
AATTATTATTTATACTAGTAGATAAAATAATTGTTGATAAAGATAAAAATGTAGAAATAATATATAATTTTAATAAATAAAAGGTTAGTTAAAACCTGCCTACATTCTACGACTTCGGGGGTGGTACCGGCGCCGAAGTAATCTACGCCCTAAGAAACAATTCCACACTAGCCAACAAAGTCCTAAACAACATCGGCGACCTAGGCCAAACCAAACGAAAAGTTTACCAACGCCGCCTACCATCAGATAACAGCAAAGACTACTATTTTATTCACCGCAACACCGGAAATACTGAACCATTAATAGTCGAATATGGCTTCATAGATAACCCACAAGACCTACAATTCCTAAAAAATAACTATCAACAATTAGCCGAGGCGACAATCAAAGCCATCCTAGACTATAAAGGCATCCCATACACTGCACCAAACGAAGTAGCAACAAACACATACAAAGTGTCCAAAGGTGATACCCTATATTCCATAGCTCAAAAATTCAACACAACTGTTGATACATTAAAAAGACTCAATAACCTAACAAACAACACACTAACCATCAGCCAAGTACTCCAAGTACCAACATCGATAAGCATGGAAGAAGGCACTCAACTATATACAGTCAAACGAGGCGATACATTATACACAATAGCCAATAATTTTAACACTACAGTCGACAACATAAAATCTTTAAATGACCTAACAAGTAATACCCTAAGCATTGGCCAAATCCTAATAGTACCAACCGGAACAACCACTTCCAATACCTATCGAGTAAGGCCAGGCGATAGCCTTTACAGCATTGCCAAACAATTTAACACCACAGTTGATGAGTTAAAACGAGCTAATAATCTAACCAATAATTTTATATCTGTCAATCAAGAATTGAAAATACCATCTAAAATAGAAGAAGAAACTCAACTATATACTGTAAAATCAGGTGACACTCTATACTCCATAGCAAAAGAAAGCAATATTAACGTTCAGGATATAAAAAATGCCAACAACTTAACATCAGACATATTAACAATTGGTACCAAACTAATAATCCCAACACCAGAAACCACTTATGTTGTAAAGCAAGGTGATAACTTATATCAAATAGCAAGAAAATATGGCACTACAGTAGATAATATCAAAGCCTTAAATAATCTAACAACTAATAATCTAAGTGTCGGTCAAATACTAGTTCTAAGATAAAAATATATAATAATTTAGGTATAATACAATATTTAAATTTTTTATATTATTAAAATTATAAATGATATGCTTCACAATCCAAAAGAGAGAGTTCTCAAACTAAAAACACGTTATAAAAAGAACGAGCATTTGCCTTGAGAAGTGAGAAGTAATTTAATTTTATATTCTGAACATTGCCAACTCAAAAATTATATGTTAAGATATAATTAACTAATTAGTCTAAAGGAGGAACTATATGACATTAGTAATAATGGCAGCAGGAATGGGCAGTAGATTTGGAGGCTTAAAACAAATTGAGCCAATAGACAATAATGGAAATTTCATTATCGATTATTCCATTTACGATGCCATAAAATGTGGCTTTGATAAAGTAGTATTTATCATAAAAAAAGAGAATTATGACATTTTTAGAGAAACAGTAGGTAGTAGAATAGAAAGTAAAATTAAAGTAGAATATGTTTTTCAAGGACTTACTAACGTACCAGAAGGTTATCAAGTACCAGAAACCAGAGTAAAACCATGGGGTACAGCACATGCCATACTATGTTGCAAAGATGTTGTTAAAGAAAATTTTGCAATAATAAATTCTGACGATTTCTATGGTTATGATGCTTATAAAACAATAAGTACTTATTTAAAAAACAAAACTAATGATAACTATGCTATGGTTGGATATATTGCTAGTAACACTCTTACAGACAATGGCTCAGTAAAAAGAGGTATATGTCAAATAAAAGATAATCACTTGGAAAAACTTACTGAAAGTTTAGTGGAAAGGAAAGATAATCAAATAATTGCAACCCCACTAAATGGTGAAGAATCTTTCACAATTGAAGATGACACACCAGTATCAATGAATATGTTTGCATTCACACCGAAAATATTTGATTATCTAGAAGAACGTTTCCCTAATTTCTTAGAGAAAAATAAAGATAACATCGACAAATGTGAGTACTTAATACCAGACGTTGTTTTTGAACAAATTAAAAAGGGTATGGTAAAAGTAGACGTTTTAAAAACTACAGCTAGATGGTATGGAATAACATATAAAGAAGACAAAGAACAGTTAGTAAAATCAATTAAAGATTTAGTACAAAATGGCACATATCCAAATAATCTTTGGAACTAATATAGTGAGAATTTAGATATTACTAAGTTCTTTTTTTAATAAAAATTGACAATAATTTTTTATTAAAAATAGTTTTAAAGTATTTACTATTCATAGTTTTATTGTTATAATTGATATGAAAATAGGTGGCGATTATATGAAGAAAGTATTAATATTACTAGTAATGCTAATATCATTTACCAGTACTGTCAAGGCCGATAGCGATTTATCATTTGCTATATCAGCACCTAGTGAAGTAAGTACGAATGACAAAGCATCAATTGTTATATCTATCAGTAGTTTTAATAACACCAAAGGTGATATAAAAACATGTAACTTTAAAATGACTACAACTAACGAACTTACTAATCAAGAAAGAACAAGTGCATTAGACAATTGGACAATATCTTCATCAGATACCGAAAATATAACAATATCTACATCTGATAGTCCAATTAGTTCATTAACTGCAGTAACTAAATTAATTAACATTAGTGCAAATATTAGTGACACAACACAAATTACTATATCAAATATAACATGCTATGGAGATAGTAATAAAGACAATCCATATACTGCAAATGATATATCAACAACTATTTCTAAAAAGCAATATAATACTAATCTAAAAGAATTATCAACTAGTCCTGTAAATATATCCCCAACTTTTACAAACAATAATTTAAGATATAATATTGAATTAGGGAATAATCAAAATAGCATAACTATAACTGCCACACCAGAAGATAGCAACGCCACTGTAAAAATAATGGTAAATGGCAAAGAACAAGATACAACACTAATGATAACTTCTAAAGAAACAATTATTTCTATTGTTGTTGAAAATAATGGTGAGAGTAAGACATATACCTTAAATGTTACTAAAGGTGATAGTAGCGATGAGCCTTCGACAACTATAAATACTGAATTATCTAAGTTAGAGATAAATGGGACTAATATTGAATTAAAAACTAATGTTAGACAATATACTATCACTATTGGTAACAATATTTCTAGCACAAGAATAATTGCTCAGTTAAAAGATAGTAATGCTAAATTTAAAGATGGCTATGGACCAAGAGATGTTCAACTAAATGTTGGAAGCAACACATTTGAACTGATAGTTATAGGTGATGAAGATAAAGAAACAACATACAAAGTTACAATTAACAGAAGTGCACCAGCAAGTTCTTCAACGCCATCAAGTAACTCGTCAACACCTAATCAAAACCCTAATACTGCCGGACCATTATCAATAGCATTTATCATTCTATTTATGGTAGTATCTTTATATGCAAGCATTATCTATTATAAAAAATATAGTAAAATATAATTATAACTGGTTATTAGTACGCACTATAATCAGTTTTTTTTATTGTCAACATATCTTCTTTTTTTTTATTTATCTGAATATTATTTAATAGGTGAAAAAATATGTTTACAAAAAATATTCATAAACGTATAAGAATAATATTAATAGTAATAATCTTGTGCTTTATTCTAATAATAGGAAAAGTTTTTTATATTCAAGTAATAAGTTATGATAAATTAAATAACTTAGCAACCTCACTATGGAGTAGGAACTTGGAAATAGGTGCTGAAAGAGGAAAAATAATAACTTCCGATAACATTACTGTTGCAGATAATTTAACCACCGTATCACTAGTTTTTGTACCTAATCAAATAAAAAATAAAGAAGAAGTATCAACTAATATCTCTAAAATCTTAGGAGTAGATCGAAAAGTAATCGATGAACACCTATACAAAAAATCCTCAATAGAAAGAGTCCATCCTGAAGGAAGACAACTATCTTATGAAGTAGCGGATGCCATTGCTAAGCTTAATTATGAAGGAGTTTATCTTTTAAAAGAAGCTAAAAGATATTACCCATATGATAGTCTATTAGCACACTCAATTGGTTATGTTGGTATTGATAATCAAGGATTAAGTGGTCTTGAACTAGAATATGACAAATATTTAACCGGCGAGTCAGGTGCTATAAAGTACTATTCAGATGCTAAAGGGCAAAAATTAAATATATCTAGTGTCTATGAACAACCTGCTAATGGTATGAATCTATACCTAACTGTTAACTTTGATATTCAAGAATCGATTGAAAGAGAATTAGATAATGCTATGACTAAGTATAATGCTGATGGAAGTTGGGCTATTGCCATGAACCCTAATACTGGAGAAATACTTGGCATTGCCTCAAAACCATCATTCTCACCATCCAATTATCAAGATTATAGTATTGAAGAAATAAATAGAAATCTAGCTATATGGGCTAGTTATGAACCGGGATCAACTTTCAATATTGTAACGCCCGAAAACGATATATTAGCATGTTGATTTTTTTATTTATTGAATTTAATTGAAAGTTAATAATTATATAAGCCTTTGATAGCTTTAAAAGCAGATTTCCATCTTTTATTTAATTAGGTAAATATAGGTTGACAAAATTGTATATAAACTGTATACTACTTCTCGATAAACACTTTAAATTATCTTGATTAAATATTTTATTGGATGTGATAATAGTATGATGACCAAAGAAATACCTAACATGGGAAAAATAATATTTGACAAATTTTATAATAGTTCCAATATAGTTATTACTGATATTAATATGAGCCCCATAAAAAAAAGCAAGTTAATTAAGATTATAGATGAAAACAATGCAAACAAACTTATTAATAATCGATATATATATTCATTACTAGAAAAAAGAAAACAATATTATGTGTATGAATGTAGTCCCGAAAAATTAACATCTCGTTATAGATATGATATTTATGTGAAATATTTTTACGTAAAAAGCTATATTGAAAAGAAAGATTATAACTTAGCTAAAGAAATATACTTATCGCATATCAAAGCTTTTAATAATTTTTTTGAACCCGATGGCAGTAAATCTAGCCCCAATGATTTTATTGACAATTTTAACATATTAATTGAATCTATAAAAACAGAAGGCTTAAGCAAGACTATAATACCTATAAGTAAAACAGGAATTCCAATCGATGGTGCACATCGACTAGCTATTTGTTTATATCTCAAAATTAAAGTTCAATTTTTAGTTTTTGACTTACTAGATGCTAAATACGATAAAGAATTTTTCATTAGTCGTGGAATGACTGATAGTTATTGTGAGACGATTGATAATTTAGCAAAAGGGAAGGGATGGAAGTTATGAAAGATATATTATTAATAATTTACTGGATAATAGTAGCTTTAGAAATCATAAATGCATTTTGGAATATGTTAAAAACTTGTATAGCTAAAAGAAAAATTAACAGTATAAGAGTATATGAAAATAATAATAATAGGCTTTCAGATTGTAAAATACTAATTATCATTCCTTGCCTGCGAGAACAATCTATTATAAAAGAAACAATAGATTACTTTCTGAATTTAATAAATGATAAAGATAATATAGAATTAATTATTGTGACAACAGAAAAAGAAAAATATGAACAGCTTTTGACTAAGCAAGAAAGAAGCAAGACAACATTTGATGTGGTAAATGAATATATCAACGAAAATAAAATAAATAAAGTCAAACTTCTACATTATCCATATAAAGACGGAATAATGGCGGATCAGTTAAATTACGTAATGAAAGAATACAAAAATTATAACAATAGTAAAAAAATATATTTTTCCGTATATAATGCAGACAGTAGACCAAATTTAGACACGATAAATAGTGTTTTGAATATAATTAAAAATCAAGATTACCCAGAAATAATCCAGCAGTACTCTTATGCATTTAGCAATTTAGAAAATCTTTCATTTATCATGAAGGGCTTTGCACTTTACCAAAGCAATTTTGAAATAAAGTATGGTTTGATAAATTCCTTAACTTTTCCAAATTTATTATATACTTATGTTGTTGGACATGGATTGTATATCAGATTAGACACACTAAGAAAGATTGAAGGATTTAATAATAAATTTTGGTGTGAAGATATATACATGAGTTCAATTATTAGAAATAGAAATATTAAGATTACTCCTGCTTTAGAACTAGAAAACATGGAAACACCCAAAAATATATCAGTATTAATTAAGCAAAATGCTAATTGGTTTAAAACTTCCAATCAATGGGTTAAGATGATAAAAAGTAACCTGAAAAAAGATAAAAAAATTTCCAATTCATGTAAAAACTGGCTTTTTCAAAGGGTTCGTATGAATTTAAGCTGGCTATTGTGGCCAATCATCATTGTTTTGTCATTTGCAATTGGTATATATTATAGAAATATTATTTTGCTTGTAATATCAATATTTTCTTATATATTTATGCAAATATGTGTTTATCTAAGTACAATAAAACTTATTGAAAAACTTGAAAGCAAAAAAATTAACAATAAGTTAAACCTGATATGCGCTGTTTGTATCTCTACATTTATATCTAATACAGGTCCTTTATATTCCATATTCAATTTTAAAATGAAAAAATATAAAACAGAAAGGTAGTGATATAAAATGAAAAATTTATATGTAATAGAAGGAACATCTAATTCCGGTAAAACAACTACATCAAGAATTTTGAGTGAAATTCCAAATGTCGAAATAATTGAGGAATTTATGGATCATCCATTATCACCGAAACCATCAAAGGATATAGAAGAAGAATTAAAAAATCAACAAATTTTTCTTGAAATAGAAAAAGAGAGAATGATATTAGCATCATCCTTATTGAAACAAAACAAAATAGTATTTATGGAAAGAAGCTATCTTTCAATTTTAGCAGTTTCATACGCCTTCTTAAAATTGGGCAAATACAATGGCTATGATAATGCACTTAGAATATATAAAGATATGATAAGTCAAGCATGGTATGTTAACCCAGATATAACATTTATTTTAACAGCAGATTCAAGTGAAAAATTAAGAAGAAATTTAAATAGAGATAAAATTTTACAAAATAATTGGGTAAAAAATGATTTTGAATTTTATCAAAACGAATTTTATGATATAATGAGAATAGGGTCAAGGAAGGAATTTATTGACACAACTGGAAAAAGTAAAGCATATGCCAGCGAATGTATATGCAAGTCATTAAAATTAAGGAGATGAATATATGAAGATTTTTATGATAAGACATGGTAAAGCGGATTATAGTTATGGTGATGCTCATAATTTTATTGGGCATGGGCATGATTTAGCTAAATTAAGTGAAGAATATATTGATGATGTAATAAAAACATCTAAGGATCCACGCTTGAAAGAAGCAACACTCATTGTGTCTTCACCATATACTAGAGCATTGCAAACAGCAGCAATTATATCAAAAGAAACAGGTCTAGATATAAAAATAGAACCTGATTTGAGAGAGTGGGAGCCTGATAAAACATATCAGTATAAAGCTAAGGAAATGAAAGAGTATTATAAAGATTACATTAAGAATAATGGTATTCCGCCAGTTGATAGGGTAGTAAACTGGGAATCAAAAGAACATTTAAAAAAAAGAATTCAAGATGTAATCAAGAAATATAATAATTATGAATGTGTTATTTTTGTTTTTCATCAAATGGCAATTCAATCGGTTACTGGAATTGAAAGCATCTCACCTGCTGAAATAATCGAAGTTATACAATAGAAAAATATGAAACATTATATGTTAGTTTTATTTCCTGTTAGTTTTAATAATTGGAGATTTGTAGAAGATATAATAAAAGATAATTTAATAATTATTGATGAAAAACAGAAGAAATTAGATAAACAAGAAAAATTTAAATTAATATATACTTTATATCAAGGAGAATCATGGATTGGCAATGCCAGTAATGATTGGGAAGGAATAAAATATAAGATGAATTCCTGCTTTGATAGTAAAACCGATTTTGTAAAATTTTTTTATGTTTTTTCAACAGACAATAAAGTAAGAGAAATTAAACAAGAAATAAGAGATTTTTGCAAATTAGGAAATCATTCAATACATTCAGTTGATGATGAAGAAATGTCAAAGAAATTAAGAAAAGCATATTTTTAAATATGCAAAAAATGTCAAATAAAATACAATTAGTAATCAAACCTATCTAGAAACCATACACTTCCATTAGTGGAGGTGTTTTTATATGTTTGAAACTCCAACAATAGCTATCCTCGAATATGAATTAATAATTAACAAAAAAATATATGATAAAGGTATTATTACAGAACAACAATATGAAGAAGTTTGTAAAATTATTTATGAGAAAATTAATCGTTATAGTAAAGAGGTAAAAAATGCTAAGGAGGTAGATTATGAGATTCTATAAAGTCAGAGAAGAAATATTAAAAGGCAAAAACATTGCTGATCTGCCTTTAAGAGTTACTTTTTATGCCCGCGTCTCCACTGAAAGCGATGAGCAATTGAACTCTTTAGATAACCAAATATCTTTTTTTGAAAACTTTATAAAGTCAAATAAAAATTGGACTTATATTAATGGTTACATAGATGAAGGCATTAGTGGTAGCACTGTTAAAAGAAGAAAAAATTTTTTACAAATGATTGATGATGCTAAATCTGGCCATTTTGATTTAATAGTTACAAAAGAAGTTTCCAGGTTTTCTAGAAATTTATCTGATAGCATTAAATATACACAAGAATTACTTGCTAATGATGTGGGGGTATATTTTCAGTCCAATGGAATAAATACTTACGATCCTAACTCCGAATTTATACTCAATATGATGGGAAGTGTTGCTCAAGAAGAAGTTAAAAGACTTTCATCACGTGTTAAATGGGGACATAAAGAAGCCATTAAAAAAGGTAGAGTTTTAGGTTCAAACACAATTACTGGATACAAAAAAGATAATGCTAAATTAGTAATTGTTGAAGAAGAAGCTAAAAAAATAAAAAAAATATTTGAATTATATGCTACTGGTAAATATGGCCTTTATAAGTTAGCTATGGAATTATACAGACAGGGTATAAACAATTGCAAGGGAAATATTTATGACAAAGACACTTTAAAAAGAATAATACAGAATCCTAAATATAAAGGCTTTTATCGTGGACATACTACTGAAACTATCGATTATAGAACTAAGCAGAGAATTTATATACCAATAGAAGAACAAGTAATATATAAAGACGAATCTATACCATCCATAGTTAGTGAAGAATTATGGAATCGTGCTAATGAAGTATTAAATAGTAGGAGTATACTAATGAAAGAAAGTAATGGCAATGCCAAAAAGTCTGAAAGAAAATATTGCTATACTGCAAAAATATTTTGTAGCAATCATAACGTTTCTTATCGAAGGATGGCAAGCAGAAGAAATCAAGCAAAACCAAGATGGGCCTGTGGTAATTATGTAAAATATAGATTGGATGCTTGTGAAAGCCCAATAATTGCAGAGATGGACTTGAATAATATTTTTATAATTGTAATGGAACAAGTATTTAATAATAAAAATAAAATTATAAAAGAAATGTTAGAATATTATTCTAATTTAAAGATTGATAATAATTATCAATTCAAAATTTCAAGAATTAAAAATGAAATTAAAACTATTGAAATCAAAAAAGAAAAATTATTAGAATTAAATATTGATGGTAGTATTAACAATATTGAATTTAAAGAAAGAAATGATAAGTATAATGAAGATATATCTTTTTTAAATATAAAAATGGAGAAAACAGAACAAGAAAGAAAAATTATATCTAATAGTTTTGGTAATATCAAAATAATTGAAGATGCTGTTAAAAAGCAAGTTGATCATAAAAATAATATTAATGAATTTGTGGATAAGTTTTTGGAGGAAATTATAGTCTATAAGGAGGGTAATGATAGACATAAGTTAATGTTAAAAATTTATCTGAATTTATTGAAAAAACCAATTCCTATTGGAACAGGTGCTAGGCATATAGATGATGATAAAAACTCCCCAATATTCAGTAAAGAAGTTGAAACATTAAATCTAGGGAGAACTGATTTTCAAAGAAATAGTTTTAAAATTAATGTGTATTTAAGTTAATGCCTTAGGCTAGCATAGTATTATATTTGACAATTTAGTTTTCTTTTATTTAGGTACCATTTTCGGAGGTTACTTTCAAAATAATAACTGTCGCTTCATCACTCGAGGAACACACCGTTGATTTACTAAACGATACCTTCTACGATAGTGGCAGTGTCAATGTCGACGGGGCTAGAATTAAATGTTGGAAACATGGTGGACACGGAGCGCAAACTTTCCTACAAGTAATTCAGAACAGTTGCAACACCGGATTTGTTGAACTAGGCAACCGCTTAGGTAAAGAAAAATTATTCTCATATATTAACAAGTTTGGCTTTGGTAAAAAAACCGGTATTGACTTAAATGGTGAAGCCACCGGAATCTTGTTCCCTCTAAGTAAAGTAGGACCTGTTGAATTAGCAACCACTGCCTTTGGACAAGGAGTAAGTGTCACTGCCATTCAACAAATCACCGCCGTATCCGCAGCCATTAATGGTGGAACATTATACAAGCCATACATAGTAAAGAGCATTGTCGAGCCAAACACTAACGAAATAATTAAAGAAAACCATCCACAAAAAGTTCGCCAAGTAATTAGTGCCGACTCAAGTATTCAAGTTAGAAATGCTCTAGAAACCGTTGTTGCCTATGGAACAGGAAGAAATGCCTATATTGACGGCTATCGTGTTGGAGGAAAAACCGGTACTGCCCAAAAAGTAAAAAATGGTGTATACATGTCAGGCAATTATATTGTTTCATTTATTGGCTTTCTACCAGCCGACAACCCCCAAGTAGTCGTTTATGTCGCTATTGATAATCCTAAAGGTGTTACTCAATATGGAGGCACTGTTGCTGCACCCATTGCTAAAAATATTTTAACAGATGCAATCTCTGCTTTAAATATTGAAAAAAGTAAGGAAGGATTAGACAAAATATATCAATGGTACGATGTAAAATATTATAAAGTAGAAAATGTTGAAGGATTAACTGTCAAAGAAGCTACAAAATTACTAAAAAACTTTCAAGTTGAATATACTGGTATTGGAGATAAAGTACTTGCACAATCACCAGCGGCCGGCACATCTTTACCGCAAAATTCAACTATTAGACTACTTTTAGGTAATTAATAAGTAATTTATTCATTTGACAAAAATAATGTAAAGTATATAAATACATTAATAATTTATAGTAAAGTATGCTATAATTATATTAAGAAACGGATGTGGGATGATGTTAGTATTAACAAAATCTTTATTTGCATTAATGATTGGCTTTCTATTAGCCGCTGCCATGGGTCTAATATTTATTCCCATACTAAAAAAAATAAAGATAAGACAAAGAATTAACATATATGTTGAAGCCCATAAAAATAAAGCGGGCACTCCTACTATGGGAGGATTAATATTTATAATTCCAACGATTATTACGGTGGTAATACTATTACTTACTGATAAAATGCAATTTTCAATGAACTTATTTATTGTCTTATTTGTCTTTTTATCGTATGGTGCTATTGGATTTCTTGATGACTATATTAGTATAAAAAATAATACCAACAAAGGATTAACCCAATTTCAAAAGTTATTCTTACAATTTGTTGTAGCCCTAATATTCTATATATTATTTAGACAATATACTAATAATGATTCAATCTTAGAAATATCACTATTACATATTAAATGGAAATTAGATTGGTTCTATGGCATATTTATTCTATTCTTGTTAGTTGGTTCATCAAATGCTGTAAACTTAACAGACGGGCTCGATGGATTAGCTGCTGGAACATCAGTGATTGCCTTTCTTGCCATTGGTTTAATTGCTTGGGGAAGTAAATGGATAGATGGCTACCAAGAAATGGGAATATTTTGTTTCATCTTAGTAGGAGCTTTAATTGGTTTCTTACTATATAATACAAACCCTGCTAAAGTATTTATGGGTGATACCGGGAGTTTAACTTTAGGAGCAACCCTAGCAACTATCGCTATATTAACGTCGCATGAACTATCTTTAGCGGTTATTGGCGGAGTATTTGTTATTGAAACTCTAACAGTTATAATTCAAATATTCTCAGTAGTAGTATTCAAAAAGAAAGTATTTATTATGACCCCAATCCATCACCATTTTGAAAGATTAGGTTGGAGTGAATGGGATATTGTTAAACTATTTTGGGTAGTAGAATTAATATTATGCTTATTAGCACTTATCTATGGAGTATGGATATAGAGGGGGAATATGAAAAAAATTAATTATACATTATTAATAGCTATCATTATAATTACTTTACTAGGATTACTAATGATATATTCATCATCATATGTTTGGGCCGAATATAAGTTTAATGATCCATACAAGTTTTTAAAAACTCAAGGATTCTTTCTCATAATTGGATATATAATAATGTCTATAATAATTAAAATACCATATACACAATACAAAAACAAAGCAAACATTATTTTTAGTGTTTGCTTTTTATTATTAATCTTAGTCTTAATACCCGGTATTGGTACCGTTAGAAATGGTAGTAGAAGTTGGTTTGGTATTGGTGGTTTAGGTATTCAACCAAGTGAATTTATGAAATTAAGTTTAATAATTTTTACATCTAAATATTTAGCCAAGAATGATAAAGATATTAAAGATATAAAAAAGGGTATTCTACCAATTTTAGGTATATTAATGCTTGTCTTTGGATTA
>OLHG01001697.1_pt1 | contig 12972 bp, 17 predicted proteins | sample 1605971 | NCBI WGS metagenome assembly OLHG01 (sample SAMN03283289) | human gut metagenome | biome: human-associated habitat; material: feces | host: Homo sapiens | place: Peru | collected 2012 | reverse complement strand
CGTGAGACAGTTCGGTCCCTATCTGTTGCGGGCGTAGGAGATTTGAAGGGAGCTGACCTTAGTACGAGAGGACCGGGTTGGACGTACCTCTGGTGTACCAGTTGTTCTGCCAAGGGCATGGCTGGGTAGCTACGTACGGACGAGATAAACGCTGAAGGCATCTAAGCGTGAAACTCTCCCTGAGATAAGATCTCCACTGAGGCTCGACGTAGACTATGTCGTTGATAGGTCAGAGGTGGAAGCACAGCAATGTGTGCAGCTGACTGATACTAATAAGCCGAAAGCTTGACCAAAGCGCAGGCTCAGTGAGTGTCTTAAAAGTAATTGCGGAAGTAAAGAACAATGTTCAGTTTTCAGGGCGCATCGAAATAACAGGATCTGCGCCTTTAGCTCAGTTGGTAGAGCAACTGACTCTTAATCAGTGGGTCCCGGGTTCGAGTCCCTGAAGGCGCACCATGGCCCGTTGGTCAAGTGGTTAAGACAGAGGCCTCTCACGCCTTTAACATCGGTTCGAATCCGGTACGGGTCACCAAGATCCTGAAAAAATGGGTTGACAAGCACGGATAAATGTGCTAGAATCCGAAAGCGGTTAGATGACGAAGGTCATTTGACATAAGGATGGTGAAAAGCCATCTGCATAGTTGGTATTGATTGTCATGAGGGTCCACCTGTTCCCATCCCGAACACAGAAGTTAAGCTCATGTACGCCGACAATACTTGGCGGGCGACTGCCCGGGAAGATAGGTAATGCCAACATAAGAAGCCTCCTGCAATAGCAGGAGGTTTTTTCTGCCTATAACCGTCCACTGGACGGTTATTCCGGCAGGACAATCCTTGGCCTGTCCAAGAAGATAGGGAATGCCTAATGGTAAGCGTCTGCCGTAGTGTGCGGCAGACGCTTACCACTTTATATATTACTTTTTCGCCGATTGCAAGCGGCACAAAGCATTTGACAGTTCTCCTGGATGGTCTTACCGCCTTTACTCCAGGGCGTGATGTGGTCTGCTTGCATTTCCTCAATTTCAAAATGCTTGCCGCACTTCGGACAGATACCTTTTTGCCGTTCGTAGGCGGTGCGCGCCATTTTGGGGGAAAAGGCTCGAATGTTTAGATGTTTCTCATTTCCGTCAAGCAGATATTCGTAGATTCCTTTCTGATTGCTTACGTCCTCATCGTCAATCAGTTCCATGATCCGCTTTTCGTATGCTTTGGGGTCATGGGCGGCGGTACCGTATTTGTTGTAGTAAATGCCCCAGTCAAGTCCGCACATTAGCTTTTTGCGGTAATTTGGAAAAATTGTTTTTACCCAGCTGATGACAGACTGAAAATATAGCCACAGTTCATTGCAGTTTGTGTCATGCTGGTGCATCGACATATAATCTTCGATTTCAATCCCGTTGCGGGCTGCAATCCATTTGATAGCAGTTTCAAGGTAATTCTGTCGGATTGCACTGCCACTTAAATAATCGCTGGCAATCTGATAAGCGGGGCATTGTGTCTTGCTGAAATACTTCTTTGCTTCGGTCAGCCATTCGCCCGTATAGATAGCATTGCGCAGTTCCTGCGCCGTCAACTGTTCACCTGCGATATTGATGATTTTAAACCAGTCCAGTTTTTCCTTGTCCGTACCCTCGCAAATATAAATCATCAGCTTATAATCAAGAATCTGTTTACGCTCGGTGTCCGTCAGGTTATGAAAAGCCAGGTGGTCAATAGAAAAATCACCGTTGACATACTGGCAAATGCTGATTGTGCGTTGCTGTCCGTCAAGTAGTTCATAGTTGCCATTATCGCTTTTCACCCAATACATAACATTCAGCGGAAAGTCCTTGCGAATGGTGCGCACAACTTCATCACGCTGTTTGTCTTTGTATATAAACTCTCGCTGAAAAGCGGGGCGAATATTCAGTTTGCCGTCATAACCGACAACGCCGTTTTCTGCGCTGTCCACATATCCGGAAGCAACGTCCCGGACAGGGATTTCATGTAATTCAATTTTCATATATTCTGACTCCGTTTCCTGCGTATGGTAATCCGTTCGTAAGTTATTTTCCCGCAGATTTTGCCCTCGGTGTTTTTAATCAATTCCTGGAATGCTTGTGGCGAATGAGTAACCGTGCGTATTTGCGCTGTCCATAGACATATGCGCGTTCTCCATTAGCTGCGGGGTGTCTATATTCTGCGAATGAGAATTCTGAAGTACGGCTGCACCGTGCGCCGTCTCTCTCTCTCTCTCTCTCTCTCTCTACATGAACAGCTTGTGAATTATCCGTAAATGAATAAACTAAATCTTTGCCATCGTTTCCTTTTCGGAAAGCAACAATCTCAAACTGTTCCGGATTGTACTGAGACAGGAAAGTGATGGGAACCCCCATTACACCATAATAATCACATGGAATATCAACAGTACGATCAACATTAACAGCATCATAATTATCATACTTTGGGTATTTGTCTGGAGAATAACTTCTAAAAAGTGTCATGTTTTCATGCCGCTTATCAATATCTAAGTTTGTAAACCAGCATATGTTGCCCATACGCCGCCATTTCTGCCCCTGTTCGTCTATTTTGAAATCGGTTTTTTTTATCTCATAAGAATCGGGGACTTTGAACCAAAAATGACCACTGTTGTAACCTAACCATAGTCTGTTTTCTGCAATCATTGGGAAAATTTCTTTATATGTCACCGCATTCATATTGCCAATAATAGCATACTTCTTTTGATGTTCTTCAAGTAGTGATATATATTCACGAAAAAGAGAAAACGGCGGGTTTGTAACTACAATATCAGCTGCTTTCAGTAGTTCCACGCATTCAGGGCTACGAAAATCGCCATCACCGTCAAGTAGGGTCATTGTATTTTTCTTATTGCGCATAAGATATTCAACATCTGCAAGGTCTACACGCCCGTCTTTATTTTCGTCTGTCACTTCTGTGATTTCCACTTTATAGGGCTTTCGCTCATTTTCTTCCTGTATAGGGGTATTATTCGCAGACGGTACGAAAGAAAGTTGCCCGCCTTTATCGACGAAATATTGAAATTCCTTGCCTGTTACTGGGGACGATGCAAAACACGTCGTTACCAGCTTTTTTAATCCTAAAGCATTGAAGTTCATTGCAAAGTATTTGAAAAAATTGCTTTCATAGGGGTCATCGCAGTTGCAAAGTACAGTCTTACCCTTGAAATGCGGCCTGTAATGTTTCAGTTCACTTTCTACAAGTGAAAGCTGCGTATAGAATTCATCCTGTTTATTCTTAGCGGAATCGTGTAGGTTGCTGTTTCCTGCCATATCATTCGCCGCCTTCCTCTATCTCTACAATATCGTCATGCTCGCAATTCGGGCGGTTACGGCCGTAGAAAACCGCCCTTCTCATGGCAGTAAGTAACTGTCATTAGTTTAACACAGAGGGGCGGCCTTTTCAATATTTTGGGTTATTTTCGTAGCTCAGTTTTGGGAAAATCAGTCGGTAGCAGGGAAAAGTCTTTTGGTTTGCCGCGTCAGGAGTTCTCCTGAGCTACCTCCACCACGGTCAGGGTGCTATCCTTGACCCGGAACCGCACATTCCAGCCGCCGAAGGTCAGGCCGTAGACCCGTTCCGGGTCTGACTGATAGGAGGGTCGGGGGTCGTGGGACAGTACGCCAATGAGCGCGTCCCGCTTGTTCTCCGGTATCCTTTCCAGAAGGGAAGAGGGAAAGTCAACCGTCAGTAAAAAGTCTCCGGCACCCTGAGTGAAGCCCCCCAGAGCGTCGGGTTTGGCATCGCCATAAGGAATGTAGGGTTTGATGTCGAAAATCGGCGTGCCGTCCATCAGATCCGCTCCGCCCACATGGAGGACAGTGCCATACTCCCGGGTTTCCTCCACGCCCAGCAGCCGGACGCAGGACAGCCCCAGATTGTTGGGACGGAAGGGGGAACGGGTGGCAAAAACTCCCATCCGAACGTTGCCCCCCAGACGCGGGGGTCGGACGGTAGGGGACCAGCCTTGGCGTACAGCCTGGGAGAACTGCCAGATGAGCCACAGATGGGAAAAACCCTCGATGCCCCGCAAAGCATCGGCGTTCCGGAATTTCGGCTCAAAGACAATGGTGGATTCCAGGGCGTCCACCAGGCCGCTTTGCCTGGGAATGCCGAATTTGGTGGGAAAATCGCTTTTCATCCGGGCAATGGCCTGAATGCTCGCTTCCATTTAAGAGAACCTCCTTCGCATGGCAAAGGTAAGGGCGAAGAGAATCGCCAGCAGCAGGCTGACGGCGGCTCCCGCCGAGCAGCCCAAGTAATAGGAAATGGTCAGGCCACCCAGCCCGGCGATCAGGGCGAAGAGCACGGAAAAGCCGTGGTATTGCCGCAGATTCCGGGAAATATTTCGGGCGGAAGCCCCGGGCAGCACCATCAGGGAATTGAGAATCAGAAGGCCCACGCTGGAAATGCTGAGCGTCACCACCACCGCAATGGCCACGGTGAAGAGCGTCTGGGATTTTCCCACGCTGATGCCCCGGGAGGCGGCCAGCTGAGGGTGAATGGCCGTCAGGGTCAACCGGTTGGCGTAGACCAGCCAGAAAAGAGCCACTGCCAGCAGCACCAGAGCCAGCATTCCGATTTCCGCCGGGGTAACGGAGAGTACGTCGCCGATGAGATATTTATTGTATTTGGTGAAGCTGCCGCCGCCCAGAGTGGCGACAAAAATGCCCAGAGCCACCGCCGTGCTGGAAAATACGCCGATGAGGGTGTCTGCCGCCTGATTGGAGCGGTTGCGCACATAGGAAAATACCAGGGCGAAGCACACGCTGAAGCCCACCGCCGCCCAGGTGGGTGCGGCCATGCCGCAGATGGCTCCGATGGCAATGCCGGTAAAGGCCGAGTGACCCAGGGCATCGGAGAAGAAGCTCATCCGGCCGGTGACGATCATGGTGGACAGGAGGCCGAACAGGGGGGCCATGAGCAGCATGGCGAGAAAGGCGTTTTTCATAAAGTCCCAGTGGAGCATTTCCAGGGGGAGCAGGTCACAGAGGCTGTACCAAAGGCTCATAAGCTTCCTCCTTTCATGTGGAAGGCCTGGGCAAATTCCGGGGAGCTCAGAACCTCCTGGGCGGTGCCCTGAATTTTCACGCCCCGGTCAATGAGCACCACCTGATTGGCGTACCTTGGGAGCATGGAAAAGTCGTGGGTGGTCATAAGAATGGACAGGTCATAGGTCTTTCGAATTTCGTCCAGCATGTCCATCAGGGTCTCCATGCCCTCCACATCCACGCCGGACAGGGGCTCGTCCAGAATTAAGATATTGGGCATAGGTTCCAGAGCCAGAGCCAGCAGCACCCGCTGCAATTCGCCGCCGGACAGGGTACCGATTCGCTTGTCCATTAAATCTTCCCCGTGAACCCGTTCCAGGCATTCCTTCACCAGGGCGCGCATGGACTTGCCCAGGCCTAAAAAGGCAGGCCGTTTGCCCAGACAGCAGGCGAAGAGGTCGGACACGCTCACCGGGTCGCTGGGGTCGAAGGCCGGGCTCTGGGGCACATAGCCGATCCGGGGCTTTTTGCTCCGCTGACCCGGCTGGGAGAAGGCAATGACACCCTCGTATTCCCGCTGACCCAGAATGGCCTTCAGGAAGGTGGATTTGCCGGCCCCGTTGGGGCCGATCAGAGCCAGAAGCTCCCCGCAGTGGACGTGAAGATTTACGTCCGACAGAATCGGCTCGTTTCCGATTTTTACCGTTAGATTTTCCACCCGCAGGCAGCAGGAGTGCCCGCAGGAGCCGCCGTGAATGTCCAGATTCATCCCAATGCCTCCCGGATTGTGTCAATGTTGTGATACATGGCCTCAAAATAGCTATCCCCGGACATGGCCATATCCAGAGCGTAAACCTTACAGCCCGTTTCCCGGGCGATTACCTGCGCCGCGGAATCGCTGCCGCTGACCTCGGTGAAGATGGCGGGAAGGTTATGATCCCGCACTAGCTCCGTCAGGTGAATCAGGTCTTTCGCCGAGGCCTCGCTGCCGGATTCCTCTTCAACGGATTCTAGAATGGTCAGATGAAAGGCCTGGGCGAAATAGGAAAAGCCGTCGTGGAAGGGAATCAGCTCCCGGCATTGCAGGCCGGACAGTTGTTCCTCGCCATAGCTTTGCAGGGCTTCCAGCTGAGTAAGCAGGTCTTCCAGATTGACTCGGAAGGTATCTTCATAGTCCGGATACTGCCGGGAAAGACCGTCACAGATGTTTTGCGCCATAACCTGGGCATTCTCCGGGGAAAGCCAGATGTGAGGATCCTCCTCGTGATGGTGGCCGTCCTCCTCATGGTGGTGCTCCTCTTCCTCGTGCGCTTCATCGCTGTGCAGCAGGGAAATTCCCTGGGATGCGTCGATGGTGGGCACGTCCAGGAGCAAATCGTCCAGGAAGTCCTCCAGACCGGCTCCGGAGACGACCACCACCTGGGCGGCCTCCGCGGCCTTGACCTGACGGACGTTCAGAGAGTAGTCGTGCAGGCAGCTGACCTGCTCCGTCACCAGCCGGGTTACGGCGAGCGGCGTGCCCTGGCACAGCCGGGAGGTAAAATCCCAGACGGGCAGGGTAGTGGCGGCGATGGGGGCGTAGTCCGCTTTCGGAGCGCAGCCGCAAAGCAATGCCGCCGCCAGAGCCGCTGTCAGTATGATTTTCCAAAACTTCATGGGGCAAAAATCCTTTCCGGATAGGCGTATATCATTTTTATTCTACCATAGCTGTCAAGAAAAAAGGAAGCCTGCTCAGCAGACTTCCTTCTCGCTATGTATGGAAACTCAGTGGTTCTCCACCCATTCCTTGACCTTGGTCTTGGCAAGTCTCTGGATATCCTCGGTAGGATACTTGGAGGTCTCGCCGCCGATGCCGTACACAAAGTACAGACCTTCGGGAGTCTGGAACAGATCCTCCTCATAGCCGGCGGGATCGCCCAGGTTGCCGCTGGTGAACTTATGAACCAGGGTAGCAGTCTCGGTGTCGTACTCCTTCTTGCAGATGATCTTCTTCATGGAATGAACCTCCTTTCATGAGTAATCATCGGGATACCTGTAATTATACACTAATTTGTCCGGAAATCAATAGCGAAAAAAGAAAAATCAGAACCTTTTTCCAAAAATTGGTTGATGTCTCAATTGGAAACCCTGACTAAGCCGGGAAAGAGTGTGCAAGATGCACAAAGAAATAAGCCGGTTTTATCCCTTTGGTCGTTGTGCTTTGGACAAAAAGATGGTATGATAACAAAAAGGAGGGAATGAAAATGCGGGATTTTCCAGTATTTGACACGGAAACCGGGGTATCCAGCCTGATTCTGAAGGAGGTTCCCTATCGGAAAACGGCCTACATTCATATCCGGGATGTGGAGCCTGGGGGACTGGATGCTCATCTTCGGGAGTGTGTGGGCTTCTGCCGGGCGGTGGGAGCGGAACGGATTTTCGCCGCGGGACATGAGGCACTGACGGACTATCCCCTGTATACCGCCGTGGTGGAAATGACCGGCAGCCCCAACTTCGAGGAAGGGGAGCTTGCCAATCTTTTCCCGGTAACGGAGCCGACTGTATCCCGGTGGCGGGAGCTCTACAATGAACGGATGGCAGGCGTAGACAACGCGGGGACGCTGGAGGCTCGGCGGGAGCCGGAGATTCTTTCCGGCGGCACCTACTTCGTCCACGACGGCGGAGAGCTGCTGGGCATCGGCTGGCTGGAGGAGGGGCTTCTGCGAGCCATGGCCTCGGTGAAGCCTGGGGCAGGGGAGCGGGTGATGCGAACCCTGCTGTCGACCTGTTCCGGCGAAACCCTCCGGCTGGAGGTGGCTTCTACCAATGAGAAGGCATTGCGGCTGTACAAGCGGCTGGGATTTTTTCCCACCCGGGAGATTATCCGCTGGTATCAGGTAGGATAAAAAAGACTAGGTGTTCCGGAAAAATACTTGACATCTCCACTGCGCTGTGCTATAATGCCCAATGTCAAGGGAAATGCCTTGACATAAGGAGGTTCCCATGGACGCGCTGGAGATGACGCTGCTGCTGGATTATTACGGCGGTATGCTTACGGACAAGCAGAGAGACTGCTTCGATATGCGTCACAATCAGGACCTTTCCCTGGGAGAAATCGGGGAGGCGCTGGGTGTCAGCCGCCAGGCGGTGTGCGACAACCTGACCCGGACGGAAGCTTTGCTTCGCCGGATGGAGGAAAATATCGGCTGTGTCCGCAGAGACAGGGCAGTCCGCAAGGCCGCCCAGGAGATTCTCGCGGCGGCGGAAAAGCTGGAAGCCTCCCGAGAACCCGAGACGGTCAGCCTTGCCAGGCAGATTATGGCCGCTGCCCAGACACTGAAGGAGTAAGCTATGGCGTTTGAAGGCTTAACGGAAAAAATCTCAGCCACCTTCAAGAAGCTTCGCGGCAAGGGCCGTCTGAAGGAAGCGGATGTGAAGGAGGCTATGCGGGAGATCCGCATGGCGCTGCTGGAAGCGGACGTGAGCTATAAGGTGGTCAAGGACTTCACCAAGACGGTCACGGAACGCTGCGTCGGCACCGATGTGCTGGAATCTCTCACCCCTGCCCAGATGATCGTGAAGATCGTCAACGAGGAGCTGTGCAAGCTCATGGGCAGCGATACCAAGCATTTGAATATCAATCCCAACGGCCCGACGGTGATTATGCTGGTGGGTCTGCAGGGCGCGGGCAAGACCACCAACGGCTCCAAGCTGGCGGGGCTTCAGAAGCGGCAGGGAAGAAACCCCTTGCTCGTTGCCTGCGATATCTACCGTCCCGCGGCCATCCAGCAGCTGAAGGTCTGCGGCGAGAAGCTGGGCGTTCCCGTTTTCGAGAAGGGCACTCAGGATCCTGTCAAAACCGCCAAAGAAGCGGTGCTCTACGCCCGTCAGCGGGGCTACGACATGGTGTTTCTGGACACCGCCGGTCGGCTCCATGTGGATGAGACTTTGATGAACGAGCTGAAAAACATCAAGGCTGCCGTGAAGCCCGACGAAATCATGCTGGTTGTGGATGCCATGACCGGCCAGGACGCGGTGAACGCGGCTCAGAGCTTTAACGAGTGGCTGGACATCGACTCCGTCATGCTCTCCAAGCTGGACGGCGACGCCAGAGGCGGCGCGGCTCTGTCCGTTAAGGCCATTACCGGCAAGCCCATCAAGTTCGCCGGTATCGGCGAAAAGCTGGAGGACATCGAGCCCTTCCATCCCGACCGGATGGCAAACCGGATTCTGGGGATGGGCGATGTGCTCAGCCTGATTGAGAAGGCGGAAAAGGCCTACGATGCCAAAAAAGCCGCCGAGATGGAGAAAAAGCTCAAGACCAACAAATTCACCCTTCAGGACTTCTACGACCAGATGGTGCAGATGAAGTCCATGGGTTCCATGGAAGATATCTTAGCTCAGATGCCCGGCGGTGCCAACCTGAAGGGCGTAAAGCTGGATGAGAAGGCCATGGCTCACACCGAGGCCATTATCCTTTCCATGACCCCCAAGGAGCGGGAAAAGCCCGAGATCATCGGAGCCGGCCGGAAAAAGCGGATCGCCGCCGGAGCCGGCGTTCGGGTGGAGGACGTGAATAAGCTTCTCAAATCCTTCGAGCAGATGCGAAAGCTCATCAAGCAGTTCTCCGGCCCCGGTGCCGGAAAGAAGCTCAAGCGCATGGGTCGGTTCGGCGGCCTGGGCGGCGGCTTCCCCGGGTTCTAAGCCCCGGAATCCTATCGTTCGCTGAAAGCAAATTGCTTTGCGATATATATTTTTATAATCATTTTGGAGGTGAACTCTCATGGTTAAGATCAGACTGAGAAGAATGGGTGCCAAGAAGGCTCCTTACTACCGTATCGTTGTGGCGGATTCCCGTTCTCCCCGCGATGGCCGCTGCATTGAGGAAATCGGCACTTACAATCCCCTGACCCAGCCCGCTACCATCACCGTGGACGCTGAGAAGGCGCAGAACTGGATCAAGAATGGCGCACAGCCCACCGACACCGTCCGTGGCCTGCTGAAGAGTGCTGGCGTTCTGTAAGATCCCAAAGGAGAATCCCGAATGAAAGAACTTTTGCTGTACATGGCAAAAAATCTGGTGGATGATCCTGAGGCAGTCACCGTAACCGAAATCGATGGCGAGGACGGCAAGGTGCTGGAGCTGCGTGTTGCCGAAGGCGACATGGGCAAGGTGATCGGCCGCCAGGGACGGATCGCAAAAGAGATCCGTACCATCATTAAGACTGTAGCCCAGCGCACTGGCGAGAAGGTCACGGTCGAAATCGTGGATTAAAGCGAGGATGCGTGGCGATTTCGTCACGCATTTTTGCTTACTTAGGAGGGAAAGACCATGGACGCAGTTTGGAAAACAATGTATGACAATGCCAAAGCTGTGCAAAACGGACGGAAAATTTCCGATTATGTGGAGGCTGGCGGTGTGGCCGCGGCCATTTTGTCGGAAAGCGGAAGAATCTATACCGGCGTCTGTGTGGATACCGCCTCCACCCTGGGTATTTGCGCCGAGCGGAATGCGATTTTCAATATGCTGACCCACGGCGAGAACCGGATTTCCAAGGTTCTGGCGGTGATGCCCAACGGCAAGACAGGCGCGCCCTGCGGTGCCTGCCGGGAACTGATGGTGCAGCTAATGCCGGAGGGATATAAGGATATCCAGATCATGCTGGACTATGAACAGGAAAAAATCGTCACCCTGGGGACGCTGACTCCCGAATGGTGGATTTGATATAAACAGAGGAGAATGGTATGAGACTTCCATTTATTGAAGCCGGCGAGATCGTCAACACCCATGGTATCCGTGGGGAGGTGAAGGTGCTGTGCTGGCTGGATGACCCGGAAATGCTCTGCGAATTTGACCGCTGCCGCATCGGCGGCCAGGAATATCGCATGGACACCGTCCGGGCTCACAAGACCTGCAATCTGGTGAAGCTTTCCGGAGTGGATACCCCGGAGGAAGCCATGAAGCTTCGGGGCAAGGTGCTGGAGCTGCACCGGGAGGATATTGATGACGAAGTGATCTTTGCCGCCGAGCTCATCGGCATGGAGGTTCTGGCCGACGAGGGCTCCATCGGCACCATCCGGGAGGTGCTGGACTACCCGGGCAACAGCGTCTATGTGGTGCGGGGGGAGTATGAGTATCTGATTCCCGCGGTGAAGCAGTTTATTCTGTCTACGGACATGGAGAAAAACGAGATGCGGGTGCATCTGCTGGAAGGAATGCGCAGCGATGAGAATTGACATCCTGACCCTGTTTCCGGAGACTCTGGGAGATGTGCTGTCCGAGAGCATCCTGGGTCGCGCCCAGGAGCGGGGCTATATTTCCATCGATACCCACCAGATTCGGGACTACACGGCAAACAAGCAGAATCAGGTGGACGATTATCCCTACGGCGGCGGTCGGGGAGCCGTCATGGCGGCAGATCCCCTCTATCGCTGCTGGGAGGCGGTGTGCGACGAGGCCGGGGGAGCGGTGCACACTGTTTACCTGTCTCCCTGCGGCCATACCTTCTGCCAGGCAGACGCTATCCGGCTGAGCAAGCTGGATAACCTGATCCTGGTCTGCGGCCACTATGAGGGCATTGACCAGCGGTTTATCGACGAATGCGTGGACGAGGAAATCTCCCTGGGGGATTTCGTCCTCACCGGTGGGGAGATTGCCGCCATGGCCGTCACCGACGCGGTGTGCCGGATGGTGCCGGGGGTTCTGGCAGACCCGGAGTGCTTTGAAGAGGAAAGCCACTTTGGTGGTCTTCTGGAATATCCCCAGTATACCCGCCCGGCGGTGTGGCACGGCAGAGCCATTCCGGAGATTCTCACCTCCGGCAATCACGAGAAGGTGCGCCAGTGGCGCAGAAAGCAGTCCCTGCGGCGCACCCGCAGCCGCAGGCCGGATATGTACGAAAAGCTGGACTTGTCCTCCAAGCAGGACAAGAAACTTCTGAAGGAAATGGAAGCGGAGGATGCCGCGGATAAGGGGTAGAAGAAAATGGAGAAGCTGATTACTGTGGCTCAGGTCATCGTACCGATTTTCGTGACGGTGCTGCTGGGTGTGCTGGCAAGGCGGAAGGGCACGTTTTCTCAGGAACAGGTGGACGGCCTGAACCGGTTCGTGGTGAAATACGGTATGCCCTGCATCGTATTTCGCTCCTGCCTGACAGCGGACATGGGAGCGGAGTCCCTGAGCAGCATGGCAATGGTTCTTGTCGCCGGACTGATTTCCACGGCGGCTGCCATGACGGTGCTGAAAAAGCGGTATCCCTATCATAACCTTCCTATGCTCTTTGTGGCAAAGGAAAGCGGAATGCTGGGCATTCCCTTGTACATGATTTTGTTCGGCGCGGATCAGGCCTTCCGGATGGGAGTGCTTGACCTTGCCCAAGCGCCCATTGCCTATGTGGTCATTGCCCTGCTGACTGCCGACACCGGGGAGAATCCCACTCCGGGGAGCATCCTCAAGAGCATTTTCGCCTCATCCATGGTGAAGATGAGCCTTCTGGGTCTGTTCATGAATCTGTCCGGGGCAGGCCGGTGGCTGGACAGCCTGGGCGTTCTGGGAATTCTTACGGAAACCACGGGCTTTCTCATCCAGCCGGTAAGCGCGCTGATCATCTTCTATGTGGGCTACAATTTCTCTCTGGATTCCCAGAGCTACAAAGGGGTGCTGGAAGTTACGGGCATTCTGCTGGGGCTGTATGTCCTGTTCGGCATTGTCATGCAGGGAATGCTGACCCTGGTTCCCAATGTGGACGCGGCCACCCGCTGGGCGGCTGTGCTGTACTGCGTGCTGCCTGCCAGCTACCTGGCTCCCGGCATGGGAAGAAATCCCAGGGACTACACCCTGGCTTCCGGGGTCTGCTCGGTGATGACGGTGGTGTGCCTGGTGGCATTCTGCGTCATGGCGGCCATTGTGGCGTGAGTGGCTCTGTTTTCATACTGAATTCCAATTAAAATCTTTAGAAAAGATTTTAATTGCCTGAAGGGCATG
>OLHG01001688.1_pt1 | contig 13038 bp, 10 predicted proteins | sample 1605971 | NCBI WGS metagenome assembly OLHG01 (sample SAMN03283289) | human gut metagenome | biome: human-associated habitat; material: feces | host: Homo sapiens | place: Peru | collected 2012 | reverse complement strand
TGCCCTTCAGGCAATTAAAATCTTTTTTAAAGATTTTAATTGGAGTTCAGTATCACAGAGCTTGCCCATTCAGCTGATAGATACTGTTCAAAAGCCGGATGCCCGCGGCGGTGCGGAAAACCCGCTCCCGGAAGCTGCGGATGGCAGACTTATCATAACCGCTTTCGTCCGCGTTCACCAGGAAATCCGCCTCCAGCAAAATCTGATAGTCCATGCCCTCCACACCGGTATAGGTGTGATGGTGGGCAACCAGCCAGGAAATCCGGGGCACGTCCTCCCTGGCCGCAGGCAGCTCCCGGAAGAATTCCTCCACCAGCGGCGGGCTTTCCCGCTCCTGGTTTTTGCCGTCGGTGTTGCCGTACTTTTCCCGGCACAGCGGGCAGGCAATGTCGTGAACCACCGCAGCCAGCTCCAGAACCGTCTGGGTATGGCTGTCCAGGCCCTCCAATTCGCCGATGGTTTTGGCGAAGGCCCAGACCTTGAGGAAGTGGTTGATGTCGTGGCAGCTGCCCCGGTAAAATTCGATCATTTTTTGCGTCGCGGAGGCAATGAGCATGGCGATTTCTCCTTTCCGGCAGTATTTTCATTATTATAACCCCTTCGGCCTGGAAAATCTACCGCCATCTCGCCAAAACTCGGCAGAATCTCTCCCGGCTTTTTCGGTTCGGTCCCGGGAGCGGCCAGAATTTTGTCGCACTCTGCCTCAAATATGCACATTTTTCATCCAAAATGGCAAAAATAGTAAGATTGTACAAAAGGAATCCCTCTGTTTTAGTGGATGCAACAATTTTTGTTTAAGTGTTAAAATTGTTGTTGATTTTCAAAAAATAAACGGTTATGATGTTCTTGGTCAAAGAAATTCAGGCAGCAAGCAAACTGATAGAAGGGATGATTTTATGACAGAAAAAATCCAGGTCGTCACCGATCGGGCCCCCTCCCCCGCAGGCCCCTACTCCCAGGGAATTATCGCGGATAAGTTCGTATTCGTGGCAGGCCAGCGGCCGGCCAACCCCAAAACCGGCGAAATTGTGGAAGGCGGCATTCAGGAGCAGACCCGTCAGGTCATCGAGAACCTATCCGCCGTGCTCACCGCCGCAGGCTCTTCCCTGGATCGGGTGGTGCGCAGCACGGTTTACCTGTCCGACATTGGGAATTTTGCCCCTATGAACGAAGTCTACGAGAAGATGATGCCCAAGCCCTATCCCGCCCGCACCACCTTCGGTGCCCAGCTGCGGGGGATCCTCATTGAAATCGATGTGGTCGCCCTACGAAATGAAGCATAAAGGAGCCATGTAAATTGAATTCCATTGAAGAAGTCCTGCCGCTATTAGAAACAGTTATTAAGGGCATTGCCAAGCATTTTGGAAGCAGCTGTGAGCTTGTCCTTCACGACTACCAGAAGGATTTTTCCTCCTCCATCGTGGCCATTGAAAACGGAGAGCTCACCGGCCGCAGCGTTGGCAAGGGCGGCACGGAGATTGGTCTTCGCATTATCCAGGGCGACCAGCGGGAGGATGGGCTGTACCACTACATGACCCAGACCAAGCAGGGGCGTCGGCTTCACTCCAGCACCATCTACCTGAAAAACGACCAGGGGGAAATTCTGGGAAGCCTGTGCATCAACAACGACATCACCGACCTTCTGAACCTAAAAACCACCGTCAATCAGCTGGTGGAGCCCTTTGAGCAGGCCTCTGAGCCTGCGGAAACCATCGTATTTTCCGACGTGGAGGAAATGCTCATCGCCCTCATCAAGGAATCCCTGGACAAGATCGGCGTTCCCGTGGCCATGATGACCCGAGCCCAGAAGCAGGAGGGCATCCAATACCTGAACAAGCGGGGTGCCTTCAAAATCAAGAATTCCACCAACATTGTAGCAAAGTACTATAACATTTCCCGCTATACCATTTACAACTATCTGAACGGAGACATTACGGAAGAATAGGAGGAGCGTATGCTGAACAAGGAACTGATTCAACAGGAATTTGGCTTTCTCGACGGCGAGATTTTCCTGAACGTATCCCAGGTCTGTATGCCGCCCATGCGGGTGCAGAAGGCCTACGGAAGCTTCATGGCCGATTACGTCAAGGTCTTCGGCGACGGAGTGGTGGATGCCGCCTGGGCTATCGTGGCGGACTGCCGGGAAAAACTGGCGAAATTGGTAAACGCCGAGGCTTCCCACGAGATTGCCTTCGTCAAGAACACCGCCGAGGGCATGTCCATTCTGGCCGCCGGATACCCCCTGAATCCCGGAGACAATGTGGTCATTGCCGACCAGGAGCACCAGTCCACTCTCTTCCCCTGGATCAACGCCCATGAGCACCGGGGCATTTCCCTGAAAGTGGTCAAAAGCGTAAACGGTACCATTCCCACCGAGGATATGATCGCCGCCATCGACGCCCATACCAAAGTGCTGGTCATTTCCAGTGCCCAGTTCTCCACCGGCTTCCGGGCCGATCTGGAAACCCTGGGCAAAGTCTGTCACGAAAAGGGCATTGTCTTTGCCGTAGACGGCATCCAGACTCTGGGGCGGCTGAATATGGATGTTCAGGCCCTGCACATTGACTATCTGGTGGCCGGCTCCAACAAGGGGTTGCTGGGTTCTCTGGGCTGCGGCTTCGTCTATTGCAGCGACCGGATCGTGCAGGATATCATCCCGCCCTACGCCGGATATCAGAGCACCGTCAGCCACGTCTCCCCGCCCTCCATCACCACCAATTTTGAGCGCCTGGAGTGGTATCCCCACGCCCGGCGGTTTGAAAGCGGCAACTTAAGCTACAACTGCATTCTGGCGGTAGACAAGGGCGTGGAGCTGCTGCTGGAGCTGGGCTTGGATAACATCGAGTCCCACGTCCTGGAGCTGGAGCGGTATCTGCGCGGGAAGCTGACGAACCTTCCTCTGCATGTGGTGCAGCCCGCTGACCCTAAGTTCTGGTCCGGTATTATCTGCATCTACTACCCCAAGGAAAAAGACGATGAGGTCATCCGGATCCTGAAGGGCTACCACATTCACGGCACCATGCGCGGCGGCTATATCCGCTTCGGTCTGGATTTCTACAATACCAAGGAGCAAATGGACACCGTTGTCAAAGCTCTGTTTGAAGTAGCAGAGCTTGCAAAATAAAAAAAGAAAAGAGGAATCTGTATGAGTTTGTGGCAAAAATACAAGAAAACCCCGCTGCTGACCAAGCTGCTGGTAGCCATGATCCTGGGCATTGCCCTGGGTATCATCTTCGGCCCCAGCGTCACCGTCATCAAGCCTCTCGGCACGGTGTTCCTGAACCTGCTGAAAATGGCGGCCCTGCCGCTGGTGGTGGTAAACCTGATTTCCGGCATTGCCTCTCTGGACGACCCCAAGAGCTTCGGTCGGGTAGGCGGCAAGATCATGGTCTACTACTTCGCCACCACCGCCGTGGCCATCGTCCTGGGTCTGACCGTTGGTTTCCTGTTCAAGCCCGGCGCGGGCTTCCAACTCACCGGCACCTATGACGGGGCGGTGCAGACCATTCCTTCTATCGGCGAAACCATTGTCAATCTGATTCCCTCCAACATTTTCGCCTCTCTGACCAGCGGCAGCTTCGACCAGATTGTGGTATTCAGCGCCTTCGTGGGCATCACCATCCTGTTCCTGCCCGCCGAGCAGAAGGCGCCCCTTGCCAAGGGCGTGAACACCCTGGCCTCCCTGTTCAACAAGATGGTTGGCCTCATCATGGGCTACGCCCCAATCGGTATCTGCGCCCTGATGGCCTCCACCGTGGGCACCTACGGTGCCGATCTGTTCGGCTTCCTGGCAAAGTACCTGGGTGCTTCCTACAGTGCCGCCGCTCTGCATGTGTGCCTGTATCTGATTCTGCTGTTCGTCTTCACCGGCATGAAGCCTCTGCACTTCCTGAAAAAGGCCCTGCCCCTGATGGTCACGACCTTAAGCACCAGCTCTTCTCTGGCCTGCGTCCCCGTGAATCTGCAATGTGCCGACGACCTGGACGTTGACCGGAAGGTCTCCGGCTTCACCATCCCTCTGGGCTCCCAGATCAACAAGGACGGCAACGGCATTATGCTGGCCATCACCTTCCTGTTCGCCGCCCAATGCGTGGGCGCGGACACCAGCCTGGCAACCCTGCTGCGGGTCATTCTGATCTCCCTGATTCTGACCACCGGTGCCGGCGGTGTACCAGGCGGCGGCATCGTATCCATCGCCATCGTGGTGGACGCCTTCGGCCTGCCCCTGGAAGTCGTGGCTCTGGTCTCCGGCATCTTCACCCTCATCGACGTGGTCTTCACCACCATGAACTGCCTGGGCGACCTGGTTGGCACAGTCATCGTGGACCGCTCCGAGAAGAAGCGCACCGCCCGACTGGAGGCAAACACCCAAAAGTGATTCTCGGGGAAGCTCTGATTAAATCCGCGAGAGCTGGCAGCGAGAGATTTTGTTTCCAGACAAGATTCGGAAAACGGGGGAATACTGGATGTATTTCCCGTTTTCCGAACCGCAGTCTGGGAGCAAAAGATCCGCTGTCCAGCCGAAGGGGATTTATTCAGAGTTTCCCTAAATTTTCCCGGGCGGTGGACAGCATCAGCTTAATCCGGTTCAGCTGATTGACTTCGCTGGCACCCGGGTCGTAGTCCACGGCGGCAATATTGGCCTGGGGATAGGCCTTTTTCAGAGCCTTGATGACTCCCTTGCCCACCACATGGTTGGGAAGGCAGGCAAAGGGCTGGATGCACACGATGTTGGGCACCCCGGTTTTGATCAGCTCGATCATCTCACCGGTGAGGAACCAGCCTTCGCCGTACTGATTGCCGATGGACAGGAAGGGCTTGGTCTGCTCGGCAATGGCCTCGATGGGCATGGGAGCTTCAAAGCGCTTGCTGGCCTCCAAAGCCTCCAGAGCGGGCTTTCGGATCTGGCGGATGAACTTCACCGCCGTATCCGCAATCAGATCGCCGGATTTCTTGGCTCCCAGGAACTCGGACTTGTACTTGCCGTTATAGAAGCTGTAGTTCATAAAGTCCATCAGATCGGGAACCACCGCCTCGGCTCCCTCCCGCTCCAGCAGCTTCACCAGATGGTTGTTTGCCAGGGGCATGTACTTGACGAGAATTTCGCCGACCACGCCCACACGGGGCTTTTTCAGGGTCTCGTCAATGGGGAAATTGTCAAAATCCGCCACGATCTGGGCGCAAAGGGTCTTGTAATTCCAGGTGCTGTCGGCACCGGTGAGCTCGGCGATGCAGATATCCCGCCACTTGGCGTGGAGCGCGTTGGCGGAGCCGGGGGTTTTCTCGTAAGGCCGCACCCGGTACAGGCAGCGCATGAGCAGGTCGCCGTAGACACAGCCCTTTACCAGATCCTTGATGAGGCTGGGAGACAGATGGAAGCCCTCGTTTTTCTCCATGCCGTTGGCGTTGAGCGAAATCACGGGGATGTGGCTGAGACCCGCCTTTTCCAGGGCTCTGCGGATGAAGGCCACATAGTTGCTGGCCCGGCAGCAGCCGCCGGTCTGGGTCATCATGACAGCCAGGTGATCGGTGTCATATTTGCCGGAGAGGATGGCCTGCATGATCTGCCCCACCACCGTAATGGAGGGGAAGCAGGCGTCGTTGTTGACAAACTTCAGACCCATATCGATGGCCTGCCGGTTGTCATTATCCAGCAGGACGATATTGTAGCCGTGCTTGCGGAACACCGGCCCCATGATGTCGAAGTGGATGGGACTCATCTGGGGAGCCAGAATGGTGTAGCCCTCCTTATTCATCTCCTTGGTAAACTCCCGGCGCTCATAGGCAATGGGCGCGGGAACCGCCTCAATGTGCTTCTCCCGGCGCATATCCATGGCGGCAAGCAAAGAGCGAATCCGAATGCGGACGGCCCCCAGATTGTTCACCTCGTCGATTTTCAGCAAGGTATAGAGCTTGTTGCTTTTTTCCAGAATTTCGGAAACCTGGTCGGTAGTCACCGCGTCCAGGCCGCAGCCGAAGGAATTGAGCTGGATCAGCTCCAGGTCGTTTCGCTTTGCCACAAACTGAGCCGCACTGTACAGCCGGGAATGATAGACCCACTGGTCAACCACCCGAATGGGCCGCTCCGGCTCAAAATCAATGGGCAGGCTGTCCTCGGTGAACACCGTCAGACCGTAGGAGGAAATCAGCTCCGGAATACCGTGGTTGATTTCCGGGTCAATGTGATAGGGTCGTCCTGCCAGGACAACGCCTCGGCCTCCGGCTTTTTCCATTTCCGTCAGCCGCTTCAGGCCCTCCACCCGGATGTCCGCCTTGGCGTTCAGCTGCTCTTCCCAGGCCTTATGGACTGCGGAGCGGACTTCTTTCGCGGGAATGCCCCACTCCTCGGCGGCGGTTTTCACCAGCCGGTCGGCGGCGGTCTTTTCACTGGTAAAGGCAATGAAGGGGCGGATGTAGTGCACGTCCCCATCGCTGATGGCCTCCACATTGTTTTTCAGGTTCTCCGCGTAGGAAACCACAATGGGGCAGTTATAGTGGTTCTGAGCCTGCTTCGTCTCCTGGTGCTCATAGAACACGCAGGGATGGAAAATGGTCTTGATGCCCTGGTCGATGAGCCACTGGACATGACCGTGAGAAAGCTTTGCCGGGTAGCACTCGGATTCCGAAGGAATGGACTCCATGCCCAGCTCGTAAATCTTCCGGGTGGAGAAGGGAGACAACACCACCCGGAAGCCCAGCTCCCGGAAGAAGGTAGCCCAGAAGGGATAATTTTCGTACATGTTCAGCACTCTGGGAATGCCGATGACGCCCCGCTTGGCCTCTTCTTCGGACAGCGGCGGATAATCGAAGAGCCGCTGACGCTTGTAGAGCACCAGGTTGGGAGCCTTTTCCTTCTTATCCCCGCCGCCGGCGCCCTTCTCGCACCGGTTGCCGCTGATGTGCTTCCGACCACCGGGGAACTTATTCACGGTGAGCATACAGTTGTTGGAGCAGCCGCCGCAGCGCACAGAGGTGGAGGTATAGGACAGGTTCAGAATATCATCCAGAGGCAGCATGGTGCTTTCCTGGCCGGTGTAGTGGCTTCTGGCAACCAGAGCCGCGCCGAAAGCACCCATCAGGCCGGAGATATCCGGGCAGGTGGCGTCCACCCCGGAGATTTTCTCAAAGGCTCGAAGCACCGCCTGGTTGTGGAAAGTGCCGCCCTGAACCACGATGTGCCGACCCAGATCCTCCGGGGATGCCAGCTTGATGACCTTGTACAGGGCATTTTTGATGACGGAGTAGGCAAGACCCGCAGAGATATCGGAGACGGAGGCTCCCTCCTTCTGGGCCTGCTTGACGTTGGAATTCATGAACACCGTGCACCGGGTACCCAGGTCTACAGGAGCCTTGGCAAAGAGCGCCTCCTTGGCAAAGCCCTCGGCGGTAAAGCCCAGAGAGGTAGCAAAGTTCTCAATAAAAGAGCCGCAGCCGGAGGAACAGGCCTCGTTCAGGAGGATGGTGTCCACCGTGCCGTTTTTCAGCTTGATGCACTTCATGTCCTGGCCGCCGATGTCCAGCACGCAGTCCACCTCCGGGTCAAAGAAGGCCGCGGCGGTGGTGTGGGCAATGGTCTCCACCACGCCCTCGTCCAGGGAGAAGGCGGCCTTCAGCAGAGCCTCGCCGTAGCCGGTGGAGCAGGCACGAACGATTTTCGCCTTTTCCGGCAGCAGCCGCTTTAATTCCGACACGGCAAACTGAGCCGTGGAAATGGGATTTCCCTGATTGCCCCGGTAGAAGTGATAGAGAAGCTGGCCGTCCTCGCCAATCACCGCCAGCTTGGTGGTGGTGGAGCCGGCATCGATGCCCAAAAAGCATCTGCCTTCGTAGGAAGCCAGATCGCCCTTGCCTACAACGGCCTGGGCGTGGCGAGCCTGGAAAGCGTCGAAATCCGCCTGATCCCGGAATAGGGGCTCCAGCCGGGGCATTTCAAAGCTGACAGCTACGCCCTTTTCCAGTCGACTCACCAGCTCGGACAGTACCGCCCCTTCTCCGTCCTTGGCCTCCAGCGCTGCGCCCATGGCGGCGAACAGATGGGAGTTCTCCGGATCCACGGTGGTCTCCGGGGTCAGCTTCAGGGTGCGGATAAAGGCCGCCTTCAATTCCGTCAGGAAGTGGAGCGGCCCGCCCAAAAAGGCCACTGTGCCCCGGATGGGCTTGCCGCAGGCAAGGCCGGAAATGGTCTGATTCACCACCGCCTGGAAAATGGAAACCGCCAGATCGGCTTGGGTGGCGCCCTCGTTGATGAGAGGCTGGATGTCCGTTTTGGCGAACACGCCGCACCGGGCGGCGATGGGATACACCCGCTGGTAATGCTTCGCCGCCTCATTCAGGCCAGTGGCATCGGTTTGCAGAAGAGAGGCCATCTGGTCGATGAAGGAGCCGGTGCCGCCGGCGCAGACGCCGTTCATCCGTTCCTCCAGGCCGCCCTTGAAATAAATGATCTTGGCATCCTCGCCGCCCAGCTCAATGGCCACGTCCGTCTGGGGGGCTACGGCTTTCAGGGCAGTGGCCACCGCCACCACCTCCTGGACAAAGCCGATATCCAGGGCTTTTCCCAGATTGATGGCACCGGAGCCGGTGATGCGCAGACGCAGACAGCAGTCGCCCAGCTGCTGCTTCGCCTCCATCAGGAGGGATTTCAGGGTTTCCTGGGTATGGGCATGATGACGGCGGTACTGTCCAAACAGGAGCGTACCGTCGTCATCCAGAATCACAAGCTTTACAGTGGTAGAACCGATATCAATACCGGCGCGATAGGTATTCATGATTTACCTCTCTTTTCTGTAGCATAGGAAATAAACAAATGGGCACAAAAGTAACGCGCCCAGAACATCACAGGCGGAATGCTGCTTGAGGAACATGGTGGAGGCGCAGATGAGCACCGCCAGCACCGTCAACAGCGTCAAAGGAAGGGGCTTTTTCAGCCTCTCGGTATGGGCGGCAGCCGCCACCGCCGCAAAGGCCGCCAGCACATGCTCTGAGGGGAACACGTTGGTAGGCGTGTCCACCGCGTAAATCAGTCCCACGATTTGGCTGAACAGGTTGTCTCTGGGGAACACCGCCGGGCGCAGCTGCTGGCAGCTGGGATAGACCAGAAAAATCACTGTGGAGATGGACATGCCGATGCACAGGAATTTGCTGTACCGGCGGAAAGTATCCCGATCGTACAGGAGGGTATACAGGTGCACCCCCACGATGAGAAAATACCAGCTTGCGTAGAAGACAACGAAGCCCTCCTGAAAGGGAATCCAGTCGTCCAGGAAGCAGTGCATCACATGATAGGTCTGAGCCGGGTTCCAGTGCTCCACCAGAAAATAGCGAAGCAGGTAGACCGGCCAGAACAGCAGCCACCACAGGTGGCGGAACTGCGGCTCGTTGATTCGGCTCAGGCGGAAGCCGCGCAGATCCGTCTCAGGCGTTGGAAAGTGCATGGGAGTGTACTCCTTTGGTGGGGAAGCTCTGATTCAATCCGCAAGAGCTGACAGCGAGAGATTTTTCTCCAGGCGAAGATTTTGAAAGCGGAGGAATACTTCGCGTATTTCCCGCTTTCAAAACCGCACGGATGGGGAAAAAGATCCGCTGCTCAGCCGAAGGGGATTGATTCAGAGTTTCCCTGAAATTATTTCCGACGAATCCGGGTTTCCAGCTCCGCCTGCATTTCCCGCAGGGACTCCGCCAGAGGACGCTCCGTGCGGAAGGGGCGGAAGAAATGATACTTGAGAGAGCGTTCCTCCCGCTGCTGCCGGATGTGGGTTTTCAGTGCCTCGTAGCGCACAATCACGTCGTTGTCCTCGGCGAACTTCTTCAGCTTCACCACCAGCTGGGCAGAATTCACCACGTCAATGATAAAGACGCCAAAGAACATGCCGATGAAGAAGGAGAAGGCCAGATTCCGGGACAGCCAATCCAGGCCATCCAGGATGTAGGGGTGGATCAGGAAATAGTAGAGAGCCCCCAGAATTGCCCAGAAGAAGGAGAACAGCGGGCAGATAATGCCCTGAATGTTGCCCCAGAGATCAGAGTAATCCCACAGCCGAACCTTCAGAAATTTCAGGCAGAACAGACCCGCCACATACTCCACAAGGGTCATGCCGATGGCCATGGCGATGAAGAGCACCACCTTATTCCAGAGGGGATCGGAAATCAGGCTGAATTTCTCCAACGACGCCAGCAGGTACAGCACGCACAGGCCAAAGCCGTAAATAGGAAGATAGGGGCCGGTGCAGAAGCCCGGGTTTACCAGCTTATCCGGATGCTTGACAATGTTGCGGAACCACAGCTCCAGCAGCCAGCCAAGGCAGGAGCCTACAAAAAACAGGTAAGCTAGGGACAGTATGAGACTCACAGTAACCACTCCTTGGTCAATAAAGTAATAACAAATGATGAACACCGGGGGAACAATTTATGACTGGTTTGTGAACATTTGGCATTTATCTTTTCGGATAACTGTCCTTATTCCTGCTCCTCGTCCTTAGGCTTCCGATACATCTCCGGCAAGCTGCCCTCGCCGCCCATCATGGCCGTCATTTCCTCGATGCGCTCCACCGGGAAGGGCGGGTTGGCCAGGGGCCGCATGGCGATGGACATAAGCTTCATGGGATTGTCGTCTGCCAGCACCCGATTGGAGCTGAGCTCTCCGCACCGCTTGCACCGGTGGATGATGGCCCACTCCCCTTTTCCCCGAACCCACACCGCGACAGGCTCCATGATGCCGCCGCAGTCGGACTCCCGGTCGCCGGGCTCAATGTCCACATGCAGGGAGCAAAGGCAATTGGGGCAGTGGTTCCGATGATCGCTTCCGGCTCCCGCCGGAACCACCAGTCGGCCGCAGTTTTTGCAGGTGAAGCTCTCCTCGCAGGCATGGGTCTTATAGTAACCTTTTTCGTACTGTCTGCGCTTATTTTCACGATTCATAGCAGGTTTCTCCCATTTCTATTGTTTCTCTAACATTATATCGAACCGGCGGAAAATGTCAAGACTGCCGCCGGTATTCCATTGACATAGGCTCCCTTTTCGGATATACTGAACCCAGGTAAGAACATCCGCAAATCTACACAAAGGAGAATACCTATGACAATTACCAAGGATATCCGCTATGTGGGCGTTAACGACCATCAGGTAGACCTGTTTGAGGGACAGTATGTGGTTCCCAACGGCATGTCTTACAATTCTTATGTGATTTTGGACGAGAAGGTGGCCGTCATGGACACCGTGGATCGGAATTTCACGCACCAGTGGCTGGACAATCTGCAAACCGTCCTGGACGGCCGGAAGCCCGACTATCTGGTCATTCAGCACATGGAGCCGGATCATTCGGCCAACATTATGAACTTCCTGAAGGTCTATCCCGAGGCCACGGTTGTTTCCTCCGCCAAGGCCTTCACCATGATGAAGCAGTTCTTCGGCGACGATTTTGAGGGCCGCCGGACTGTGGTCGGCGAGGGCGATACCCTGACCCTGGGCAAGCACACCCTGGCCTTCGTGGCCGCGCCTATGGTGCACTGGCCGGAAGTCATCGTAACCTACGACACCTGCGACAAGGTGCTCTTCTCCGCCGATGGCTTCGGCAAGTTCGGCGCCCTGGATGTCCAGGAGGACTGGGCCTGTGAGGCTCGCCGGTACTACATCGGCATTGTGGGCAAGTACGGTCCCCAGGTGCAGGCACTGCTGAAGAAGGCCGCCGGACTGGACATTTCCATCATCTGCCCCCTCCATGGCCCGGTGCTCACCGAGAATCTGGGCTACTACATCAACCTCTATGACATCTGGTCTTCCTACCGGGTGGAAAGCGAGGGAATTGTGGTGGCCTACACCTCCGTCTACGGCCACACCAAGGCAGCGGTAGAGCTGCTGGCTCAGAAGCTCCGGGAGAAGGGCTGCCCCAAGGTGGTGGTTCACGATCTGGCTCGGTGCGATATGGCGAAGGCCGTGGAGGATGCCTTCCGGTACGGCAAGCTGGTGCTGGCTACCACCACCTACAACGCCGACGTCTTCCCCTTCATGAAGGAATTCATCCATCACCTGACCGAGCGGAACTACCGGAACCGCACCATCGGCCTGGTGGAAAACGGCACCTGGGCACCTCTGGCCGCCAAGGTGATGACGAAGATGTTCGAAGGCTGCAAGAACCTGACCTTCACCGATACCACCGTCCGGATTCTGTCCGCCCTGAATGAGGACAGCAAGGCCCAGATTGAGGCCATGGCCAATGAGCTGTGCCAGGACTATCTGGCGCAGCAGGATGCCACCGCCAACAAGAACGATCTGAATGCCCTCTTCAACATCGGCTACGGCCTGTATGTGGTCACCTCCAACGACGGCACCCGGGACAACGGCCTCATCGTCAACACCGTCTCCCAGGTCACCAACACCCCCAACCGGGTGGCCGTCACCATCAACAAGGCCAATTACTCCTATCACATCATCCAGCAGACCGGCATTCTGAACGTGAACTGCCTGGATGTTTCCGCCCCCTTCTCCGTGTTCCAGAACTTCGGCTTCCGCAGCGGCCGGACGGCGGACAAGTTCGAGGGCATCGAGGAACTGCGCTCGGACAACGGCCTGCGGTTCCTGCCCCGGTATGTCAACTCCTTCATGAGCCTGAAGGTGGAATCCGTTGTGGATCTGGACACCCACGGCATGTTCATCTGCTCCGTCACCGAGGCTCGGGTCATGTCCGACCGGCAGACCATGAGCTACACCTATTATCAGGACAATGTGAAGCCCAAGCCTGAGACCGAGGGCAAGAAGGGCTTCGTGTGTAAGGTCTGCGGCTGGGTCTACGAGGGCGACACCCTGCCCGACGACATTGTGTGCCCCCTGTGCAAGCACGGTGCCGCGGACTTTGAGCCCATCGGTTGATTGACACGCAGAACAGTCCGAAAAACACATTGTTATTGCGAACCAGTTTAAGCGGTGTAGAAATCCCATCCAAGTGACAGAATACTTCCCGGCGAAGCGCAAAGGCTCCCCTTGCTGATCAAGGGGAGCTGTCATGGCCGTCCCCCGCAAGGCCATGACTGAGGGGATCAGAAC
>OLHG01001684.1_pt1 | contig 13056 bp, 10 predicted proteins | sample 1605971 | NCBI WGS metagenome assembly OLHG01 (sample SAMN03283289) | human gut metagenome | biome: human-associated habitat; material: feces | host: Homo sapiens | place: Peru | collected 2012 | reverse complement strand
TAACGAAAAAATCTCTCGTCAATGAAAAGAGTTATCTTTTTCTGAGATATGAATTCTATTCTTTTCGGCATATAAGAATATAGCCTTCGAAGAATAAAATCCGTCTAACGGAAAAATCTCTCGTCAATGAAAAGAGTTATCTTTTTCTGAGATACGAATTCTATTCTTTTCGGCATATAAGAATATAGCCTTCGAGGAATAAAACCCGTCTAACGAAAAAATCTCTCGTCAATGAAAAGAGTTATCTTTTACTGCAATACAGCCCAAAGTTTTCTTGACATATAATAATATAGTCTGCGGAATCTTTGAACTGTCTTGCGAAAAAAATCTCACGCCAAATACATTTGGTTAAATTTGCTTAAATTATATTTTCGCTCGGGGCAGTACAAAAGTACAGCTCCCGACCTGCAAAATGCAATGTGAACAAATTTTCCTTAAGCAGAAAAGAAATAAAATCCGTCTAACGAAAAAATCTCTCGTCAAGGAATAGATGTATCTTTTACTGCAATACAGCCCAAAGCTTTCTTGACATATAATAATATAGTCTGCGAAATCTTTGATAGGGGAGCTTTCACGGCTTGCCCGTGACTGAGGGGTTTTGCAAAAAGTCTGATGAAATTTTCTTTGAGCGTGGGCTCCTCCCACGGGTGCGCTTTAAAGTCGAACTGTTTTCAGTTTCCGCTTGAATGACCCAATGCAAGAAAAAACCGCCAATGCTTCTCCGCTGAGAGAAGTATTATGGAGATGATATCATGAACATAACAATAAAAAAAGGAACGGCATCGGGCGTTGTTTCGATTCCGTCGTCAAAGAGCGTTGCTCATCGCTTGCTTATCAATGCCGCTCTGACCGACAGTGAAACGATAATCAACGGCTTGTCGCTCAACGAGGACATCGGTGCAACGATAGACTGCCTCAAAACGCTCGGTGCGAAAATTGATTATTCCCACGGCAGATGCACGGTTCACGGAACGAAAGACAGGAGAGAAAGTCCCCGCAGGATTCATTGCAGAGAGAGCGGAAGCACGCTTCGCTTTATGATTCCGCTTTGTCTCGACTCGGTGAAAACGGAGCTTTACGGTTCACCGAGGCTTATTGAAAGACCTCATTCCGTCTACAGCGAAATCTGCGAGAAAAACGGCTTCTTGTGGCAGTCGGACGGCGAGAAAATCACCGTCTGCGGCGGCTTGAAGTCAGGGGAGTATGAAGTTCCCGGCAACATCAGCAGTCAGTTCATAACGGGTCTTATGCTTGCACTTCCAACGCTTGAGGGTGACAGCGTAATAAGGCTCACAACCGAGCCGGAAAGCCTTTCGTATATCGACATGACGGTCGCTTCGCTCGCCGCTTTCGGAATCGTTATTGAAAAGAGATCCGAGCGTGAGTGGTTCATAAAAGGCTCGCAAAACCGTCGGAGCCCCGGCATAATAAACGTTGAAGCGGATGAGTCGGGAGCAGCCTTTTTCGGTGCATTGAACTATATCGGCGGCGATGTGAAGCTTGATAATCTCAATATTAATTCGTGCCAGGGAGACAGAGTATGGCGGTTGTTTTTCCCGATGCTGGAATCGGGCAGACCTGAGATTTCAATAAAGGATTGTCCCGACCTCGGGCCGATACTTATGTCACTGGCCGCTTGTCTTAACGGCGTGACGCTTAGGGACACGGCAAGGCTCAAAATCAAGGAGAGCGACAGGGGCGGAGCAATGGCCGAGGAGCTTGAAAAGCTCGGTGTCAAGGTCACGGTTGAAGAAAATACGATAACCGTTGACCCGTCCGGTATTCATGCACCGAATGAAGCTCTTGACGGCCACAACGACCACAGAATTGTAATGTCACTTGCAATTATGCTGACGCAGTTCGGCGGCAGAATCAACGGAGCTCAGGCGGTTTCAAAGAGTATGCCGCAGTTTTTCACAATGCTCAATTCCCTCGGAATAGAAACAGAAGAAGGTTAATATGAAAAAGATAAACAACAAAACAAAAATTCTTATAGTCGGTCTCGGACTTATCGGCGGCAGCTACGCTAAGGCACTGACTAAAAAGGGCTACATGGTCAGGGCAATTACCCTCGACAGCAGCGACATTGAATATGCCATAGACAAGGGCTTCCTGGAGGACGGCACAACGGCGGTTACAAAGGAATATCTTGCATGGGCGGACGTGATAGTTTTCTCGCTCTATCCGCACACATTTATCGAATGGCTGAATAAATACGGCAAGATGATAAAAAAAGGCACGCTTTGCACGGACGTAACAGGTGTCAAAAGCTGTATTCTTTCGGATGCTCAGGCACTCATGCCCGAGGGTGTCGAGTTCATTGCGGCTCACCCGATGGCAGGCCGTGAGCGCAGCGGAGTAAGGCACAGCGACGAGACTGTTTTCCACGGCGCAAACTATATTGTTGTTCCTACCGAGAAAAACTCCGAAGAAGCGATCGAATGCTGCAAAAAGCTCGGCGAGGAGCTTGGCTTTTACCGTATCAGTGTGCTTGACGCAGAGTCGCATGACAGAATGATTGCTTTTCTTTCGCAGTTGACCCACTGTATTGCCGTTTCGCTGATGTGTACGAACGACACTCCCGGCTTTGAGGCTTACACGGGCGATTCGTTCCGTGATCTCACGAGAATCGCCAAAATCAACGGCGAAATGTGGAGTGAGCTTTTTATAAGAAATAAGCAATTTCTCCTTGACGAGATGGATAACTTCATCAATCAGTTCACGACGCTTCGCAACATGCTTGAAAATGAGGATAAAGAGGGTATGTGCGAAATGATGAGGATTTCCACACAGCGAAGAGAGAAATTCGATAAACCGAAAGCAAATTAAAGCAAAGGATTGATATATTATGAACATGAAATTCTACCACAAGCTGCCGATACCGCAGGATGTAAAGGCACACTATCCAGTGACAGACAGCATGAAGGCTGTCAAGGCAAAGCGAGATAAGGAAATAAAGGATGTTTTTGAGGGCAAAAGCGATAAGTTTCTGCTTGTTATCGGCCCATGCTCGGCGGACAGAAACGACTCGGTTCTCGACTATATCGGCAGGCTGAAAAAGGTCAGCGAGCAGGTTGAGGATAAAATCATTATTATACCGAGAATTTACACCAATAAGCCGAGAACAACCGGTGACGGCTACAAGGGTATGCTTCATCAACCCGACCCGAATTCACACCCGGATATGCTCAAGGGAATTGTTGCTATCCGTGAGCTTCACATGAGTGCACTCAGGGATTACGGCCTTTCCTCGGCAGACGAGATGCTCTATCCCGATAACCACAGATATCTTTCCGATTTGCTTTCATACGTTGCAGTTGGCGCAAGATCTGTTGAAAATCAGCAGCACAGACTTACCACGAGCGGACTTGACGTTCCCGTCGGACTTAAAAATCCGACAGGCGGAGACCTTTCGATCATGATGAACGCAATCACGGCCGGTCATCACAGCCATACGTTTATTTACCGCGGATGGGAGGTTGAGAGCCTCGGTAATCCGCTTTCGCACGCAATTCTCAGAGGATTCCAGACGACCGACGGCCAGAATGTGTCGAACTATCACTATGAGGATCTTGTTAAGCTCAACGAGCTTTATCAGAAGTCGGGACTTGAGAATCCTGCCGTTATAGTTGACACGAACCATGCAAACTCGGGCAAGAAATTCAGAGAACAGCCGAGAATCGCTCTTGACGTTATCCACAGCATGAGAGAGAATCCCGATATCAAAAAGCTCTGCAAGGGTCTCATGATTGAGAGCTACATTGAGGACGGTGCACAGAAAACGGACGGCGGCGTTTACGGACAGTCAATCACAGACCCGTGTCTCGGTTGGGAAAAGACCGAAAAGCTCATCTTCGAGATAGCGGATAAGCTGTAATTTGTTACAAAAATATAAGAAAATCTGTCGCAACGGTTGCTGCGGCAGATTTATTTTGCTTTAAATGAAGGTATTTTTTATTTCGGCTCACTTGCTATCGGCTGAAGCTGTTCACCTTTGAGTGCAGCTTCGACGGCAGCCGGTATAAGTGTGAAGTCGGCGGCAAGCGAACGCGGCTTCTTTTCGTGATCGTCCTGTCTGAACGGAACAAGCCATATATTTCTGTAATTGAGCAAGGCTCCTATGTTTTTGGCTGCACATGCAAGCCCGTCATTCGTCGAAACGGCGATGACAACGGGTCTGCCGTTTCTCAAATGCGATTTTGCCGCCATAGTTACCGATGTGTCGGTTATCCCGTTGGCAAGCTTGGCGGCGGTGTTGCCCGTGCATGGAGCAATAACAAGCACGTCAAGCAGTTTCTTCGGACCGACAGGCTCAACCTGCGGGATCGTGTGTAAAATTTCGTGCTTGCATATTGTTTCTATTCTGCTTCTGAAATCCTCGGCCTTGCCGAATCGTGTGTCGGTCTCGTATGCGATCTCCGACATTATCGGAACTATATCGTAATTCAGCTTTTTAAGCATTTCAATCTGCGGAATTACTTCTTTGAAGGTGCAGAACGAACCGCACATGGCAAAGCCCACAACCTTATTCATTCTTATCCTCCTTTATCATCTCGATGACCGTATCGGCAATGTTTGCGCCTGCGCTTGTCGGTGTGAAGCGGCCCGGCAGGCTTTCTGCAAGGACATATCTGAAATTGTATTTGTCAATTTCGTTTATATTGAAGCCGTATGGCTTTGACGCAATTTCAATGTATAAATTTCGCTTAGTCAGCTTTTCCATTGTTTTTTTGCTCAATATATTATGAGGAACAGTGTTCACTATGACGTCAAAATCGGCGGCCTTTTTACAAAAAGCTTTAAAATCGGTTGATTCGAGCCTTTCATTTTCGGCAAGGGCGGCACTGAACGGGTTTCTCGTGACGACCGTTGTGCTTACTCCGTTTGATTGAAGCGACTTGCAAATTGCTCTGCCGCATCTGCCGTATCCGAGCACGGCGGCTTTGAGCGTGTAGACATCTCGGTCTGTGTTTTCGAGTATGATTCGCATTGCACCCTGTGCTGTGAGACGTGAGTTTTTAACAAGAAAGCTTTCGTTATAGTAGCTTTTGCCGCTTGCACCGAATGGGTTATTGCCGAGATTTCCGTAAAAAACGAGCTGATTTTCCGAAAGCTTCTCGCAAAGCTCGCTGACGGATATCCCTGTCCCCGAAATAACACCGTTTGCAAGCGTCGGTATCGGCAAAATTATGTTGCAATAAAACGGAAGCATCTGTTTCAATGTGTCGCCGTCGCAGCATGAAGCGTCAAAGCCAAGATCGATCAGCCGGCTGCGGCACGCCTGCATTTTTTTGTCGCTGCCGATTACAAGAAATTTTTCTGCCTGCATTTTACGGTCATTCCTTTCAAAATATTATGAAGCGCAGAGTATGCCATACTTCTGCCTCCACTGTATCATATGACAAAATTTTGTGCAGGTGCTAAAATATTTCAATTTACTATTTATTTTTTTCCTGTTATGCCTTATAATTAAAGCGTAACAGACTGATAGGAGATGATATCTTGTACGAGATAGATGAATTACTCAAAAAGGTTAAACGAGTTCATTTTATAGGAATCGGCGGTTCGGGTATGTGTCCGCTTGCCGAGATTCTTCACAAGGAGGGCTATGAGCTTTCAGGCTCCGACAATAACGAGACCGACACTCTTGCAAGGGTTCGCAGTCTCGGAATCCCCGTAACTCTCGGTCAAAAGGCCGAGAACATAGAGGGTGCGGAGCTTATCGTTTATACGGCAGCGATTCTGCCTGACAACCCTGAGCTTGTTGCGGCGAATAATTCAGGAATCCCGACCGTTGAGCGTGCCGACCTGCTCGGTGCTGTAACAAGACTCTATTCGGATTGCTACTGTGTTTGCGGCACTCACGGCAAAACTACGGTTTCGTCGATGCTCACTCAGATTATGATTCAGTGCGGCAAAGATCCGTCGGCCGTAATCGGCGGTGAGCTTCCGCTTATCCACAGCCACGGCAGGGTAGGCGAAACACAGAATATGGTCTGCGAAGCGTGCGAATTCAAGGACCATTTCTTAAAGCTTGATCCCGATATCGCAATAATTCTCAACGTTGATGCGGATCACCTTGAATATTTTAAAAACATTGAAAATATCATAAAATCCTTCAATAAGTTTGCTAAAATGGCGAACAAGGCGGTTATTTATAACGGCGACGATGCTAACACACTCAAAGCGGTTGCCGACGTCGGCGGTAAGGACATGATAACCTTTGGCCTTGACAAGTCCAACGATTTCTATGCCGAAAATGTTGAAATGGTGAATGCTTTCGCTCATTTTGACGCTTACAAGAAGGGTGAAAAAATCGGCAGCGTAAAGCTGAAGGTTCCCGGAAAGCACAATGTCACAAACGCTCTTGCGGCTCTTGCGGCGGCGGATTACTGCGGAATTTCGTTTGATAAGGCGATAGCCTCGCTCGAACAGTTCGGCGGAGCATGCAGGAGATTTGAAATTCTCGCAAAGCTCAACGGCATTACCTTTGCCGATGATTATGCTCACCATCCGACCGAGCTCAGAGTTACACTCGAAGCGGCGATGCAGATGAAATACAGAAAGGTTTGGGCTGTTTTCCAGCCGTTTACCTATTCGAGAACAAAGAAGCTTATGGACGATTTCGCTGAGGTATTAAAAATTCCCGATGAGTGCGTTATGACCGAGATCATGGGCTCGAGAGAGGTCAATACGGAGGGCGTTTATACTTCACAGCTTGCCGCAAAGATTCCCGGCAGCGTATGGTTCAACACCTTTGATGAAGTTGCCGATTATGTTCTCGCTCATGTTCAGAGCGGTGATCTCGTTATTACACTCGGCTGCGGCGATATCTACAAGGCTGCAAAGCTTATGATAAAAAGGCTTGAAGACGCAGAATAATCAGATACCGAAAACGGAGGATGTGACATGAAAAAGAAAATAACGTCCGTACTGCTTGTGATTGTTATGATGATACTTCCGCTCGGCATCGGTGCAACGGCGATAGAAAGCGATAACTACACTCTCGTTTCGCCGTATGCAAGTGTTGACTGGGATACATGGAAGCAGTACAAGGGTAATTTACACACTCATTCGTCCGTCAGTGACGGCAATGCAAGCTTCCGTGATATGATTTACGGTGCATATGAGCAGGGCTTTGACCTCCTCGGCTTCTCCGAACACGGAATTACGGGCAAGGCTTGGGATCAGCAACCGTTTATCCGACCGCTCTATCTCTATCAGGTGTTCACCGGCAATAGCCGCAAGCCGCTGACAAGTGAAGAATTTGCCGCAATTACCGACGGTTCTGCACCGCTTGAAAACGGACAGGCGAGGGGCAAAGGAATGTTCTGCGTGACCGGCGCTAATGAGCTGAACGCAGTAGCGCTAACAATGAGCCATGTTAACGGATATTTCCTGCCGTCATGGTTCGGTAATCTTAACTGGGGCTTCGAGAACGGACAGGAGGCAGCGGTTGCCGCAATTGAAAAGCTCGGCGGACTTTCACATATCAATCACCCGGGAGACTGGCTCGTGTGCGACGGCAAAATCGACAAGGTAATGGATCCGAAAAATATAAAGTATTTTTCCGAAATTCTTCTGAAATATCCGTCATGCCTCGGTTTGGAAGCTGTCAACGGCTTCACGAGTGTTACACCGTATGACCGTGTGCTTTGGGATAACGTGCTTATGTACTGCTTGCCCTATGGCAGAAATGTTTACGGCTTCACAAGCTCCGATGCTCACAGTGTAGGCAGGCTTGACGACTGCTTCAATTATTATATTATGCCCGAGACCTCAATGACGGCAATGCGTGAGTGCCTTGAAAACGGAACATTTTTCGGTGCAACGCACAAGGTAGTTGCCAACAACATAATCGGGCCCAAGAACGATATTAATATGTCAACCGGAAAAGATCTCCCCCTTCCGCAGATAGGCTATTTCAAGGTTGACGGACACAGGATTTCAATGAAGGTTGGCAATACAGGCTATGTTCAGTGGATCGCCAACGGCAAACCGCTTGTAAGGAACGATGTCAACGGTGACGGAGTTGTAACGCTTGACCTTGACGAATTTGATACCGACGGCATGCTCTATGTCCGCTGTGAGGTCTACAACGAAAACGGCATGACATACTCGCAGGCGATAACCCTTGACCGCGGCAACGAGCCGCTTGAATATAAGCCGGACACAGGCTTCAAGGCGACCATGCAGAAGGTTGGCTTCGTACTTTCAAGCACAAGGGTGTATGTAATTATTTCAAAGCTTATCTATTGGATAGGCAAGGCGATAAATAAGTAAGTATATAAAAGAACTCCGATGCGGCTAAACCGTGTCGGAGTTCTTACAGTGGTGCATTTATGTGAGAAAAAAGAGCAGCTGTTTAACTCTTTTTACGCTCAGACCCTCTCGGGTTCAAGCCCAGCTCAAAATAAAAAAGAGCCGCTGTTGCGACTCTTCTTTTTGGTGCGAGAGACGGGACTTGGCGTCTGCTGCGGCTGTGCCTTGCATGCTGATGGCTCGCCGACCGTCGCAAGCGACAGTACCCGGCTCACCGCTCCTCGCTAAAAACAGTCCGCCGGACTGTTCTTTTACGCTCAGACCCTCTCGGGTTCAAGCCCCGCTCAAAATAAAAAAGAGCCGCTGTTGCGACTCTTTTTATTTGAAAGTAAAGACCTATTTTGATACCAAATTCACACGGCACAGACCTTTTATTAAAGGATTTACCCACCGTTAAAAGGTATATTCAAGCGCAGTATTGAGGAACTGCTCGACCGGAGGATAAGAATATCAATAGTGTGCAATCCCGCAAGAGAATGACGGATGAGGATAAGGAAAAATACGGCGACTTCGTCTTTGACGGTTCAACGACGGTTAAGATAGAAACGGCATTGTGTGCTGCCGATATTTTGATTGCAGATTATTCGTCGCTGATTTTTGAATATTCGCTGCTTAATAAGCCGATGCTTTTCTATGCATATGACCTTGAGGAGTACGAGCATGACAGAAGCTTTTATTTTGATTACAAAAGCTTCGTTCCCGGTAAGATTGTTATAAATAACGATGAAATAATTTCGGCTATACAAAAAAATGATTTTCGTAAAGACAGAATTCCGGCTTTTAGGGAAAAATTTATGGGTGCCTGTGACGGACGCAGCACAGCCAGAATTGCAAAGTATGCGATAATGTAAAATAAGAGCAGATAAACGGTCGTTTTTTAGCCATCGATCTGCTCTTTTGTTTTATTGATATTTAATTTTTGGTTTGACTGACCGTGATCGAATATATTCCTGCGTTTCGCAGAATTTCCGCATCGCTTTCATTGATCGTTCCGTCATGGTTTGCGTCTGCGGCGGTGTATGCGGCCGAATTTAAATTGTTGTAAGATAACATTCCCGAAACGATCGTTTCAACAATTACGGCGTCCTGACCGTCGTAAAGACCGTCGCCGTCAACATCCCCGAAAATAACCGCATTATACTCCACGGAGGTTCCGTCGGGATATAAGGCATTTATTTTTGTTCCTGTGCCGATTATATTTTTCTTTGCGTCAACGGTTATTGCGGCATAGTCGCTTGAAAAATAGTTTGAAAAATCATTGACATTCATTCCGGAATACAATCCGTAAACGAGATTTCCGTCGGCAACACAATTTTTGGCAAACTTCTCGATAATTTCGGTTTCGCTTTCACCGCAGACGGAGCAGATTCGCTTTTTTTCACCGTTTGCCGATGCGGTAGGTTTAGCGGTGACCGACCACTCCGACCAAATATGTTCTTCGGCTTGTTTTGCATAGTAATAAGTCACGTTCAGACCTCTTGAGGTTACCATTTGGTCAAGTCCATCCGCTCTGACGAAAGTATAGCCGTAAAGCGGAACAGGGTGCATCGACCCATCAAATTTTGTCCCAACAGGAGCAGGAATCTCCGCACTGTTAGTATTAGGAATTTGGCTCCCATCCTCTAAGCAATATTGAATTGTAACATTAGCATAAGTTTGATTTTCCGTATTGTCATTGGCTAAGACATTGCCTTTTTCGTCTGTCACTTCAAAGGCGACGTAATCTCCGTCTTTCAAAGTGACATCGGACGGTATTTGATAAATCATAGAACAGCTAAGCAAACCGGAATTGAAGTTGCTACCAGTATAATCAAGTGCTCCTTTGGGCCAAAAATTACTTTTTTCGCTCCATACAGGGACAAGGAAAGTCTCCGCTGCTTCAAGTTTGCTACCATTGGTCGTGGTAGCAACACTGCCGTCCGCTCGACTTATCCACAACTTCATAGTAATAGAACGCTCCGTAGTATCCGACAGATTTTGAACAATCGTCCTTAGTTCTATCTGTTTCCCCGCCATAGAACTACCGAATCTATTTTTGCTTGAACCGCTAAGCAAAACGCCGCTGCGGTAACTGTTAAATTTATTGTATCCGTAGTATGATGTATCCTTAAAATCTGACAAGTTCGAATATTGCCCCGTATACTCTTTCACTTCAGGATCTGCCACATAAAGATTTTTGCCTTCGACAAGTTGAGACAACTTTTTGTACCCTTGCAATCTGCAAACTTCACAGAACGAATAGTTAGTATCTCGCATCAAACACTCAAAACTGGAATTATACGCTTTCTGAGTATATGTTGACGGGCATGTATAGGTTTTTCTAAAACCTAACAGTTGTTTCCACTTGACATTCTCCGGATCGTGAGTATATGCAACATTAAGTGATGTTAAATCAGATTGCTCGGCTACGCTGTCCATATACTCATCTCCCAATCCAAGCAATCCATGACCAAGTTCGTGTGCAAAGGTTTGAGGCGCACGATAGCTGTCAGATGGAGTTATAAAATAGTGAAATCCGAATTTCAAGTTGGTGTATGCGTCTCCAAAGTTGCGACTTGTGTTGACGAGCAAAGCAAATTGACTGATATAATTGTGAACATAATAGTAAGGTGGATATTGTTCATCATCATTCCAATAATATGTATTAGGCTCGGTTTTGTTAGGAATATGTGCATCGTGGATTTTTTCAATAAATTCGGGTCCTATGCAACGCTCAAAAATATGGTTTTTCCAAGCGTTACCATTTATATTTCCCGATATTGACGAGGAATTATTTGAACCTACAACTACATCGAAAAAAGTGCTTCCATCATTTTCAAAACTCGATTCTGATGCGGTACAAAGCGCATAGACATTAAAGCGGTCGGCATAGCTCCTATATGGCTCGTATTGCATAGCACCGCTCCAAACTCTTTTTGCATCACCAATAAATTTTTGTTGCTGACTCTTAGTATATCCTTCACCGCAAATGATAATTACCATATTTTCCGTATCGCTTCTGGTCTTCTGGATTGTATAAACAGGAATTATGGGTTCTGCATATTTGCCATCCTTAGAATAATATGGACCAAGGTTGAGTTTAAGACTGTTTTCTACATCTATATCCCAATCTTGATTTGGATCATCCTCTGGCTCAGCAACGGTGTAATCGTTTTCAATTTTGTCAGGAGCAGAGCCCATATATGGGTTTGCCTCCGTTCCGTCGCCACCGGTTGTTACATAATAATCAGCATCGAGATAAAATGCCGGTCTAACTCCGATATATGAAACATCAGGCGACTCGCGACCGACAGTTCCGTTAGATTGAACATAACGCATATCGTGGTTGCAATCAGACACCGGTGTTCTGAGCCAATATGGCCATTTTGTTCCCTGATCGTTGGTGGCGATATAATATGATCCGTGTTTTTTCCAAATATTGTTAACCTGTTTGACATCAAGAAGGAATACTTTCTCGGTAGAATTTTCATAATATGCACTGTCGAAGTTTCTTGCAACATTTTCGATATCATAATTTAACTCCAAATCAGAGCGAGCATCCCCCTCGTAAATTCCTTGCTTATATTCCGGATGAGATACGAGCGAACGCTGTGTCACTGTTTTCATAGCGGCTATTTCGACCTTTGAAAATTCATTCAAAAAGCCTGCTTTATCGTCATAACTATTGCCTTTGACAGAATTGCTCTTTGGAGGATTACCGCACAGCCAGTTTACCTCGCCCGCAACAGCGGTAGAATTGAGCCATGAGCGCATATTGCTGTCTTTCCAATAATTGGAACCATATGAATCCCGCTTATAGTTTCGACTGTGTGACTTTGACCTGTCGTTGTCGTTCGTACGTGCATCATAAGGAAGTGTATCAACTATCGTATCAGCAAGCATAAGCGTCCCGTTTTCATCAATATCAACGCATCTCCAAATAATACTCTTTCCGTTATATTTACCTAAACTGATATAAGTTCCGATCTCAACAGTTGGAGTTGTTTCTCCTTCCGCTGCCGAAACGGGTATACCTGTCATCACCACACATAATAGCAACAGCACGGTCAACAATTTTTTCATATTATCACTTCCTTTTTTTGAATTATTTCTTTTGTTTGACCTATTTGTATTATATATTAAAGTTAAATAAACAAATTTCCCAAAAAAAACATACAGGTTTTTTTACAGAAAAACTGTGTTTTTCCACAGAATCGGCGAGATCACCTTCGTTTTCTACAACGGCACGGAGGTCAAGGTCGGAGAATAAGATACAAGGTCGCAAGGTCGTTCGCATTTTTGGGTGAACGGATTTTGCGGCCTTTCGTTTGCGCTCTTGAGGAATAATTAAAATGTGCACACCCCTTTTGCCGAAAATGCACACCCCTCGACCTTTCGTCAAAAGGTGTTATGGGAGAAAATGAAAAAGGCTCCGCAGCGACCGTTTCCGGAGTACCGCAGAGCCTTATATCGTTAAATAGTATCGAAAAAGCCTTGTAAATCAAGGTCTTTGCAAAAAGAAACCGGACACCAATCGAGATACGCAATGTATCAAAATTGGTGTCCGGTTTTGGTGCAGGAGAAGGGACTTGGCGTCTGCTGCGGCTTCGCCTTGCATACTTATGGCTCGCCGACCGTCGCAAGCGACAGTACCCGGCTCACCGCTCCTCGCTAAAAACAGTCCGCCGGACTGTTCTTTTACGCTCAGACCCTCTCGGGTTCAAGCCCCGCTCAAAATAAAAAAGAGCCGCTGTT
>OLHG01001682.1_pt1 | contig 13065 bp, 1 predicted proteins | sample 1605971 | NCBI WGS metagenome assembly OLHG01 (sample SAMN03283289) | human gut metagenome | biome: human-associated habitat; material: feces | host: Homo sapiens | place: Peru | collected 2012 | reverse complement strand
GTGTATTCTACCATAAAACAACTGATGAAAACGGTATAGCTAACTTGAATATACGCTTAAACCCAGGTAAATATATCATTACTTCTATCTGGAACGAATACCAAGTTGGAAACAATATTACTATAGCTTAAAAGTAAATAATTTCTACATTATTTACTTCTTTTTTTTTATTTTTCGCAGCATTAATAAGTAAAAATTATATATGTTGTTTGATATAGATTTAAACGTTATGAATTTATGTTCATTTCACTGTAGTTTATTTTAATTAAAAAATGGATTACTGTAATAATTTTTTAGGAGAAACTAGAGAAATGTCGTTAAAATTCAATAAGCATTTAATACTTTGTTTTTTTGTATTGATGATGCTTATAATAATTCCTACTTCATTTGCAGCTGATGTTACTGATGATGCAGATGATGTAAGTGTGTCAGCAGAAGATACAATTATACAATCTTCTGATGATGTTGTAATAGAAAATACTAGTAATCTGGTTGGTGTTTCAGCTGGACACAATAATGATGTGATATCACAAAACAATAACGACAAAAATGTATTGAGGGGAGCTTATGATTATGAATCAACTCCTTCACCGGACAGTGTTGAATATACTCCTGGTGAAAGTAAAATCATAACTGTTACTGTTGATTCTGAGTATTTGGATTGGATTGGTGGTTCTGATTCTATGTATGTTTACATTAATGGAGCTTCTAATGGTATAGAAATTGATGGAGTTACAGCTGATGCAGACTCTTTTGAGTTTGATTTAAAAACAGTAAGTGACAAATTAGTTAATGGGAGAAATACTCTTGTATTCCATCCGGATGAAAATCTACTTTATGATTATCAGGGTGATTCTTTAATTACTAATTTTAATCCTTTAATTGTTCAAATAGGTCCTGTTGCTGAGAAATTTTTATATGTTGCACCAACAGGTAGTGACACTTCAGGTGACGGATCTAAAGATAAACCTTATGCAACTATAACTAAAGCTATTGATGTAAATTCTGCAAATGGCGGAGGTTATACTGTACTTATAAGTGAAGGTACTTATTCAATTGCTGCTAAATTTATTACTAAAGATATTACTCTTAAAGCTTTAGGAAATGTTATTATTGATGAAAATAATACAAAGGGAGCTATATCTGCAAGTAGTAGTAATAATATAAATTTAATAGGATTAACTTTTATTAATTGTAAAGATTCTAGTAGTGCTATTAGTATGGGCAGCAGCGGATTAGGTAGTTTAGGAGTATATAATTGTACATTTGCAAATAACACAGGTACTTATAATATTATAAAATCAGGTGTCAGAACTGTTATTAATGGATGTACTTTTATAGGCAATACTGCTCCAGGTAGTGGTTCAGCTAATTTTTATGGTATAATCTGTGCTGCAGCTTCAGGTAGCTTTGAATTAACTAATAACATATTTTTAAATAATATTTTAACTAGAGGTAAATCCATTATTGATAATGAACGTAGTGCTACTTTAAATGCAAAAGATAATTACTGGGGATCTAATGACGGACTTTCTAAAGATTCCTATTATGGTAAAGTTGATGCATCAAGTTGGACAGCTTTAGTTACTTCCATTAACAATACTGATGTTTGTGTTGGGGATAAAGCAACTATAACAACTCAATTTAAATCTACAGCTGACGGTAAAACTTTTACAGATTTATCTGGTGCAATGCCTAATTTAACTGTTGATGCAACTTCCAATCTTGGAACTCTTGATTCTAAAACTTTTACAATAGCTAATAATACTGGAAATATAATTTATACTGCAACTAAAGACGGTAAAGAAAAAGTTAATATTCTTTACAATGGTGAAGTTGTAAGCTCAATTGATTTTAATGTTGATTTAAATATTCCAGGTTCTATTTATGTAGCTACTACTGGTAGTGATACTACTGGTGATGGTTCTAAAACTAATCCTTATGCAACTATAGCTAAAGCTTTAGATGCAAATGATGGAACCAATACTATTATTGTTTCTGGAGGTAATTATGTTCTTAGTGATTATCAATTACGTAAAAGTGTAACTATTATTGGTAAAGATAATGTTGTTATTACACCTACTGGTAATAATTATATTCTTAATATTGGTACTGGTGCTAAAAATGTTAATTTAACTAGATTAACTTTTGCTAATGCTACTAAAGGAGCTATTGGTATGTCTACTTCTGGTTCTGGTACTGATAGTAGAACATTAGCTATTAGTGAATGTAATTTCATTAATAATAAAGGAACTGTTGGTGTTGTGAGTCTTTATGGTGCAACAACAATTAGTAAATGTAATTTCATAAATAATACTGCAACTAGTGCAACTGGTGATTTTAATGGTATTATTAGTGTTCGTCATGGTGCCAGTTTAACTATTTCTTACTCTAATTTCATAGGAAATAAAAATACTGCATCAAGTTCTTCAGCTATTTCATGTATTTATGCAGCACCTGCAAAACAGGACGATTGGGATGAAATTCCACAGCCTACTGTAATAGCTAACAATAACTTCTGGGGAAGCAATGATAAACCAAATAATAAAATTGTATCTGACGGTATAACTGTTGATAACTGGGTTGTAGTGGTTCCAACTTTAAAAGATGAAGTTGACGGAACAGTAACTGCTGAAAATAATCATGAAATAACTTTAGAATTTAAATCAACTACTGACGGTAAGAATTTCACTGATTTAGCTGATGCAATGCCTGATGCAACCTTTAATTTAGATGCTACTTTAGGAACTATTACACCTACTGTAACATTAAGTAACAACATAGGTAATGGAACTTATAAATCTGATAAAGAAGGTTCTGAAAAAATCAGCATTAAAGCAGCAGACACTGTTACTTCATTAACTTTCACTGTAACTGAAGATGAAACCGGAAGAATTTATGTGGCTACTACTGGTAGTAATACTACTGGTGATGGTTCTAAAGCTAAACCTTTTGCAACTATTGACAAAGCTATAGCTAAAAATGAAGAACTTGGTGGAAATCAGGAAATCATCGTCTATGCTGGAACATATCACTCTAATTCTGCAATTACGATTAAAAAAGGAGTAACTATAACTGCTAGAGATGGTGAAGTTGTACTTACAACTGATAAATATCATTTTTATATTTCTACTAGTGATATTGTTAACATAACTTTCAATGACTTGACTTTAATTAACGCACCTATAGGTACAAGAGGAGATATAGAGGCAAGCGGAAGTTATTATAAAAATGGAATTCTTAATTTAAACAATTGTAAATTTATTAACAATACTGTTGATAGGATAGTTACTGGTTCTTACTTCTCATTTAATATAAATAATTGTAGTTTTATAAATAATGTTGCTAAATCTTATCTTATTTTTGGTGTTGCAGTAAATATCAATAATTCAATATTTTTAAACAATACTTGTGGTGTTAATTATCTTGTAAGCGGTTCATCCGGAACTGTTGATAATAACTTCTGGGGATCTAATAATAAACCTGCAGTATCATATAGTATTAAATTAAATAACTGGATTGTTCTTGTTCCTACCATGAGTAATGATACTATTTTATCAGGTTCAACTTATGATGTAAATCTTAAATTCATGTTAACTACTGATGGCAAAACATTTACTGATTTAAACACTGTTGTATCTGATTTAACATTTGATTTACAATCTGATTTAGGAAATACTTTTGTTCCTGAAAAAGTTACTGTATCAAATAATGAAGGAACTTTCAAATATCAGGCAAATAAAGATGGTATGGAAAAATTAAGTATTTTAGCAGGAAAAGAGGTTGTTAGCCTCAACTTTGAAGTTATAGACACTGATCCTACTCATATTTATGTAGCTACTACCGGTAGCGATACTACTGGTGACGGATCTAAAATTAATCCATTTAGAAGCATAGCTAAAGCTTTAACTAAAGCTACAAATGGAAAATGCACAATTTTCATATTTGACGGTACTTACTATGAATCTGCTCTTAACTTAACTGCTGATGTAAATATTGTTGGTATGGGAGATAATGTTGTAATTGATGCAAATAATACTAATTATATATTTGCTGTTACAGCTAACAATGTAAACTTTAACATATCCAGATTAACATTAGCTAATGGTAATGCTAATTATGGTGGAGCTATACAAATGGGTACTACCTGGACTGGTTATGATGCTAATGCATATATTGCCAATGTCAGGTTTATAAATAACACTGCAACAACTTCCGGTGGAGCTATTTATAATGCTGGCGGAAAAAGTATTTATGGAAATAATAATTTAACAGTTGTAAATTGTACTTTCATTAATGGAAAAGCTAATTATGCAGCAGCTATTGAAACTCATTCTGATAGTACTATTATAAACTCAGTATTTAGAAATAATACTCTTACTGGTGATTATAGTGATGGGGCAGCTATTAGAATGAATGGTAGAACAACTACAATTGAGGGTTGTGTATTTGAAAATAATAAAGCACCAGCTGATAAAGCTACTATCAGTGTTCAAAGCGGTTCATTAAATGTTACTTATTCTGTATTTTTAGATGAAGGTAAAGCTATTTCAGCTAAGTCTAGTTATTATGATAGAGTACATGTTGACTACAACTTCTGGGGAACTAATGATAAACCTGTTTCAAAAGTAGATAATGGAATCACAATTAATAATTGGATTATTGTTGATTCAAAACTTGATACAGCAGATATTAATGCTAGTGAAAAAGCTCCAATAATCTCTGAATTTAAACTTACTAATGATGGTACAAGCTTTGAAGCATTAAATAAAACAGTGCCTGGTGTAACTATTAGTTATGTTCCAACTATTGGTAAAGTTAGTCAGGTTAATGTAACTATGGTCAATAATAAAGCAACTACAACTTATACAGCTACTACAGAAGGTAATGAGACTGTAAAAGTAACTGTAAACGGCAATGTTTTAAGTGAATTGAAATTTGCTGTTGGAAAATCTGTAGAAGGTAAAATTTTTGTATCAGATGCTATTGGTGATGATTACAATGGTCATGATGGATCCAGATTAAAACCTTATAAAACTATTGGTAGAGCAATATCTCAGGCTAAAACTGGAAATACAATTTATGTTTATAGTGGAGTTTATACTTTCACTTCTTATTCATTAATATCTAAAGATTTAACTATTATTGGTCTTGGTGATGTTATAATTAATAGAACTGCTTCAAGTTATAGTCCTTATATATTTTCAATTAGTGGCAGAATTACTGTTAATTTAATTAATTTAACATTTGCAAATGTTAAATATACAGCATCATCCAGTTATTCTGCTGTACCTGGTGTTATTTATGTTTCAGGTTATTCAAGTTATAATATTCCAAATATAAATATAACTGACTGTAATTTCATTAATAACTATGCACCAACAGGAATAGTATATGGTTCATATTTAAATCTTAATTTAACCAGATGTAATTTCATTAATAATACTGCTACTGGTACTAACACATATAATCAAGCTTTAATCTTTATTGATAATGGCGGTAGTTTATATATGAACTATTGTAACTTTGCTGATAACACTATAAAAGGCAAATATCTAATTTACTTTGGTAGTACTTCAGTAAAAAGCAATGTTGATTACAACTATTGGGGTTCAAATGATAATCCAAATACAAAATTATACAGAACAAAAGCTAATAATTGGGTAGTACTTGATTCATCAATTAACTCAACAGATATTTACACTGGCGATATTAATGATGTAAATCTTAAATTTGAACTTACTGCAGACGGTGAAAACTTCACTGATTTAGCTGGTGTAATGCCTGATTTAACTGTTAATGTTGTACCTACTATTGGAGTTATCGACCCACAAACTGTTACAATAAGCAATAATATAGGTAAAACTACTTACAAGGCTAATGTTAATGGAACTGAAACAATTAATGTTGCTGTAGGAGAAAGCACTCTTGATCAATTAACATTTAATGTTACAAAAACCATTCCAAAAGCTTCTAATATCACAATCTCTGTTGATGATATTAAGGTTGGTGAGGATGTTGTTATTGTAGCTAGTGTTCCTAATGATGCTACTGGTAATGTTACTTTTACTATTGGTGATATGATTGAAACTGTTGAGATTAAAGATGGTAAAGCTATTTTAACTGTTAAAGATTTGGCTAGTGGTGATTATACAGTTGATGCAACTTATAATGGTGATGCTAAGTATTTAAGTTCAAGTAACAGTTCTTCATTTAAAGTTTCTAAAGTTGATTCAACAATTTCAATAGATGTTGGTGATATTAAGGTTGGTGAGGATGCTATTATTAATGTAGTTGTTCCTAATGATGCTACTGGTAATGTAATAATCACAATTGGTGATAAAACTGAAACTGTTGAAATTAAAGATGGTAAAACTACTTTAACTGTTAAAGACTTACTTGCTGATACTTACACAATCCATGCTACATACAATGGTGATAATAAATACAATAAAGCTAATGCAACTGGATCTATAACAGTTAGCAAAGTATCTGAATTTGATTTCAATGTTGATGTTAAAGTTGATGAAAATGTTACTGTAAATGTTGTTTTACCTAAAGATGCTACTGGTGAAATTACTGTTAAAGTAAACAACAATAATCACACAGCTAAAGTAGAAAATGGTTCTGCTAAAGTTATTATTTCTGATTTAAAACCAGGAAAATATAATATTACTACCCGTTACTCTGGTGATGATAAATACATAACTAAAGAATCAAATACTACAATTGAAATAGCTAAATATAATGCTCCTATTAATGTTACATACAATGGAAACATTAATGTTGGAGATAATGAAACTATTAAAGTTGTACTTCCTGATGATGCAACTGGAACTGTAACTATTATTGTAAATGGTAAAAATCAAACTGTTAATGTCAATAAAGGAATAGCTGACATTGTTTTATCTGATTTGGTAGCTGATAAGTATGCTGTTGCTGTTAAATATAATGGTGATGCTAATTATTTAGCTAATGAAACTTCATTTAACTTCACAGTTAGTAAAGTAGCTAAATATGACATGAATATCACAACTACTGTTGATGGTAATGATGTTATTGTAGATGTTGTTTTACCTAAAGATGCTAATGGTAATGTTACTGTTGGTGTTGACGGTAAAAATCAGACTGTTGGCGTAGTTAATGGTATTGCTTCTGTTAAATTAACTAATTTAACTGCTGGAAATCATACTATTGTTGTTTCATATAATGATGATAAATATGATGTTAAGTCTGTTTCAACTAACATATCTATTGTGGATAAGTCTGTTGTTTTAACTGTTCCTAATGTTGTTAAGTATTATATGGGTAATGAAAGTCTTGTTGCTAATTTAGTTGATGCTGAGGGTAATCCTGTTGTTGGTGTGAATGTTACTTTCACTATTAATGGTAAAAATTATACTAAAGTCACTGATAAATATGGTAATGCTTCTATGGGTATTAAATTAGTTCCTGGATTCTATAATGTCACCACTACTTATGGCAACATATCTGTTAGGTCTAATATTACAGTTATGTCTACTATTGTAGGTGATAATCTTGTTAAAATGTTCCAGAATGATACTCATTTCTTTGCTAAATTCCTAGACAGTAACGGAAACCCATTAGCTAACACTACTGTTAGATTCAACATAAATGGAGTATTCTACAATGCTACCACCAATGCTTCCGGTGTAGCTAAACTTGGAATCAAATTATATGCCAAAGAATACATTTTAACAGCATATAATCCAGTAACTGGTGAGGAAAAAGGATTTAACGTAACTGTAAAACCGTTAATCACACAAAACCATGACTTAGTCAAATACTACAGAAACGCATCACAATTCAGTGTTAAAGTATACAACAAAGACGGATCTCTAGCTAACGGAACCAACGTAACCTTTAACATAAACGGTGTATTCTACCACAAACAGATAATTAATGGTACAGCTACATTAAACATTAACTTAAGACCTGGAAAATACGTAGTAACCTCAATGTATGAAGGATACGCAGTTGGAAACAACATAACAGTATTACCAACATTAATCACAAAAGATCTTGACATGAAATACATGGACGGCAGCAACTTCACTGCACAAACATTAGACGGTCAAGGCAAACCACTAGCTAACCAAAACATATCATTCAATGTTCACGGAGTATTCTACCACAGAACAACAGATGAAAACGGTATAGCTAGCTTAAACATGCGTTTAAACCCGGGCAAATATATCATTACTTCTATCTGGAACGAATACCAAGTTGGAAACAATATTACAATTGCTTAGAAAGAGGATTTTAAATCTTCTTTTACTTTTTTTTCTTTTTAAAATATTTGTTTATTTATTTTATCTATTTTTTATATTCTATTTATCAATGTGGTAAATAATATATAGTTAATTTAACAAAAATTTAGAGTGTTATGAATTTTTATTCATTTCAGTTCAATTGTGTTTCGATTTTTATTTAAAAAATTGTGCTGTACATATTGAATATGTTAAGAGGAATGTAAAATGAAAGATAATCTAAATAATAAGATGTTAATAATCTTTTTAGCATTATTAATGTTTATTCTGATTCCTACTTCTTTTGCAACAGATATTAATAATACAGTTGTGAATGAAGTAGCTATAGATAATGTACAAACAGGAGAAATTCAAACTTCTGTTGAAGATGTAAATTATGGTGGTGTCATTGGAGTTGACAACCATACTGATAAACAGGGATATATTGAATTTAACAATGACCATATTACCGTAAAAGAAGGTCAGTCTGCAACTATTGTAGGTACATTATATATGTATGAAGAAGATGGTGAAGGATACGAATATTATGATTATATAAATGTCATAGCTAAATATACTGATGGAAATGGTGTAGAACATACTATTGATGATTTTTTTATTGGCAGTACTGATGAACCACTTGTTTTAAAAACTTCTGAATTAACTGGTTTAACACCAAGAGAAGATCCATATATTATAACATTCACTGCAGTTGAAGATGATTTATATGATGAGTTTAAAAAGGCGAGTGATGGTTTAGTACCATCTTCAGTATATTTGACTGTGGTAAGTAATGGTACTTCACTTCCAGATATTGAAATTCCGGATGTGTCTAATGGTGTTAAAATATATGTAGATACTAAAGGTAATGATAATTCAGGCAATGGATCTGTAGACAATCCATATGCTACTATTTATAGAGCATTAGTTAGAAGTGAAGAAATAGGTCCTGGATGTGAAATTATTGTTAATAAGGGTATTTACAACCTTGAATATTCTATTGGTAAAAGTGTAACAATAAGGGGCAATGGTAATGTTACTGTAGTTCCAGGTAAAATATCCTTTGGAGGATTTGGAAAAAATGTATTTAATTTCACTGGAATAAACTTTGTTAATGGTACAGATACTGTTTTAAGGGGGTCAACTTCAGGTAGTTTTGAAGACAAAAAAAATTATTTGGTTTTGAATAACTGTAATTTTATAAATAATAAAGGTTCAACAGCAGCTGTAATAACTTATGCAAATACATTGATTACTAACTGTAATTTTATAAACAATACTGCAACAGGTACTAATGGAGAATTTACAGGGATTGTCAGTGCTCGTTCTGGTAAAATAGTTATTAATTACACAAACTTCTTAAATAATAATATTAATAATAATACTCCTTTGTTATATGTTGGTGGCCTTAGTGGAAACTTAAACTATAATTTTTGGGGAAATAACACAAAACCTGTTTTAAATAATGGATATAAAGTTAAACTTGAAAATTGGATTGTACTTGATGCTTCAATTAATTCTAAAGATATTTCAGTTGGAGACATTTCTGAAATTACTCTAAACTTTAAACTTAATAATGGGTCTGATTTGAATAATGGAATGCCTGATTTAAATATTGATTTAACTACTTTATTAGGTAATTTAAACCCTGCAACTGTTACAGTTTCCAATAATAGTGGATTTGGTAAATACATAGCTATAAATAATGGTGATGAAATTGTAAATATTGCCAATATCACTTCATTAAAATTCCATATTGATGTAAATGTGGGTGATAAAATTTATGTAGCTGTTACTGGTTCTGATTCAAATAAAGGTACTGCTGATTCTCCTTTAAAAACTATTGAAGCTGCATTAGCTAAAAATGAAGCTTTAGGTGGAAATAAAACTATTATAATTCGTAATGGTCTTTATAAAGAGTATGATTTAACAATTAATAAAATTGTAACTATTATTGGTGAATCTAAGGATAATACTGTTATTGATGCTTCTAATTCTGGTCAAATCTTAAATATTAACTCTAATTCTAATATATATAATTTAACTTTTGTGAATGGATTTTTAGATGATTCTAAAGGTGGAGCTATTTATATTGATAAAGGTAATGTTTTAGTTGATAATTGTATTTTTAAAGACTGTGTAGCTAATTGCGGTGGAGCTATTTCTTGTGAAGCTGGTGCTGCAGGTTCTTTAAGTGTAACTAACTCTATTTTCCAAAACAATAAACTTATTGATGGTGTTGATAATTTTGGATCAGCAGTTTATTCTAATTCAAAATTAATAATTGAAAACTCTACATTTACAAATAATGATGCTGGTGAGTATTATGGTGCTGTTTGTGTGGTGTCTGATGCTTTGATAGCTAATTCCACTTTTATGAAAAATTCTGCAGGTCAGGGTGGAGCTATTTACATTGATGCATACAATACTGCTACTGTAAATGTTGAAAATAATAATTTCACTTCCAATAATGGCGGAGCTATTTATGCTGGAACTTCTAAATTAACTGTAATTTCAAATAACATATTCAATTCCAATACTGAAAATGCTATAATTACTTATGGTAGAATTGCAGCTAATATTATTAAAAATAATCAGTTTATGAATAATGCAATAGCTATTACAGCATCATCCAGCGCTACTTTAACCAACAACACAATGGGTGGTAAAAATGCAGTTATTAACTTTAAAGGAACTGCAATCAACACTGCTGTTGTCACTTTCCTAAATAATGAAAGTGTTAAAGTTGAAAACGGAACAATTAAGTTAACTGCAACAGTTACTGATGATATGGGCAATCCAATAAATGGTGGAAAATTAAATTTCACAACAAACAATGAAAACATTGGTGAAGCTGATATTATAAACGGAAAAGTTGTTTTAGATAAATACTTCGATACAGGAGATTATGTAATTTCAGGTACTTTCTCAGGTGACACAACAGCAAAAACCAACACAGGACTCTTAAGAGTAAATATGAAATATTATTGGTTTATTAATGAAACTGGATATGAAACCCTGGAAGAGGCTATAGCTGCTGCTGGATTTAATGATATTATAAAAGGAATTCCTGGATCATATATTGTTAATGGAGAAATTGAAATTGGTCACAGATATATGCCAAGTGAACCATATTCAATTAATAAAACTATTACAATAACTTCTATAAACGATAAACCAGTTGTATTTATTGGAAATAATTCCAGATTATTCAGTATTGATAAATGGTCCAGCTTAACTTTAAAAAATGCTATTCTTAAAAACGGAAATACTTTAGATGATATTGTATCTTATGCGGGAGCAGTTTTTGTCCAATTTAAAGCTAATTTGACTGTGATTAATTGTACTTTTGAAAACAATACTGCAGGTTATTCTGGAGCTATTGAGTCTTGGGGTGGATTAACAGTAATTAATTCCATATTCAGAAACAATGTGGCTAATAATACTTATGCTGGTGCTATTTTTAAAGATGGTGATTATGGAGTAACAATTATCAATTCTACATTTGAGAATAACTCTGCAAATACTTATGCTGGAGCATTATATATTATGGGTGATTCACGTTATAATAAAACAATAATCAGTACTAAATTTATCAATAATGATGGAAATCGTGGAGGTGCAATTTTTACATCTTTAGCACCATTATACATTGATAATTGTTCATTTATTGGAAATAAAGCAATCGATAAAAATACAGGATATGATGCTTCTGGTGGAGCAATATATGATCATTCTTCATTTTTATCTATAGCTGACACAGAATTTATTAATAACACTGCTGATTTAAATGGTGGTGCATTAGAATTAGGTAATACTCAATCAACATATTACTCTGGTGAAAATATAACTAGAAAAATTGACTGGACAGTAATTGAAAATTGTATATTTGATAATAATTATGCACGTAAAGAAGGTGGAGCTATTTACAATGGTCAAAATATAGCTTACACAAATATAACAGATTCTAAATTTACTGATAACTTTGCTTTAATCACTGGTGGAGTTATGACTAATTACTTTGGATTTATATGGGCTGATAACTGTGAATTTATAAATAATGAAGCAAGGGATGCTTCAATAATTTATATGTACGGTCATTATAATTATCCGAATGATTACTATGCTAATTTAACTGTTACAAACTCTAAATTTGTAAATAACACTGGTGAAAGATTATTTGAATTGTCTACAGGGCATTGTTATTTGGATATTGTTAATTCCACATTTAATGAAACTGCATTAATTATTCAAAATAGTGGTCATATATATTTGGTAGATAATGTTGTTAAAAATATTCATGAAGGTATTGTTATTAATAATACTGGTGCATTAAGCTTACAAAACAATTCATTTAATTGTAATGGTCCAGCTATATTTAATGATAATTATTATATATTAACTGGAACTTATCTTGTTGTTTTAAACAATCAAACAGTTAATGTTGCATTAAATGAAATTACTAATTTAACAGCTGTTTTATATGATGATAATAAAAATATCATAATTCCAGGAAATGTAACATTTAAAGTGGATGGTAAAGAAATTGCAGCTACTTTAAACAATCAGACTGGTGTATTTACTGCACAATATTCTTCTAATGTTATTGGGGAACATGCTGTTTCAGCTATTTATACAATTAATACACCTATAACTGTTAATTACTTAAATGGAACTGTTAATATTTCTAAAGCAACTCCAAATATGAATGTTACTTTCAATAATGAAAGTATCTTTGGGGAAGATATTAATGTTAAATTTGAGATTAATGGTGATGCAACTGGAAATGTAACAT
>OLHG01001674.1_pt1 | contig 13105 bp, 14 predicted proteins | sample 1605971 | NCBI WGS metagenome assembly OLHG01 (sample SAMN03283289) | human gut metagenome | biome: human-associated habitat; material: feces | host: Homo sapiens | place: Peru | collected 2012 | reverse complement strand
CTCTGGTGGGCAAGGAAGTATTCCGTGACTTTCACAGAGGAAATCTGTTCCAAGAGGTCAGAGAAGCTGCCCGGATAACGAATATCATATTGCAGCTCCAAAGAATCGGAAACGACTAGTTCATGTTCCGGGCGGAATTCCCAGAGGTAGGGGCTGCGGGAACGCTCCGTGCCGCGGGTGTCCGCTACATCGAACACATACCGGAGCCTGGGAGCATCCCCGGAGTGGTCAATGAGGGCGATCCCCTTTGCGCCCTGCCGAATGTAGCGTCCCATGCGTTTGTTCCACAGGTCGTACTCGGCGCAGGCAGTAGCATCTGGCCGCTGGGCATAAATCATAAGCTGCTCATGGTAAGGATACTTGTATAGGCGGGCGGCGGTGGTGAGAAAGTCCGTCCAGCTTTGGTAGCTGCCAGCTATTTTCTGCGCAGTGTAGTCTGCAAGTTGGGTATAGGTTTCCGGGTTGAGTGCCATTGCATTTCTCTCCCTTCGTAGTTCAGGTAAAATTAAAGGGCAGGAAACCTGGTTAGATTTCCTGCCCTTTGAAGATCATGTAAATTCATGGATGTAAAATGCCATCTATGTGTGATAGGTGCGCCTCGTCAGTGTTAGAATACCTCATCATATTTTTGCGCCTTAATAATATTGGCTCCACATCCCTGGTTTTTCCAATTGATTGCCTCACTACCATTCACCTTGTGAGAACCAGTGTGATATACAATTCTACGGAAAACGGAATATTGACGAATAGATGACTGAATTTCATTTTCGGTGCTCTGAATTTGAGCAATCGCACGGGGAATATCCGATCCCTTCAGTTCGACATAATACACCCGCGAATCCGTATCATTCAAGAATAACCAGTCACAGCGGGCCGGAGTGGAACCCTTTGAAAAAACACCGCCATCTACTTGAAACTGTCGGATTTCCTTTCCCTCAGGGTTCTTCCCGGAATATGTGCATTTATTCTCGCTGCACGAAAAGGTTTGGTAAGTCCCTTTTCGGAATGGGGTATAATCATTGATGTTAGTCATCCGTTACTTCCTCATTCTCGACGAAAGACAATTCAATGAAACTGTCACTAATAGCATTGATTCGGTCAGAAGCCTGATCGATAAGCTCATTGCGGATCAGAAACAGATCACTGTCATCGTTGATTGCTGACTGAGCTGCACCGTCATGGATATAATACGCCGAAACACAGTATTGTGTAAGCCAATACTGCTTGTGGAGAATCGCCTTCGCATCAGCCTCATTCTTTACGCCTGTCTGGCTCGCAAGAAGCATATAGTTAAATGTGCCAAGCAAATATGGACTGTGCGTTGTGACAAGGACTGCATTTCTTTGATTATGGAAAAGACCCAGCACTTCTCCAATTGCCTGCTGTGATTCAGGATATAAATGGGATTCAGGCTCCTCTAAAATGAGGAAAACTCTCCGATTTTCCATTAAGAAATAAAACAACAAATTGAAAACCCAGACAATTTCCTGCTGCCCAGAGGATGCAAAATTCATTTTGACATACTTTCCAGAGGGGAGATACAGACGTTCCTCACCATCAACATACCGATACTGTCCTTTGAGAATTGCCTCAGATCTTTTCATAAGGAGCTTTATAGCGGGCTTTTTTCCTTTGATTTTCTTGCTTGATTCAATCGAATTTTCGGTGTCCTCAAGGTAACCCTTCATACCGTGAGAAAATGCGGGTTTGATTTTTAGTATCAGTTCAATATACCGTTTGGTAACATAGTCGATGCTTCTTAGCTGGGAACCTTCCAAGGAGGTGAAGATATAGTTCAGTTGTTCACTGAGCAACGTAATTAGATTTCGGCCGGCAGGAACAAATACGGTGTCATAAGGATCTTCAAGCATGTTTGCAATGATATCCGCTTGGCGGTCCTTTTGCTTCGTAGATACATCTGTGAATACCTGTGAATCCAATTCGTCAAAGTAGTCAATGAAATCTTGGCTGAACGAGATGTTGATGAAGTTTCGGCCCAAATGCTGATAGTCTTCATTAAGTGTAACCGTAATAGAGTATTTCTGACGGCCATCGTAGATATAGTAAATCTCCATGTCATTTGGCATATTCCAGGATGTACCGAAAATCTGCATAAATTTTTCTTTCAACTGCTGTTTCATCACATCCATCCACTTGGAAGCAGGGTTGCCGGAAAACTTTGAAGGCCCACCCTGCATAACAATGTTCAGAATATCCTGTTTAACAGTTCTGAAGAAAAAAATAGCCTTTGCAACTGTACTTTTACCATTTGACTGTGGACCTGTAAAAATGCAGAAATCACGAATTTCCATATCAAATCGATCCACAGGCCCCAAATGCTTTATTGAGATATACGCCATAAACAATTCCCCCATGCCGAAAGGCGATAAAGTATCAGTGAAACATTGAGATTGACATAATTGAGATTGATATTCGGGTACGATAATGTCAATCTAGCTAATTGTTTTTTATTGTACCACACCGCAAGATTATTTTCCACTCTTTTTTGATTCTATTCCTCTACAACATGGGTGAATCAAAATATCGTTCAGTATTGGAAGTGTTGCACCAATCAGGAGGATAAATCTGATTATAGATTCTGTCTGATCTAAAAACGTGATGGGTTTTGACCAGCTTGTTATGCTGCATCCCCAATACCATATCGGGAGTACACTTAAAAAATCTTCCTTGTCCGGCTCAGAGCGAAGCAGAAGCACTCCTTATTCCGAGCTTTTTCATCTTGTAGCATTTTCTCATAATAAGAGTGGTTTTTGAAGATATTATCGGAAATAACTATACAATGGCCTCATTTTCCGACAATACGCAGGTTTTAGAGGCGCAATTCTTAGCAAATGGAAATCCCATTACTGCATTTCCTGTCTTAAACCCGAAAACACATTCGCAGCAGCACAGGATCTATCTTCCTTTGCTTCACACAAACCACGTTCCATCATTGCGAGTAAAGCGGCTTCATCCATCTCATACCTCGAAACAGGTAGGGAAAAAGGAGCGCCCAGCATCCCCGCTATTCCCTTGACTTGCTCCTTTCCATCTGGTTTGACATTCGCTACTATTTTTGAAGTTCCTGTTGTCATAGTTCATACCTCCTTCCTGGTTCCACTATACTGGGTTATTTGGCATTTTGCAATCCGAATACAGTGAATTTTCTCGTTTTTTACTAGACAACATCGCTCTTTGCCTTACACTTAGGAATCAAAGTCGGGAACCAAATCCAACGCATCAAACTCGGCATCCGTCATGGTATTGAGCTTATAAATGGCATTGTCGGTGAGCTTTCGCAGCTCCTGCTCGTCCTTATCCAGATAGGTACGCATTTCCACAAGAGTGCGAATCAGTCCCAGACGGGTGCCGGGGTTGTAGATGCTCATAAGCTGCTGTTCTTCAAAGGTGAAATCATTCATACTCAAATCTCCTGTTCTTTTGATTTTCGGGGTTTGGATTTGCGCTGGGGCTGCTGCGGCTGGTCTTTGAGTTTTTCCAGAACGGAGGGCTTTTTCTCTCGGTGGACGGCATCTGCCAAATCCATCAGGGAAATGGGCTGGCCGGATTTGGCTTGCTGTTCCAGATCGGCTACCGTGGGCTGCTTGCCGTTGTTGATGATACCGTCGATCATGCCGTAATCATCCTCCGTGGACATTTCCGCTGCCTTCAGATAGTTTTCCTGCCGGAAGTCGGGCAGCTCCTTGAAACCCACGCTGTCGCAGTAGTGGTAGGATACCACACCGTCCTGCTTGATGGCAACGATGTCGCTGACGCTCAAGGACGGGCTGTGATAATCTGCCGGACGATGGAGGTTAAACTGTTCAAAGATTGCCTCCAGCTTGGCATCGGTGCTGCCGGTGGCGGTCAGCGGTGCGGTGTAGATCAGGTCATAGCTGCCGCGCGCAATGGCTTTCCCATGAGACTGCATCCAGTCCATGTTCATAAACCGCACATTGCCGGGATCGTCACGCTTTACCTGGTAGATGGCAAAGCAGTCACCCCCATGAGCGAGGAAGGCTTTCTCCTGCTCCTCCTGATGCTGCTGGCGCTCCACGATTTTTTCGTGGAACATAGGGCTTTGCTCCCATTCCTCACGGGAAACAGCGAACAGCGTGCCGGAGGCTTGGGTATCCAATTCCTCCCGGTCAAACAGCATCTCTGCATTGCCGCCGTCCACGATGGCGTACACGCTCAAATCCTGATCGTACAGTTCCGCTGCCCATTCTCTGGACAGGGGCAGCATATCCCCATCCAAATAGCCGCAGGCTTCCAGATCAGCTGCTTTCAGGGATTCATCCGGCATGGGGTATTCGTCCAGCACCTGCTCTGGGGTGTCCGGTGAGGGGGCTTCCGGTGGAACGTTTGCTTCAACCGTTTGAACAGTTGCGTCATTATCCGGCGCCTGGGGCTGCTCCTGTGAGGGGGCATCTGGTGCCAGATCAATGCCTTTCTCCTTGCAAATCTCCCGATAATGCTGCTCAATCCCGGAAATCAGCTCTGAGGAGGTCTTGTTTATGGTTTCCAGACTGGCCCGCAGCTCTTTCAGCTCCTTGCCCTGGGACCAGGAAGCAATATAGCCGAAGCTGTTGTCAGCGGTTTCAATGCCGAAATACTGACAGACGGCATAGGAAATACTCTCCGCTTCCACTTCCTCGGTGTTTCTGTCCTTTTCCCCCGGAACAAGAATCGTTATGCCGTCGTCGGCCAGCTCCGTCATTTTCTCATAGTTGTGGAGCCGGGAATGGGCCATTTCGTGGATGGCTGCGCAGACGGTCTGCACCTGGCTCATGCCTTTCCTGAGAAAAATAGCTTGCTTTTCCAGATGAAAATAGCCGTCCATGCCGGGTTCCATCGGCTCTATAGTAATGGGCACTTGGGAAGTCCGGCGCAGAGCCCCCCATGAAAACCTCATACTGCGCCACATCCCCGGTCAGACTGAAGGAAATCTGCGGCAGGGGCTTTCCATCGGTCTGGGACACATCGAATACGGACACCACCTTGAACATGGGAATGGTGACTTCCTTTTCCTCGGTGATGGGCTTCCCTTCATCGTCCAGCATGGGCAGTTTGGTGTCCGGGTCCAGCTTTTCCTTATCCACTTTGATTTTGTAGGGGGTGGGGGCAAGAATTTGGATGCCCTTTTCGCCCTTTTTCACATGACGCCCGAAGCTGTTTTTCCACTTGCTGAAGCCAGCCACCAGAGTGGCATTCGGGCGCTGGGCGTGGATCAGCATGACATTGTTCAGGGAATACTTGTGAAAGCGGCTCATGGTAGTAGGGTAGTTCCGGTAGCGGTCACTTTCAAACAGTTCCATGATGCCTTTTTCAATGCCAGCCGTGATCTCTTTGATGCGCTCCTTGCTGGATTGTTTTTCGGACAAATTTGATCGCTCCTTTCTTTGATTTGACTGCTCCCCTTGTGACATAGATGGGTCACACAGGGAGCTTTCTCCGCATATAAAAGCCGATTTTGGCTTTCCGAATGTAAATACATATACCCCTGCGGAAGTGCGTGAAAAAGTCATTAGTATCACCCACTTTTTTGGCCCTTAAATGCGGAGATTCCAATACTGGACGCGCTTCCTTTCGGCATCCCGACGCCTGCGCTCCTGAACAGAACACACAGGACAATACTTCGCCCGGTGAGATTTGGACAGGACAGGCTTTCCGCAGATAACGCAGCGTTTCCTTGGCTGGGTATGGAGGATGGATGCTTCCAGTGCCGGGTCATTGGGCAGCACTGCATTGCGGAACCACTTACAGTTCAGCGAGTAGGAGATCCACTGTGGGCAGATATTGCAGAACGACCAGTCAAGAGCAAGACAGCTTCCATTGTCATAATTGCAGCAGCGGCTGAGTATCAGCTTTCGTCCCTGCTTTAGCTGAGCGTCATTTATCTGGGGCAGATCAGCCATTGCCAAACACCAACTTGAAATGCGCGCGATCCCCATCGTCCTCCAGAACCACGGCGGCATCGTAGACCTTCCCGGTTTTGGAGGAAACACAGCCCTTCAGCGGGGCGCGGCCTTTCTCCAGCAGGAGCTGGGCGGTTTTCCTGTCCAGCGTTTTCTGCTTGAGGGTAAAGAAACGGCTGTCCCTCCACAGGACAAATTTGCAGTCCTGCCCGGTGCAGAAGTACCCCTTGCTGCGCTCTATCACCGGCCTGCCGCACCGGGGGCATTAGCCCACGGTTTTTTTCGGTGGAGGGGAACAGAATATCCGCACCGGAAACCGGGCGGTAATTCTTGACCAAATCAGTGAGCATCTCCTGAATGCTGTCCAGAAAATCATGGTTATCCAGTTTTCCCTGCTGGACAAGGGACAGCCGATTCTCCCATTCAGCTGTCAGCAGCGGCGATTGAAGCTGTTCCGGCAGGACGGTAATCAGGGAATTGCCCTGAGCCGTGGGAACCAGAATGGTCTGCTTTTTCACCTTGCGGCGTTCCAGCATCCCCGTGGACACCAGCTTTTCCAGAATCCCGGCGCGGGTGGCAGGGGTTCCAAGCCCTTTGCGCTCCGCATCCTCCGGCATATCCTTTGCCCCTGCCGTTTCCATGGAGGACAACAGCAGGTCTTCCGTAAAATGCTTGGGCGGCTGGGTTTTGCCATCCTTCACAGATACCTTGCTGGGGGTCAGGATTTGCCCGACCTCCAGACCAGAGAACCACTTCTGGGGGATGCTTTTCTGGCTGTATTTCTTCCATCCGGCATCCAGCAGCATTTTCATGGTTGTCTTAAAGGTTCCCTCACAGGCAATGGTGATTTCTGCCTCCTGATAGCGATACGCTCCGCTGACTGCCATCAGCACCTGCCGGGAGATCAGCTTCAGAATGTTCTGCTCGGCTGTGAGAAGGCTGGACAAATCCTGTTCTCCCGCTGCCATTGTGGGAAGTATGGCGTGGTGGTCGGATACCTTTTTGACGTTGCACACTTGCTGCGCCAGAATATCGCTGGGGGCATCCAGTCCACAGATTCCGGCAGCGCACAGAACGATTGCCGGGATACTTCCCAGCATATCGTCCGTCAGATAGCGGCTGTCCGTTCTGGGATAGGTACACAGCTTCTTTTCATAGAGCGCTTGCAGATAGTCCAAAGTCTGCTGGGCGGTGTACCCCAAAAGTCGGTTGGCATCCCGTTGGAGGGTGGTCAGGTCATAGAGTGCAGGGGCTTTTTCCTCTTTATTGCTGTGACGAATGTCGGAAACCACAGCATTCTGGTTCTGGCATTTCTTCGCAAGCTGCTGGGCTTCCATTTTATCTGAGAATTTTTTGCCGGAAACGGTGAAATCCGGGAAGGCCAGATTCACGGTGAAGAAATCTTCGGGAACAAAAGCGGAGATTTCCGATTCCCGCTGCACCAGCAGGGACAGCGTGGGAGACATGACCCGCCCCACATTCAGCTTTGTGCCGTACAGAAGGGAAAAATACCGGGTGGCGTTGATGCCCACCAGCCAGTCTGCCTTGGCACGGCAAAGGGCGCTTTCGTACAGGCTATCAAGATCAGAGCCAGGGCGCAGATTCTGGAAGCCCTCCCAGATGGCTTCGTCCTCCATAGAGGAAATCCACAGCCGTTTCATAGGCTTCTGGCAGTCCGCCAGATCGTAGACCGTTCGGAAGATCAGTTCGCCCTCCCGTCCGGCATCACAGGCATTGATAACCTCGGTCACATCTTCCCGGTGCATAAGACTCTGCAACACAGAAAACTGCTTGCGCTTATCCGGGGCAATGCTAAATTGGAAAGGACACGGCAAAATGGGCAGATCCTCCATTTTCCATTTGGCGTAGCATTCGTCATACACACTGGCATCGGCAAGCCCTGCCAGATGCCCAAAACACCAGGACACCAGAAAGCTGTTTCCTTCCAGATAGCCCTCCTTGCGGGCAGCAGCGCCCAGCACTTTTGCCAAGCTCTGGGCAACAGAGGGCTTTTCAGCAATTATAAGCTGCATTCCAGCACCTCCAGAGAAGCACCTCTGCACACTTCACGGTGGCAGGGATGTACGCAGCCCTCGCCGTAGCGTTTACAGCCAAAGCAAAGGTGATCTTTAGGGAGGACAGTCTTTCTGATCTCCCGCTTGGGATGGGGCTTTTGGGTCATCAGCTTTTCATAGAACCGGGACTTCCCGGTAGTAAAGTAACTCATTTGGATTCTGCCTCCTCCTTTTCTTCGTAGGGTTCAAAGTCAGCATAGTCCTCGTCATCTTCGTCCATGCCGTAATCGTAGTCATCCAGATCGGTGTCACCCTTGGTTTTGGGATTGGGCATTTTGTCCTTCAGGAAGTACCAGCCCATGATGCCAACCATGACAACCATCAGCAGCACAGCAAGGACAGCACCGGCATTGGATTTCTTTTCCGGCTCCTTCACCGGCTCTGTTGCAGGGGCAGTGGGTTCCTCAGATCGGACAGCAGCTTTTTTGCTTCCGCACCATAGGTGGCAAGGTCGGAGGGAATGATGTCCATGTCATATCCGGCACGGACGGCTTTTTTCTGCTCCTCAATCTTGCTCTTGTCCAGATCGGTGATGGTGCGCTTGATGGTCTTGATGGCGCTGACTTGATCCACGGACTGCACATGGATGTTGACCACAATGTTGCTTTCAATATCCAGAAAGTCCTTGAGAATCCGGTCACTTAGCTCCGGTGCCAGAATTTGCAGGAAACTGACGGAAGCGAACTTCTTGCCCATACGGAAATCCTTCGCCCGGTTAAAGAGGAAAGAGCCGGGGGCAATGTAATCCTTTGTGGACAGCCCGGACCGGGGCAGATCTTCCCAGCGGAAAGTAAAAGGCTCCGGCGTGTCCATGCGCAGAATGTCATGGAGAACCCGAAGCCGCTCCTGTCCGTTCAGCACCTCGGCGCTGACGCCCAGCCGTTTGAAGTTGTTGAGGATGTCCGTTTCAATGCGTTCCAGCCGGGGCTTTGCAGAGCGGATGTTGTCGGCATCGATACCGAAGGTGAGATACTTGGTTTTCACAATGCCGTTGTTGCCCTTTGCCTGCTGCTCCTGGATGATTTTGGACAGCTCCCGCTGGATGCTTTCAAATTGATCCGAACGCAGCGGGATTGCCCGGACGAAGGACTCCCGCAGGGCAGTCAGATTCACGAAGGAAAACTGGAATTTGATGGAGCTGTCGAAATAATTGAGGAAGTCGCACCAGCCGTCGAAGATGGCCTGCTTGTCCTCGTTGTCCGAGAGCTGGTAGTTGATGTCCCGGAACTGGATAGTTTTGGTGAAATGGGTGGGCGTAACCTGACAGATTCCATCTACACGGATTTGCAGGTAGGGAATGCTGTCCTGTGCGGACATTTCCTTCTTATCTGTCCGATTTGCCCTTGCGATTGCTGTCTTTACCTCTTTTTGCTGTGCGCGGGACAGCTTTCTTTGGGTGGACAATCCGATATACCTCCTTGTCTAACTGGTTTTGCCGTTCCATGACGGCATAGAAATTGTTGGTCTTGTAGGGGCGCTTTTTGGGGCGAAGCACCAGAACCTGAATCATGTTTCGGATGATGACCTCCAGATGCTGCCCATTCTTTTCATACAGAGCGAACAGGAAGGCAGGCAGCATGGTGAGGATCATGAGCATGGCGGCAGAGGAATTGCCCAGCGGCTCCTTGGCTGCAAAATACAGGGGGACGCCAATGAGCAGACCGAGGCTGAAGCAGATCAGCTGTCGCTTGGTCAGGTTGAAAAGAACCTTGCTTTTGACTTTGGTAAGGTCTTTGGGGACGGTTACATAGGGCATTTTTACCTCCTTAGTGGGCATTGAATACGGAGCGGGCAAGGCTGCTGGTCTTGAACAGGCAGAAGCATAGCAGCACCGTGTAACCCATGCAGGTCCAGATGGCGGTGCTTATATCGATGGATACGGAGATGTTCTGCACCAGCACCGAGTAGATCGCCACACAGACCATAATGAGAAATGCCTGAAAGCCCAGGGCGAACAGGGTGCGCAGATAGTTCTGTCCCATCTGACCCCATTCCCGGTTTGCCATGGTCGCCATGGGGATGGGTGCCACGGAAGTCACCAGATATACCTCAATCATGCGTCCATAAATGACAATGAAAATGCAGATGGTGATGGCCCAGGTGCAGATACCCACGAACAGGGACTGAAACCACAGCCCCAGCAGCGGACCCACATCCATTTCCATGAGCCTGCTTTCCAAATCCGTGACCACGGAGGAAATGTCGATGCTGGTATTTCCAATCATGACTCCGGCAGCGCCGTTGACAACACTCTGGGCAGCGTCGAAGATGCCCATGACGATGGTCCAGGTGTTGGACACAATGAGAACTGCAGCAACACTCTTGAACACCCATTTGAAGAACATCCAGGTGTCCACATCATTGAGGTTATTGTGGTCCGTAATGAGCTGAATCAGCTCCAAGGTCATGACGATTGCCAGAATCGCTCCGGCCAGGGGGAGGATCACATTATTGGAAAGGTTCTGAATCATGTTGAAGATACCGCTGTTCCACGCCTGGGGCGTCAGACCAACCTGACCGGCGATCTGGCCGATCTGCTCATTGGTGGAATCAAACAATCCGGAGAGGTTGCTGACGATTCCGCTGACAAGCACTTCCTTCAGCCAGTTCGTAATGCTATCCCAGATAAAATTCATGGTGTTACCTCCGCTCCGTTATGATTTTTTGGCTTCGGGGGATTCCACACGCTCACAGTAAACCACATACCGCTGCCTACCCCCGGAAGCGTAGGGGTGGCAGGTTAGCAGGGTCAGCAGCTCCCGTCCCGGCTGAATCAGGATTTCCGTTACATCGTGAGGGGCGATGATCTTGATTTCACAGACCCGATAGGTTAGCGTTTCCCATAGATTGGTTACGGAAACCAGGTCACCGACGTTCAGCTTGTCGATGTAGCGAAAGTAGCTGGCACCGTTGTAGCCCCGGTGTCCGGCAATGACGCAGTTGGTGTTTTCCCCGCCGATGGGCAGGCTGGTTTGGCTGAGGTGAGCGGCTCCATTCGCCATGTGCTGCTCCGTTGCCCCAAGATAGATGGGCATTTCTAGCTCCATGGCAGGAATGGAGATTACCCCGAACACTTCATCCCCAAGACCATAGTCTGAAAGCCGAAAGCTGGGTTTCTGATAGTCATACTCACAGGACAGTCCTGCCTGCCCCTGGGTGTAGATGGTTTCGTTGTAGCGAACCATGTCCGCCCACAGCTCTGGGTAATCTCTGGTTTCCTCCTGCTCCGTTAGGGAATCAATGGTGACAATCACATCGGGGATGGTCGGTTCGGTTGCATCCCGATTCAGAAAGCCCTGTGCGTTCAGGGAGATTTTTTGGTCTACCGCGGCACCCCAAAGGCTGGGGTACAGGAGAAAGGCAAGACCAGCAGCGAACACCAGCAGCATCAGGGCAATGAGAAAGGCCCGGAGTTTACTGCTTCGCATGGCTATTCCCTCCGCTGCTGCCAGCAATGCTCTGGTAAATCTGTGCGCCAATGGCGATGACCAGGATCAGAACCAGAGCTGCGGCAATGCCCAGAATAACGCCCTGCAAATACTTTTCCTCCCATGTCGATGCCGCTGCTTCCTCACTGGCAGTTTCTTCCATAAGCTGCTCCGCTTCCTCGTAGGGAATCCGGGAACCACGCACCAGCAGCCGGTGGGTGTTCACCCCATAGGGGGTGCAGGTGACCAGCGTACACAGATCCTCTCCAGGGACAATTCCCAGCAGGCTGGTGTCATAAGGCAGCACCGCGTTGATTTCCACCACCTGATACGCCAGGGTTTCATCCAGAACATGAAGATAGAACACATCCCCGGCGGTGAGCTGTTCCAGATCGGTGAACATCTTCTGGGATGCCATGCCGCTGTGCCCAGAGAGAATGCTGTGGGTGCTTTCGCCGCCCACCGGGAGGGAGCTGCCCAGCAGATGCCCGATTCCCCGTTCCAGAGAATCATTTTCCGTTCCGTGGTATATGGGCAGATTTACGCGGATTTTGGGAATCTCCACATAGCCCATGATGCCATTCCCAGCGAGATTGAGCTGGCTGTCATAGTCGGCAGATGCTGCCAGTAAGCCCTCCTGGCTGTAAGCTTCCGCTGCGCCGGGAATTAGGGAACGATTGTAAATATCCGCCTGTTCTTTCGCTTCCCGCAGTGCGGAATCGTCAATCTGCTTCATAACCTTCTGATAGGTGGTTTGAATCTGGGATGCGTACTTTTGGTTTACATAATTACTGATTACAGGATACAAGGTCAGCCCCAGCGCCAGCAGGAACGCCATGACCGCTAGGGCGATTGTGATACGCTTTTGCTTCGTATGGAACCCTCCTTTGAAAATGCCCCGGAGGAATGAACCTCCGGGGCAGATAAAATTAGACAGAGCGCTTCTTCCGGCTGACCAGCGCAATAACGGATACAGCGCCAGCCATCAGCAGAATTCCGACCACAGTAAACATCATAGTTCCGTTATCGCCGGTCTTGGGCAGGTCGAAACCACGGGTGTTGACCACGGTCAAAGGAGCCTCGGCGTTGGTGCTGCCGTTGTCCTCCACCATGTTGACCTTCTTGCCGCTGACGGTAGCGGAAGCGGTCCGCAGCTTGTGTTCCAGATGCTTCTGGGGGATATTCTTCAGATTGGCATCACTCTGAATGATCTGGGCGTACCGGGGATCGTTCTGAATCAGCCCCAGCGTGTCGGATGCGTAGACGGTGCAGCTATCAGCACTTTCCTTCTGGGAGATCACCACCTCAATATCCTGTTTCAGCAGTACATAGCCGCTGTCCGTGCGAACCTCGGTCATGGAATAGGTGTCATCCTCCAACCCCTTAATGAGGATTCGGCCCTTGGTATCGCCGGTTTTCACGGGGACAAAGTGGGTAGCATCTTCCTTGTTGGGGGTATGTCCGGTCACATAGTACACGCCCTCCTCCTGATTCAGCTTCGCCTGGACATAGTAGTTGTCGGTCTTGTTCTGTACCAGAAACTCCACCTTGGAGAAATCACCCTTGCCGTCAGAAAACAGCTTGGTAAGGTCAATGCCGTAGGTATAAATATGGGCATCGTCCACCAGGGTATCGTAGAAAGTCTCGCTGGTACGCTTCCAGGTCAGCACCACCTTGTTGTCGT
>OLHG01001673.1_pt1 | contig 13106 bp, 14 predicted proteins | sample 1605971 | NCBI WGS metagenome assembly OLHG01 (sample SAMN03283289) | human gut metagenome | biome: human-associated habitat; material: feces | host: Homo sapiens | place: Peru | collected 2012 | reverse complement strand
TAATTCTCTTAAAAATCCCTTTAATTTACTTGTCTTCCTCAACACTTTAAATTTATACAACCAATTATATTTTAATTTTATTTTGATGTCAACACTTTTTATTCCAAAAAACTTTTATCTTTTTCTTAAATATGTTAGAATTATACTAGCGAGGGATTAGTGTGAAAGATAAAATATTTAGAGAATATGATATAAGAGGAAAATATAATGAAGATTTAGATAATGAAACTGCTTACAAAATAGGTTTAGGTTATGGAAGTTACTTACAAGAACATTTAAATTGTAAAGAATGTGTTGTCGGAAGAGACGGAAGACTTTCTAGTAATGATTTACATAAATATCTACTAAAAGGACTTACTGAAACAGGTTTAACTGTATACGATTACGGTTTAATTACTACCCCAATGCATTATTATACAAGAATGGTTAATAATATGCTTGGAATAATGATTACTGCAAGTCATAATCCTAAAGATGAAAATGGATTTAAATTTTCTTTCGATAAATATGCAAATGCCAGAGGAAAAATGGTTAAAGAATTTGCATCTTACATAAACAAGGGAAAATTTTTAAAAGGTGAAGGAAAAGTAATTAATAAAGATATTACTGAAGAATATATAAACTATGTTATTAGTCATATTAAACTTGGTAAAAAAAGAATTAAAGTTGTATTAGATCCAGCAAACGGAGCAGCATGCAATATAGCCAAAGAAATTTATAGTAAACTAAATTTAGATTTAATTATGATTAATGATACAATCGATGGTAATTTTCCAAATCATCATCCAGATCCATCAATTGAAGAAAATTTAGATGAGCTTAAGAAAAAAGTATTAGAAACTAAAGCAGACATTGGTATTTCTTTTGATGGAGATGCAGATAGAATTGGTATTGTTGATGAATTAGGTAACATGGTATCAATTGAAAGCTATGCTGTAATAATTGTAAGGAACATTATAGATAAAGTTAAAAACAAAAAGTTCTTATACGATGCAAAATCATCAGATATATTTAAAGATGAAGTATTAAGACTTAAAGGTACACCAGTTATATCAAGAACTGCAACTAGTTATACAGAATACACAATAAAAAAAGAAAATATACCTTTTGGTTTCCAATATGTTGGACATATTTCATTTAATGATAGACAACCAAGTACAGAAAGTGCCATGATATCTTCACTTAGAATCATTGAAATACTTTCTAAAACTGATAAAACAATAAGTGAATTAATTAGTACAGTTCCAAAATATTTCACCTCAAAAGAAGAAAGAATTCCATCAAAAGATGAAACAAAATATGACGTAATTAAAAAAATACAAAAATACTGTGATGAAAAAAAATACAAATACATGGAAATTGATGGATTAAAAATAATCTTTAAAGATGGCTGGGCATATGTAAGAGCAAGCAATACTGGTCCAACAATTAATTTAAGATGTGAATCTAAAAACAAAAAAGATTTAGATAATTTATTAAAAATATTTAGAACTTTAATTGATTTGTACAACAAATAAAGTTATAATAGCCTCATATATTGAGGTTTTTTTATGAAAGATAAAAAAGTAATGCAAGAACTTATCCGTTTATTTAATCCAAAAATTGATTGGATGGGTTTTATAATTACACCAAAAAATTATATTTCATATCATCATATTGACGAAAAAAGAAATGGTGGAAAAGAAACAGTAGATAATGGCGCAATACTCTCAAGAACTAGTCATATGTTACTTCATAAAATAGAACATTTTAATAAAGATTTATATTTAAAATGGCAATTATTATTTATAGATATTAATTTAACAAGAAAACCTCTTACAGAAGATACATTACAAAGAATTTGTGAACTTACACTTGAAACAAAAGAATTTTTTATAAGCATAAATAAGTTGGATAGAATAAGTGACTTTAATGGAGAATTCTCTTTAAAATTAAAAAAAGAGAACTAAATCTCTAAATTATTTAATAATTGACTCTAAAGCTAAAGTAATCATTCCATTTAATGAAGTTTCTCTTTCTTCTCCACTTAAAACTTTATCGCTATATTTTGAATCAACAACAGTTAAAATACAAGATGCTTCTTTTTTAAAATGATTTGCTATGTGAAATAATGCAAATGCTTCCATTTCTTCACCAATAATATTTAATTTTTTAGGTATTCTACCAATAACTCTTTCAAAATCAATAAAAGGTCCAAAAACATCAACAGTAGTAATATTGCCAACATGTAATTTATAATTTAGTTCTTTTGCAGTATTACTAATAATATTATTTAATTTTGAAGACGGATATAATAAATGTCCCTCATAATCATCAAAAGAATATGCAAAATTACTTTCACTATATGATGATGATGCTAAAATTAAATCAGGTATTTCTAATTCTTTACTAACACCACCACATGTACCAATTCTAATAATTTTTTGAACATTAAAATAATGAAATAATTCCCATGAATAAATACCCATACTTGGCATACCCATACCAGAACCTACAACAGATACTTTAACTCCTTTATAAATTCCAGTATAACCAAACATATTTCTTAAATTACATACTTGTGTAGCATCTTCTAAAAAATTTTCTGCAATATATTTAGCTCTTAATGGATCACCTGGCATTAAAACAAGTGGTGCTATACTTCCTTTCTTTGCATTAATATGTACTGGTTCTTCTCCTATAAACATAATATCACTCCTCCTATATAATTATCTTTTTTGGATTATTAAAATCTTTACTAGCAGTCATAACAAACTCTTCACAACCGACAATACTTACATCTTCATTAATATAATTATTATAATTTTTACTATATTCAATTTGTAAATGAACATTAAGTCCTACACTTTCATAAATATGATTAGCTACTTTTACTAAATAAGTTATAGTACCCATATTAGTATTATTAATATAAAGTAAATATTCTCCATTATATGAACATAAATCATTAAGTATTAAAAGTATACTCATAATATCACCTTCAGTAATCAAAATATTTCCAAATATTTTATCTTTAAGCATAAATTGTTCATTACTTGAATATTCTAAGAAATTAATTATTTCACTGCTCTTTACTCCATACCCATTTACGTCATCTGCACTGACTAAAGTATCAAAAGCTTCTCTTTCTCTACTTATTACATCAAGCATTCTATCATAAAAACTATTTTCCATTTTTAATATCTCCAATTTCTAATCCATCAATAAATGAAATAGCATCTTCAAGTCTATATACACCAGAAATTTCTTCAATAATAGATTTTTTCCATTTTTCATTTCCAGTATGATATACTCTTTTAACTCCAGAATCGGGAAGTAATTTCATATATTCAATTAAATCAATTTTACTCATTTTACTCATGCTTATAAAATTATCTATATTCATAATATAAGTAGCAGAATAACTAGCAGGAACAAGACCCTCTTCATTATCCCAGAACTTTTCTAAAACAACACTACCATTTGCATAAACAAAAGCATAATAACCTGTAAAAGTATCTAATCCCTTAATCCTACACAAAACTTCAGTACCTTCAAAAAAATCAATTCTTTCATTAACTTCAAGAATACTTTCTTCTAAAGATTTACTATTTCTACTATTTTTAGTAACAACATTACTAGAAACAGTAGCTTTTTTTATTACTTCACCTTTAGGTAACATATCCCAACTAACACTTGCTTCTTTATTTCTAAGTTCCATTAATTTAGCAATTAACTTCTGATCTCTATACATCATAGCATCTTTATCATCTACAGATGGAAGTGTTATCTTTTTAGCTTCAGGATGTCTTTTCATTAATGAATCAAATTCATTCATATAATTCCATTTATTAAATCTCTCACTCCTACCAACAAATCCAAAAGGATATTTTCTTACTACATATCCATTTAATGTAGGATTATATTTTTTATTATCTTTAGAAACTTCTCTAAGACCTTCTCTATAATAAGCAAGATATGAATAACTATTATCTAAACTATGATCTTCCTCTTCTCTAAATAAATTATAATCAAGTATAATTCTTGCAAAAAGCAAATAAAATGTTTCAGAATCAAAACAATCATAAAGTTCTTTATAAGGTAACTCTCTATCAAAGAAATCTCCCAAGTTATTTATATTCTTTTGTAATTTTTTAGTTAAATCTAACTCTAATTCTAAATATTTTCTAAAATCAATACTCACACGACTTGTATTGTAATCATATGTTGCAGCATCAAAATAATCAGATTGTATCTCTCTATTTAAAATATCTTGTAATTTTTTTGCTTTTTCCTGCAATTCTATAGAAAGACCACTCCATAACTCATCTGTACTTTTTCTAATAAGCTCTATAAAATTTCTTCTTCTTAATATAATTTCTTCTTTAGTAAAACCATATTCACAAACTGCACTACTTAAAAATTTTACTATTTGAAGAGCAAAATCTTCTAAACTATATTTTAGTACTCTACCTATTCCATTCGGAGACTCTGTTGAAACCATAAGTAACTCAAAAGGAGGAACAAAACCCAATTGTTCTTTAATTGGTTGTTTGTAAGTTCTATCATAAAAATCATCAAATAAGTTTTTGCCATTTTCTTCTTTAGAAAACTTTTTTAAATTAGTAAGCCAAAAATACCAATCACCAGGATAAGTAATAATTGGATTAAAAACTGCTTCAGATGACCCTAACTTTTTAAAATATTCCTCAATATTTTTCATATAATCACTCTACCATAATAATTGTATCAAATTTATTATAAAAAGTCTTTAGTTTTACTTAAATTATTATTAACTACATTAAAATTATATTTCACAAAATCTTTATTTCTTGCAAGAATTTCTCTAATTTCTCTTTGAACATACCCTTTATATTTTATTTTAGGAGCACTAACCCCAAAAGCGTTCATACCTAACTTATTCGCAATAAATAAAGCTCTATATAAATGATATTCTTGTGTTATAATTAAAACTTTTTCTTTATTATATTTTTCACTATAATTTTCTAAACTATCCCCAGTTGAATATCCTTCTTTATCTAAAAGTATATCTTCACTAGGAACACCAAGATTTTTTAAGTATTCATCCATAACTAATACTTCACTATAATCATCATTATGATCTCCACTAACAATTATTTTTTTTATTACTTTATCTTGATACATTTTATTAACAGTATCAAGTCTATCTTTTAACATTTTAGATGGTTCTCCATTTTTCTTAACACTACAACCAAGTACTAATCCATACTTAAAATTACTATTAATATTATTTTCATCATATATTTTATCTTTAGTAGTAAAAATTATATAATAATTAACTATTAATGGAGACAAAACAATCAAAAAAAGTACAAGTACTATTAATTTTGAAATTTTCTTTATCATATCACACCTACATTACAATAATCATTTTAACATAATTTTTTTATTTTTTATATAAATATTTCATCACATGTACTTCACTTTATAGAATTATATAAACTATTTACATCTTTATTTAAATTATCTTTTAAATTAAATATTATTGCATATATTAAATAAAAATCCCATATCTTTATTTCTTCAATCTTTCTTTCACTAATAATTGATTCACTTAATAATTTTTTAAACAAATTTTATTCAAATTATTGCTTTTTTAGTTTGAGTAAAATTCAAAAATCTTATTTTTCAAGACTTTTTCGGTATAGTATTAAAACACATTCCACACGCTATGTTCGTTAATTATGAATAGTTACTTTTTATATGTTTGGGTATAACTAACTATATTATAATATACACACCAAATAGGTACAACGTTTATTATAAATATATCATTTCTATTTTAAATATTTTATAAATTCTAGTTTTTTATTTCATTTAATAGATTATTTAAAATCGTAATACTTTCTATTTTATTAATAGCAAAACATTTCTTTCCTAAGTCTTTAAAACTACTACCACAGTGATATATATTTTTCTTATCTATAATAATAAATCTATCATGGAACTTATTGTTAAACATTAATTTAACGTTAGCATATTGGCTTCTATATTTTTTGATTAATGTTTCATTCATATTGGAAGAATAGATTATTATATTAACACCTATTTCTTTTAAAATATCCAATAATTCTTTACCAGCATAATTATCAATAATAATAATTTCTTTTTTAGCACTTTTTAAAATATCTAACAATAGCGAATAAGCATCATAAATCTGCCCATCAAAAAATATTGCGTTTGTTTTTTTCTTTTCTTGTAATTTATCAAAAGAATCTTTTAATAACTTTATTTCTTCATCATGCTTATATACTAAATTATTGATAAAATTTTGATTTACTAATGTGCTAGAAATGTATTTTCTCATAGCAACAAATGCATCAATAATTTGAACATTAACTTTAACTGCAATATCACTCTTAAGAAGCCCAGATAACATCATTATTCCTTGCTCGGTTAAAACATATGGTAAATACCTTGTACCACCATGTACTATCTCATTCCTTAAACTTGAGATCACAATTTGTGATTTCAAGTTATTTACCTCTTCTATCGTTAATCGAAAACAAAATGTTTCAGGAAACCTCATAATATTTCTTTTAATCGTTTGATTTATAATCCTTGTCTCAGTTTTATACAGTTTAGCAACATCTGATGATAAAATAACTTGTTTTCCTCTTACCTCAAATATCATTTCTTCAATTTTTATATTTTCTTTTAACATTAATTTATCCATAACCTAAAACCTCCTATTATAATTCAATTATGCAACCCATACCACCTAATATCGTATAAATAAACAAATTCTCCTCAAACAACCTCCATAAAATTTTATCATTTTTTTATTCAAAATATTGCTTTTTTAGTTTGAGTAAAATTCAAAAAATCTTATTTTTCAAGACTTTTTCGATATAGTACTGAAACACATTCAACGTGCTTAGTCATAAAAAACATATCTAATAATTTAGCATCTTTTATATCATAATAATCCTTCAAATAATTTATATCTCTTACTAAAGTAACTGGATTACAAGAAATATAAATAACTTTATTAATCCCACACTTAATTATTCTATCTATTACTTTTTTATCGACTCCACTTCTTGGCGGATCCAAAATAATTGTATCAACACTTTCATCAATTTTATCAATTACATTCTTACTATCTTCACATATAAAAGCAACATTATTTATATTATTTAATTTCTTATTATAATTTGCATCTTTAATAGCATTCTTTACTATTTCAACTCCTAAAACACCTAGGCTACTTTCACTAGATATCAAAGAAAGTGTTCCAACACCACAATAAAGATCTACTACTTTTTTACTAAATTTAGTATTCTCTTTAATTAAATCAAACAGTTTACTACATACGTAAGGATTAACTTGAAAAAAAGAATTATAGCTAACTTTAAATAAATAATTACCAATTTTATCTATAAAATAATTATTTTTATAAATACTTTCATTATTTAAAACAATACCAGAAACATTATAATTATTAATTATATAATTAATATCAATTTTATCTTTACTTACAATACTAATTAAATATTCACTTTTATAATTAACTCTAATTACAACTTCTCCATTACTAATATTTAAAGTATTAATATCTTTAAGAATATCATTAATCTTTTCATTAACTAAAAGACAATTTTTAATTTCTAAAATTTTATGTGTCTTACTTTCAAAATATCCTACTACACCATTAACAACTTTTAAAGTTATTTTATTTCTATAATTAAAACTATTACCACAAATAATTTCTTTTACTTCAAAATTAATACCACTTTTTCTAAAATAATCATTTACTAAATTCAATTTAAATTTATCAGTATCTTTGTAATTGTAACCCAAAAAATCACAACCACCACACAAAAAATAGTAAGGACATAATACTTTCTCCCTACTTTTGCTAGGATCTACAATTTTTTTTAATTCACCAATTTGATAATTTTTATTTTCTTTTTTAATTACAACTTCTACTGTATCACCAACAACAGACTTTGGAACAAATATTATCTTACTATTAATAAATCCTATACCATTTCCTAAATTATCACATTTTTCAATTTTTACTAATTCTTTCATAAGTACAATATAACATAAAACTAATTACTATTCAAATACTCTTCTAATGTTTTATCACTATAATATATTTCTTTTGCGTGCGTAGATACATATCTAAAATGCCACGGTTCGTAAGAGTATCCAGTAAGATCTTCTTTGCCAAGTGGGTACCTTAAAATAAACCCATATTGATAACAAATTTTATGAATAAATTTAAATACATTTTCATAATCTAGAACATTAAAATTAGCATCATACATGCCATTTTTATAAAAACCAATATCCACTGCAAGACCAGTTTGATGTTCACTTTCACCTGGATTTGCTAAAGTTTTATTATAATCATCTTGCTTTTCCTGTTTCAGTTTTTCAACTAAACCTTCTTGATAATAATAAGTTCTATAACCAGAATCAATAACTATAAAAATATTATCTTTTTTAAATCTTTTATTTACAACTTTAAGTAACTTTTTAACATTTTTATAACATCTTTTTTCTAAATAAATTTTCTTATCACCACCAGTTTTAACTTTTACTCTTTTAAGTCCACTTGGTATATAATCTTTAGAAACTTTATTCTTTTTATTAACAAGTTTTAAATAATTCATGATATTCACCTAATATAAAAGATGTATAAAATAAAAATTTGCTACTAAATTGGTATTATTTTCCAAATATTACTAATAATAAAAAAGAGGTATACATATGAATAAAATATTAGAAAGAATAAAAAAAGAATTTAATAAAACACCTGATTTAGATATTAAAGAAATAAAAATAAATTTATTTGAAAAAATATATGTTGTATTTTTAGAAACAATTTGTGATAGTAACAGAATTAATGATTATATTTTAAAAAATTTAACTAATTATAAAAATAGTAATAATTTAAACAGTAATATTCCAGGGCCAAATACTATTAAAATTAAAAATTATGATGAAATAGAATTCTTTTTAACAAATGGCTTTGCAATAATAATTAAAAAAGATGAATGTTTTGCAGTAGAAGTAAAAGGCGAATTATCAAGAAGCATTTCCACATCCACTAGAGAGCCAAGTTTACTTGGTCCAGAAGATTCATTTGTAGAAAATTATCAAACAAATATAGGACTTATAAAAAGAAGAATTAAGACAAACACATTAAAGACTGAAGAAATAGTATTAGGAAGAAAAACTAAAACTAAAGTAGGAATTTTATATTTAGAAGATGTTGCAAGAATAGATAATGTTAATAAAATAATAGACAAACTAAAAGAAGTTGATACAGATGGAATAATTGATGTTGGAAACATTATTCATTTTTTACAAAAAGAAAATAAAACAGTTTTTCCAACAATTAAAAGAACAGAAAGACCAGATGTTGTGTCAACAGATATTTTGGAAGGAAAAATAGCTATTATAGTAGATACTTCTCCCTTTGCTTTACTTCTTCCATCATTTTTAGTAGATTTTATTAATCCAACAAGTGATAATTATTTAAAAAGTTTAAACGTAGCATTTATAAAAATTTTAAGATTAATTTGTTTTATTTTATCTATTACTGCACCAGCAATATTTATATCAATAATAAATTATAACCAAGAAACAATACCAACAAGTCTTTTAATAAATTTTAGTATGCAAAGAAGTGGTGTCCCTTTTCCAAGTATTGTAGAACTTTTAATAATGCTTTTAATATGTGATATTTTAAGAGAAAGCGATTTAAGATTCCCCAGTAATTTTGGATCAACTATTTCTATTTTAGGAGCCTTAATCATTGGAGAAGCTGCAGTTAATGCTGGTATTGTATCTCCTATAATGATTATAATTACTTCACTTACATTCATATGTAGTTTAATATTTACGGAGTTAGAACTTAATAATGCAATACGTTACTACAGATATATTTTCTTATTTTTTGCATCAATTCTAGGTTTATTTGGATTTTTCATTGCATCTATTCTTTTTCTAATAAATCTAATATCAATAAAATCACTAAATTCTCCTTACCTAGCACCCATCTCTCCATTCGATAAAGTTTATCTCTACAAAACTATTTTAAAAAAACAAGATGTCAAAAATAATAAAAGAAGTAGATTACTTACAAAAACTAATTTAACGAAAGGAAGAATAAAATGAAAAAAATAATTCTCTTTCTAATTATTTGTCTTTTTATTACTGGTTGTTATGATAACATTGAACTAAATGATTTATCAATAATTAATGGTATTGGAATTGACTATAAAGATGATAATTTCTACATAACATATGAAATACTTAATGATACTAAAACATCTAATAATGAAGTACTAAAAAGTTATACTAAAACAGGTCATGGAAAAACGATAAATGAAGCATTCATAAATACAAATTACAAAATATCCAAAAAATCATATTTTGCTCATTTAAAATTAACAATTATAAGTGAAAGTATAGCAAAATCACACTTAACAGAAATAGTAGATTATTTTCTAAGAGATCCAAACATTAGAGATGAATTTATACTTTTAATAAGCAAAGATTCACATCCAGAAGATATATTAAATAGTGCATCAGATGATACTCCAAATGTAACATCATCTATTACAGAACTTTTAGAAAATGATTCATACAATAATAATACAATCTCATTAAATGAACCATATGAAAAAGTAATATCTAAACTTATAAATAAAAACTATGATATAACAATAAACTCTATAACATTTGAAAATAACACTATTGAATTATCAAATAACGGAATATTTAAAAATAATGAGTTATATAGTTACTTAAGTAAAAAAGATTCAACATTATATAATTTGCTTACAAACAAAAATGCAAAATATACACCAGAAAAAAAATATGAAGATAAAACAGTAGCAATAAATGTATATGATGCAAAAAAAGATATAAAAGTTGCTAAAGATTTAATTGATATTACTATAAACTGTGAAGGAAAAATTTTAGAAAATAACAAAGAATTTAATTTAATAAAGACCGAAACTTTTAAAAAATTAAATAAAGATTTTAGTAAAGTTTTAGAAACTGAAATTAAAGATTTTATAAAAACTCTTCAAGATAATGAATCAGATATACTTGGACTTCAAGAAATATACTATAAAAAATATAGAAAAAATAATAAAAAATTATGGAAAAATGCAAATATCAAAGTACATGTTAATTTAATTATCAACAGAAAAGGATTTACATACGAGGTTAAAGATGAAAAATAAATTGAATTATTTTATAGCAAGATTTAATTGTTTTGGAATTGGGTTTTACTACTTAACAAAATTAGCAAAACAAGATGCCTGGATAACTCTTATACTTGGAACACTTATTGGAATAATTATTTTATATTTTTATGGTTTAATAAAGAAAAAATTAAATAATCAAAATCTTAAAGAATTTCTATTAAACAAAAAATTAGGATTCATTTATATTACATTATTTATTATATTTAATATTTATTTAATTTTAATATTACTTACTTTATTAAGTCTTTTTACAAGTGCTTTCTATCTAGTAAACACTCCTCAAATAATAATTAATTTAGGTTTTATAATTCTAGTAATACTTTTAACATTTAAAGGAAAATTTGTTTTAGAAAACTTAAGTAATTTATTATATGTATTTAGTTTAATAATTATATTTACGTTTCTAATACTTTTATTAAAATATTTTGATTTTAATAATTTAACACCAATCCTAGTAATAAAACCTACAAATATAATAAAAGCTAGCTTAATTTATGCATCTTTAACTGCCATACCACAATTTATAACAATAGACTATAACATAGATACTAAAAAATTAATTAAATCATATCTAGTATCATCATTAACTTTATTTATAATACTTACTGCAATAATACTAGGTCTAGGCAATTTAGGAGAAATATACAGCTTCCCAGAATACATAGTTTTAAAACAAATAAAATTATTTAACTTCATAGAAAATGTTGAAAACATATCTTGCTTTGTATGGTACATGGATATTTTTATAACTTTATCAACTATAAGTATAAATATATTTGAATACTTACCTAAAAAATATAATAAATTAACTTTAATTATTACATTAATAATTACAACATTATTTACTAATTATTACATTTGTAATAATTATGAAAAGATAATAATTTTATTCCTATCATCACCTTTAATATTATCTATATTTTTAATTTTATTTTTAACATTGTTATTCTATAAAAAAGACATAAAAAAAAGTTCCTAAGAACTTAAATCCATTTACTAATATATAATCTCCTAGTTGTATATTCTTCATAATTATCAAATATTTTCAATATAGAAAGAACTAAACTTTTAAGTATATTAGTATCTCTCTTAACTTTTACAGTTACAATTTCTTTCTTTAATTCATCCCTAAAATCATAATCATGAATATAACTTATTAAAACTTTATCTAATTCTTGAACATCTTTTAAACTTTCTTTATCACTCATATCACAAGAAAAAATAAAATTCTTATATATATTAATTAACTTTTCACTAATAAGATCATCATCTTGAAAGCAAAAATTTACAATTTCATAATAATTTGGACAATATATTAAAATATCCCTATTCATCTACATCACTCTCTACTATATATCAATAATACTATATAAATAGTAGCTAGTCAAGAAAATACGAACAAATAAAAAAAATAATCATTCTGATAAAATGACTATTTCTAGTTTAAATAATTAGTCACAATCATTTAAAAAATACTCTCCATATTTTTTAAATACTAACTAAATATTATCAGTATTTAGTGTGACTTACTTATCTTTTGAGTTTTCTTTCTCAATAAACAATTGTTATTGCTTAGCGTAGATAAGAATTATTTTTTTAAAATAATTTATTTTACTATATAATATAAATTTCAAACATATTACATTACTATAAATTAATATAATAAGTACAAGTAATCTAAGTAGGAAATATAATATTGTAGTAAACTTATTATTTTTAAAATCAAGACTTCTAAATTTATTAACTTTCTTCTTCATAAAATCCTCCTTAATAATATATATGATATTTTAACAAATATTTAAAAATTATTCAACTACATATTTCTTAAAAGAAAGAAAAAACATACAAGTT
>OLHG01001662.1_pt1 | contig 13161 bp, 9 predicted proteins | sample 1605971 | NCBI WGS metagenome assembly OLHG01 (sample SAMN03283289) | human gut metagenome | biome: human-associated habitat; material: feces | host: Homo sapiens | place: Peru | collected 2012 | reverse complement strand
ATTTGCAACGCACTTTCGGAGGAATTTCAAAGCGGCTGAGTGGGTTTTACAGTCGAATAGTTCTGCCAAGAACCGTTGCTGTAAATTTTATTACCGTCTGCAATCCTGAGGTCATCTGTCTGACTGTTGCCATTGTTGAAAATTACATATTCTGCACCATCAGGCACTTCAATATCAAAAATATCATTACCCTTGTCGGTCATTTCCTTGCCCGGCCATGATGTCATTTCTTTATTGTCATCACTCCAGAAATATGCATTGACCTTTGACCACTTTGTTGATGAGTTATCATAAGCAACAACCTTTACGGCATTCGGGTCTATTTTTGTATATGTATATGTTTCCGGATCGGATGTTGTCTTGCCGTCACTTGCCTTTACTGTTACTGTAGTTACTGTATCGTATGGAAGGTTTGTGCCGATTGTAATCTGCTGACCGTTTGTATAGTTTACAAATTCACCGTTATCTATTGAATACTGAGCATTTTTTGCGTCCTTGAAATTGAGTGTAAGTGTGAGCTCATCAGTATCGTAGTTTGTTGAACCCGGAGTTACCGACGCTGAAGGTTCTTCGGGTTCTGCTTCATAGACAACAGCTATACCTGATGAACCTATTGTACCTGAAATTGTGCTTGATGTAATTGTAAATGTGTTGCCTGAAACAGCGTCTGTGTATGTGCCCGGTTTTGCGTAACCGCCGCCGTTTTCTACCGATACTTCGCCGCTTCCGCTGCCTTTTACAATAACAGCACCGCCGTCTTTACGGGTAATTACAGAACAACCGTCTGACACTGTGTAGTAATCGGCTTTGCCGTCCATTGCATTATGGAACTTATTGATTTGGGCAACCTCACTGCTTGTGAAATGAGTTGAGCCTTTTTCTCCCATTTTGATACTTTCTTTGTTGGTTGAAGAAGGACGGGAAAAATAAAGAGCAGTAACTTTATTACGGCTTGCCGCAACCGCATAGGCACGGTCAATAACATTCTGACTCATTTCATTTGAAAAGCCCCAGTCTTTGTTGTTTGACCATGTATCATGGCTTTCACCCCAATAAAGAAGCTTATCGTTTGAAATGCCTTTTTCGCTCCAGTTTCCGCTTGAATTAGGAGCTTTGCCCGAATTAAACGAATCACGGAGTTCTTTACCGTAGTTACTGTCTGTGACAGAAATATAATCGGTATACTCTTTCATAATGTCTTCATTGCCTGTCGAACGGTCATCGGGACCACCGAGAATTTCGCCGTAGTTATAAAGACCGTACTGTGTTACCGATTTCCAGAAATCGTCGCCCTCGCTCGGAACGCCAATGTGTTTTGCAGCGTCCCAACGAAGTCCGTCAACGCCTACCGACTTGAGTTCCTGAACATAGTTGCAGACTTTTTGCTGAACATATGGATTTTCGGTTGCAATGTCCGGCATACCAATCGAGCCGTGTGTTACCTGCCAACGGTTTTTCCAGTCAATACCTCCGCCGAAGGTATGCCAATACTCGGATGGCTTTAAATCGTCATCTATGTTGTTGTGATCGCCTCTCAAATGGTTAGCGACAACATCGACAATAATCTTGATTCCGTACTTTTCCGCTTCATCACAAAGCGACTGAAGTTCAGCCTTTGTGCCGACACCATTTGTTCCGATACTGAATGAAATTGGCTGATATAACCAATACCAAGTACCTGTTCCGTTTGGCTGTGCCGGAGAAGTCTGTATACTTGTAAATCCAGCTTTTGCAATTTTAGGCAATTCAGCCTTAATATCGTTATAAGTCCAGTCAAAACAATGTAAAATTACACCGTCCTGAATATTATCTTTGAGTCTGTACTTATTAGCCGATACGGTTGGCGAGCTTTCTGCAGCCTGAACACCGAGTGAACCGGATACAAAGGCAGATAGACTTGCCGACAGGATGCTCACGCTCAATATTGCGCTGAGTATTTTTGATTTTGTTTTCAAATTTTTACACACCTTTCAAATTAATTTCAAAACTCTACTATGTGTCGAATCAATCGACCGAAACCAATAAATTAAATCAATTTCAATAGATTTCAGCATAAAGCAAAGTACAATAAAGAGCAGCATAAATGCAATGCATTTTTTTAATTAATTGCAAATGTGCATAACATTTGTACAAATTACCAAGATTCGACAATAATATTAAAGCACCCATAAAAGGTGCCTTAATATGCGACTGTGTCTGTAAGCCGGGTTTTGTCGTGAACAGCCATCTATCTTGGCAGACCGTTACCGAATCTGCTCAATGCCACCTCCTAAGGACACGCCGAGCAAGCGTATAATGTCCTACCACGGTGTTGCTTCAAATAGGGTTTACACGGCAGAGCAGTCTCCTGCCCTCCGGTGAGCTCTTACCTCACCTTTCCATCCTTACCATATAATGGCGGTAATTTTCTGTTGCACTATCCCTGGAGTCGCCTCCGGCGGCCGTTAGCCGTTATTATTGCTCTGTGAAGCCCGGACTTTCCTCGCACAGTGCCTTTCGGCAGCTGCTCGCAGCTGTTCAACACACTCGCACATTTATTTTATACCTTTTTTGTGCAAAAGTCAAATGAATTTTGTGATTTTTACTTGATATAACGGCTTTTTAGGGGTATAATGAAAGGGAATTTATTATAAGGAGTTACCGATATGGATATCAGAAAAGAATCACTCAAAAAACACTATGAGTGGAACGGTAAGATTGAAGTTGTTTCAAGAGTTCCGATTAACTCGGCTGAAGACCTCTCTCTTGCCTATACTCCCGGTGTTGCAGAACCGTGTCTTGAAATTCAGAAGGACTATGACAAGTCTTTTGAACTCACAAGAAGAAACAACCTTGTTGCCGTTGTAACCGACGGTACAGCTGTTCTCGGTCTTGGTGACATAGGTCCTGAGGCAGGTATGCCTGTTATGGAGGGCAAATGTGCGCTTTTTAAGGAATTTGGCGATGTTGACGCATTCCCTATTTGCGTAAGGAGCAAGGATGTTGACGAAATTGTAAACGCAATTTACCTTATCAGCGGTTCATTCGGCGGAATCAATCTTGAGGATATTGCCGCTCCGAGATGCTTTGAAATTGAAAGAAAGCTCAAAGAGAAGTGCGATATTCCGATTTTCCACGATGACCAGCACGGTACTGCCGTTATTGTTGCCGCAGGTCTTATCAACTCACTCAAGCTTGTTCACAAGAACCTTGACGAAATCAAGGTTGTTATGAACGGTGCAGGTGCGGCAGGTATTGCAATTGCAAAGCACCTTCTTAATATGGGTGTAAAGGACATTACGCTTTGCGACAGTAAGGGTATTATCTGCAAGGGTGATCCGAGACTTAACGCTGTTAAACAGGAAATGGCTGAAATTACTAACCTTTCTCACCTTGAGGGTTCGCTTGCAGATGCAATGAAGGGTGCTGATGTATTCCTCGGAATTTCTGCCGCAGGTTGCGTAAGCGAAGAAATGGTTAAGTCAATGGCTAAAGATCCTATTCTTTTTGCTATGGCTAATCCGACTCCCGAGATTATGCCTGACATTGCCAAGAAGGCAGGTGCGGCTGTTGTAGGTACAGGCAGAAGCGACTTCCCTAACCAGATTAACAATGTACTTGCTTTTCCGGGTATTTTTAGAGGAGCTCTCGACTGCCGTGCAAGCGATATTAACGAAGAAATGAAAGTTGCCGCATCTTTTGCAATTGCTTCACTCGTGAGCGATGAAGAACTTAATGCAGATTATATTCTTCCCGAGGCATTTGACAAGAGAATCGGCAAAACTGTTGCTGAGGCTGTTAAGAAGGCTGCAATTGAATCAGGCGTTGCAAGAATCTGATAAAGATTTGCAAATAAATATTTTAAGAGAAAGAAAAAGAGGAAAACAATGAAAAAGACAGTTACTTTATTGGTACTGATTTCAATGCTGTTCTCTACTGTTTTTCTGTTCACGGGATGCGGTGATTCATCGGTTAAGGAAATTAAGACCGCCGATGATATCAAGGGAGCATCCGTAGGTGTTCAGACAGGTACAACCGGCGATACTTTTGTATCTGACTATGAGGCTGACGGCACCAAGGTTATGCGTTACAGCAAGGGTGCCGACGCTATCGTAGCTCTTACACAGAATAAAATCGACTGTGTTGTAATTGACAGTGAACCGGCAAAGGAATTTGTAAAAGCAAATGCAGGACTAAAAATTCTTGATGAACCTTTTGCAGAAGAGCAGTATGCAATCTGTATTTCAAAGGAAAATCATGAACTCACCGAAAAAATCGACAAGGCTCTTGCAGAGCTTAAAGACGAGGGAGTTCTTGACAAAATCAAAAGCTATTACATAGAGGGTAATACTGATACTGTCCCCTATGAATCACCTAAGGATATCAAGTATGACGGTGAACTTCATATGGCTACGAACGCTGCTTTTCCACCGTATGAATATGTTGAAGGCGGTAAAATTGTCGGTCTTGACCCGATGATGGCTACAGCAATCTGTGACAAGCTCGGTAAAAAACTTGTTATTGATGATATGGAATTTGATTCTGTTATTACTGCTGTTCAGACCGGCAAAGACGATTTCGGTATGGCGGGTATGACCGACACACCGGAAAGAAGAAAAAATATCGACTTTTCAACTTCATATGCCAACACAACTCAGGTTATTATCGTAAACGACAGTGCATCGGGCAGTTTGTTCGGAAATCTCGGTGAAAGCTTTAAAAACACATTCATCACAGATAACAGATGGCAGCAGCTTTTAAGCGGTTTGCTTGTAACCCTTGAAATCACATTGTTTGCAGGTATTATCGGTGTTATTATCGGTTTTGTCATTGCTCTTGTAAGAGCTACTCACGATATTCAGCTTGACAAGAGAAAATGCAGGAGCTTCGGTGATTGTGTTCTGAAATTCTTTAATGCGATTTGCAATATCTACATTACTGTTATCAGAGGCACACCTGTTGTAGTTCAGTTGATGATTATGTATTACATTATTCTTGCATCTGTAAGAAACGGTATCTTTGCCGCAATCATTGCATTTGGCATGAACTCCGCCGCTTATGTTGCAGAAATTGTTCGTTCGGGCATTATGGCTGTTGACATCGGTCAGACTGAGGCAAGCCGTTCACTCGGTTTTAATAACAGACAGACAATGACAATGGTCGTTCTTCCGCAGGCAATTAAAAATGTTCTTCCTGCACTCGGCAATGAAATTATTACACTTCTCAAAGAAACTTCGGTTGCAGGTTATGTTGCACTTGCAGATATCACATATGTTGGTAATATGATTCGTTCAAGAACTTACGAGGCATTCTTCCCGCTTATTACGGTTGCATTGATTTACCTTGTAATTGTACTTGTGCTTTCGTACATCCTCAGAAGATTTGAAAGGAGATTGAAAAAGAGTGAAAGATAACGCATTGATCTCCGTAAGAGGACTTGAAAAATCATTCGGTAAGGATATTCAGGTTCTTAAAGGTATTGATATTGACATTTTTAAAGGTGATGTAGTTGTTGTTCTCGGCCCGTCAGGCTCGGGTAAATCAACTTTTCTCCGTTGCCTTAACAGACTTGAAGAACCGACAGGCGGTCACATTTTCTTTGAGGGTACCGATATTACGGATCCAAAGGTTAATATAAATGTTCACCGTCAAAAAATGGGAATGGTGTTCCAGCAGTTTAACCTTTTCCCCCACAAGACTGTTATTGACAACCTTACAATGGCTCCTGTCAAGCTACTTGGCAAGAGCAAAGATGAGGCTAAAAAAGACGCTATGGATCTTTTGGAGCGTGTAGGACTTGCCGAAAAGGCAAACGCATATCCGAATCAGCTTTCAGGCGGTCAGAAACAGCGTATTGCAATTGTAAGAGCACTTGCTATGAATCCCGATGTTCTCCTCTTTGACGAGCCGACATCTGCACTTGACCCCGAAATGGTCGGCGAAGTTCTTGATGTTATGAAAGAGCTTGCCAAGGCAGGTATGACAATGGTCGTTGTTACTCACGAAATCGGCTTTGCAAAGGAAGTTGCAACCGATGTTGTATTTATTGACGACGGTGTTATCAAAGAAAAGAACAATCCGCAGGAGTTCTTCAATAATCCGCAGGACGACCGTTTAAAGGAATTTTTATCAAAGGTTCTTTAATTTAAAACAAAAATCAGAGGATTTCAGTTTTCACTGAAATCCTCTTTTTTAATTACTTGAGACCGCCGAAAAGTTTGTGTAAAAGTGAATAGTAAGCTTCCTTTCAAGCAATAATGGAAATAGAAAAATTAAAGCTTGAAAGGAAGCTTTTTTAATGGCAAAAGCACCGTCAGAAAAGTGAAAGAATGTCGAATGATGAATGTGGCAATAAGTCGAAAAATTACAGAAACGGCTACTCGAAAAAGACGGTAAAAACGCAGATGGGCGAGCTTGAAATCAAAGTTCCGAGGGATAGAAACGGCGAATATGAACCCAAAATAATCAGCAAATACAACCGCAATGCAGACGGTATGGAAGAGAAAACTCTCTCGCTCTACGCTTGTGGAATGAGCCGGCGTGATATTGCAGAACAGATAAAAGATTTTTATAATGTAGAAATCTCATCGGAACTTGTCAGCAAGAATATTTTATGCTATAATATAACTGTAATTGACATTTGAGTGTCAATAACAGTATTAAATAAAATATGGCAAGGAGAGATAAAAAATGAAAAGAGTTAAAAGATTAACAGCCGTAATACTGTCTGCACTTATGATGACAAGTGCATTTTCTGCATTACCTGTAAGTGCGGCTACAATCGAAAGTGATACCTCGGTTGTATCGGCAGATGAAACTTTTAAAAGCGGAGATTATGAGTATTCGTTACTTAATGGAGGTACAGTTAATATTACCAAATATATAGGTAGTGACAGTGATGTAACTATTCCAGCTGTGATTGACGGTAAAAAGGTTACAAGCATTGGTAACAATGCATTTTACGGTTGTTCAAGCCTATCAAGCATAAATATTCCAGATAGTGTAACGAGTATTGGATACCGTACATTTTACGGTTGCTCAAGCCTTACAAGCATAAATATTCCCGACAGTGTAACAAGCATTGATTGGGATGCGTTCAGCAATTGCACAAGCCTAACAAGCGTAAATATCCCTAACAGTGTTACGAGCATTGGATACAGTGCATTTGACGGTTGTTCAAGCCTTACAAGCATAAGTATTCCCGACGGTGTTACGAGCATTGGAGAAAGTGCATTTAGAGACTGCTCAAGCCTAACAAGCATAAATATTCCTGACGGTGTAACGAGCATTGGATACAGTGCATTTGAAGGTTGCTCAAGCCTTACAAGCATAAATATCCCCGACGGTGTTACGAGCATTGGGAATGATGCATTTTTCGATTGCTCAAGCCTAACAAGCATAAATATCCCTAACAGTGTCACAAATATTGGTTGGTATGCATTTTACCGTTGCTCAAGCCTATCAAGCATAAATATCCCCAATGGTGTTACGAGTATTGGAGACGGTGCATTTTCTTATTGCGAGAGCCTATCAAGCATAAATATCCCCGATGGTGTTACGAGTATTGGATACGATGCATTTTCTTATTGCGAGAGCCTAACAGGCATAAATATCCCTGACGGTGTTACAAAGATTGGTGATAGAGCATTTTACGATTGCTCAAGCCTTACAAGCATAAATATCCCTAATAGTGTAACGAGTATTGGCAACGAAGCGTTTTCCTATTGCTATAATCTTTCAGATGTATTCTATTCAAACAGCGACACGGAGTGGAGCAATATATCTAACGACAATTTAGCATCAGCTAATATTCATTACAATACATCAAGTGATGATTATTTTGAAGCCTCAAGAACAGAAGCTGATTGTACAACTGACGGTGTGATTGAATACAAATGCCCCCACGGTTACACCAAAACAGAAAAAATTCCTGCTTATGGACATAATTTGATTAACGGTATATGTTCCCGTTGCGGAAAAAATGAATTAGAGTGTTTCGAATCGGCTCATCCGTATGAGGATAATTGCGATAAATCTTGGACAATAAATAAACCGGGAGCCAAAAGTGTTTCCATTACATTTTCATCACAGACAGAGGTTGAAGATGGATATGATTATATCGAAATCTATGACGGAAAAGACAACCTGATAGGTTCATATACCGGCACCGCACTTGCATCACAATGCATTACCGTTACCGGCGATACTGTTAGAATAAGATTGACATCAGATTCTTCAAATTCATACTATGGCTTTTCGATTGATAGTATAGTAGCGGAACCCAATGCATGGAGTTTAGGTGATGTAAACGGTGATGGTAAAATAACTATTTTGGATGCAACCTGCATTCAAAAGTATATTGTTCAGCTTGAAGATTTTACCGATAAGCAAAAAGAAGTTGCTGATGTAAACGGTGATGGGACTATAAACATTATGGACTCAACACAGATTCAGAAATATATTGTACAATTAATAGATACGCTTGGATAATATATTGCAAGGCACTGTATAAAAAACAGCCTAAAAAATCCGAGATTCACAGAAAAAGTGAGTCTCGGATTACTTTTTGTGTAAAAGTTTATGATTTATGGAAAACTTAGTGAATTTGGCGTCACAGAAGATTGTCGAGCGTTGGACGGTAGGGTGTTGAAATTGAACCGGATTTCAATAATGTTTGAAAGGTAAATTTCTGTTTAATTTGCCTCTTAGAATAGAATTTCCTGTCCACTCATGTTATTCACGCTTAGGCGTGCAATAACATTGGGCGGACAGGAATAAACGCAAACACGGAGCTAACAAAACAGTCTGATTGCAATGCAATCCACAACTGATTTATTGCTTGAAGGATTATTATTTACACAAAATTTTATGGAGTGCCAATTACTTATTTATTTGATTACCGTAAATATATTCTTTGGCTTTTGATATGAGCATTGATTTTTTGTTTGGAACATTTGCATCTACTACAAGCATTAGCAGATAATCGAGAATATTTCCGACATCTCTTCCCTCTTTTACGCCAAGGTTTAAAATATCTTTACCGTTGATATCAAGCTGACTCAGCTTAAAACATTCATTATCTTTGATTATTTCATTAAGATGTGTTTTAGCCGTTTTAAGATATCCGAGCTTTTCTTCTCGCTGATATTCAGACTGGGCAGATATATCGGCATATTCAACCTCTAACAACTGTTTTGTAAGGTCTGTACCGAGTACATTCATAACCTTTTTCATAAGCTTTTTACTGCCGTTAAAACGGACATCATGATATTCAATCAGCAGAAGAGTTTTGTTAATAAAATCAGACGGTAATCTTAGTCTGTGCAGAATTCTGTCTGCAATTTTTTTACTTTCAAGCTGATGTCCCTGAAAATGCGATTGACCGCTGTTGTCGGTGGTTTTAACAGAAGGCTTGCCGATGTCATGCAGAAGCATTGTCATACGAAGTATGGGATTCGGTTCAATTGTACCGAGTGCAGTCAGGGTATGTTGCCATAAATCATACGAATGATGAATGTTGTTCTGATTGAAATTGAACATAACGGTAATTTCAGGGATAATAACAGCAATCGTTTCTCGGTAAGCGTCAAGAATTTTTACGGCATCCTTACCGCAGATGAGCTTTAGAAATTCCGAAGTCACACGCTCTGTTGCAATGTTTTTTAGCAAGTCTGCATTTTTAAATATAGACTTTGATGTGTTCTCTTCAATTGAAAATCCGTAAACAGAGGCAAAGCGTAATGCCCGCAAGATTCGCAGAGCATCCTCGTTAAAGCGTGTATCGGGATTTCCGACACAACGGATAATTTTATCTTTAAGGTCATTTTTACCGCCGTATGGATCGACAAGACCGTATTCAGCGTTATATGCCATTGCATTTACCGTAAAGTCACGGCGTTGCAAATCTTCGTTTATGTTTCGTGTAAAGCTTACGCTGTCCGGATGACGGTTATCGGAATAATCACCGTCAATACGGTAGGTTGTGATTTCATAGACTTCACCGCCGCATACAACGGAAATTGTGCCGTGTTTGATACCTGTGTCAAAAGTATGATAAGCCTCAAAGCATTTTTTTGTCTGCTCGGGCAAAGCATTTGTGCAAATATCTGTATCATGCGGAGTCAATCCGAGAAGATAATCACGAACACAACCGCCCACTATAAAAGCCTCATAGCCTTGATTATTCAGTTGTCTGATTAATTTTTCAGCGTTTTTGTTTATTTGCATTTCTTTTTGCAGTCAGTTTAAGATGACTTTCCTTTTTGAATTTTTCTATATAGTGCTGTGCTATATTGTAGAATATATTAAATACAACAAATGTGCCTACAGCAAAGATTACAAGCAATATGATGTTTTCAAATGTAAGAGGTGCAATTGAGAACAATCCGCCGAAGAAGATTGAACCGATTATTATTCCCGCGGAACATCCGATGACCATAACGGCTCTGAGCGGATTGAACGGGATTGATAATCTGATTACAAGCAACATACATGAAAATGCAGTAAGATATACGCAGAGAGTTGAAAACTGTGCCTGTGGCATATCTGTCATATACTTTAAAATTGCGAGTAATATTGTATCTGCCGAAATACAAAAAGCTGTGGGGAGTGATCTTGCTATTATATTTACGGTGAAATTACCTTTTACTATATCTTTATTCGGCTGAAGTGCGAGAACAAATGATGGCAGTCCAACCGTTAATGCACCGACAAGCGTAAGCTGTATCGGTTCAAAGGGATATCCTGTGCGGAAGAATATGAAGAAAATTGAGAGTATAACCGAATAAATCGTCTTTACAAGATAGAGCGCAGAGCTTCGTTCAAGGTTATTGATTGTTCGTCTGCCCTCTGCCACAACGCTTGGCATTGCGCCAAAGTCATTATTGACAAGTACAAGCTGTGACACATTTCGTGCGGCATCACTGCCCGACGCCATAGCTACTGAGCAATCCGCCTCTTTGAGTGCGAGAACATCATTTACTCCGTCACCTGTCATAGCAACCGAATGTCCGTGCTTTTTAAGGGCAACCACAAGCTTTTTCTTTTGAGCCGGAGTTACTCTGCCAAACACATTACAACGCTCTGCCGCATTTTCAAGCTTTTCATCTGTTGTTACGGTTGACATATCGATTGCATTTTCTGCACCCTCAATTCCTGTGTCAAGCGCAATATTTTTAACAGTTTTAACGCTGTCGCCTGAAATGACCTTTAAGGTGACCCCTTGTTCCTTAAAATATTTTACCGTTTCATTTACATTATCACGAAGTTTATCCTTGATAAGAATGAGTGCAAGCGGTTTTAAATCATCAGGCAATGAGTCTTTGTCCGGTTCACTATCGCTTTCAGCAAGAACAAGGATTCTGACGGTTTGATTTATCTTTTCAATCTCAGAATACACTTCGGAATACTTTTCTCTGCTTTTTAAAATACATTCAGTCGCACCGACTATGTAGGTCTCGCCGTTTTCAAAGGTACCGCCCGACCATTTTGTTTCGGACGAAAAATCGCAGAATTTACTGCACTCATACGGTGAAACGGAATCCGAATAGTCACGCAGTGCATACAAAGTTGCATTCAGTTCATCGGACGCTTTTACAATTGAAGAAAGTGCTTTCTTGATTTTATTTTCATCAGTCCCAAACGGAATGACACCTGTTACCGTCATTTCGTCTGTTGTAAGCGTTCCCGTTTTATCAAGACAAAGCACATCAACTCTTGCAAGTGTTTCAATGCAATACATTTCTTGTACAAGCACCTTTTTGGATGAAAGCCTGATAATTGATACTGCAAGAACAGAGCTTGTAAGAAGAATCATTCCCTTTGGAATCATACCGACAAGCGACGCAACAGTGCTGATTACAGCAGACTGCAATGTTGCATCGGGCAGGGTGAATTGTCGAATAAAAAATGCAATGCCAATCGGGAAAAGTACAAATGTACAGATTTTGATAATGAAATTGAATGACTCCATAATCTGAGAATTTACTTTTTTAATATATTTTGCTTCGTTATTTATCTTTGCGGCATAGCAATCGGCTCCGACCTTTACAGCCTGAGCATAGCATTTTCCTGACGCAATAAAACTGCCCGAGAGCAGTTCATCTCCGACATTTTTTTCAATGAGATTTGATTCGCCTGTAAGCAAACTTTCGTTGACTCTGCAGCTACCGTCGCATACAATGCAGTCGGCTGGAATCTGGCTTCCTCTTGAAAGCACAAGAATATCGTCAAGAACAATTTCATCTTTACTTATTTCTGCAATTTTACCGTTTCTGAGAACATTGATTTTTTTCTCAGACAAAATAGTCAGCTTGTCAACGCTTATTTTGGAACGAATTTCCTGAACTATACCTATAATTATATTTGCGATAACAACACCGATAAAAAGCATATTCTTGTGTGAACCCACAAAAATCAATGCCGCAAGCAAAATTACATTTATAAGATTGAAAAGCGTAAAAATGTTATCACAAAATATTCTTTTGATTGATTTGGTTTTAATATTAGTTGAAATATTTACCTTTCCTTCATCTATACGCTTTTGAACTTCGGAATTGGTAAGACCGACAAGGTTAGAATTTGTGTTTTCCATATATACCTCATAATAAGAAAATGATATAATTTCAGAAAATAATTTACAATGCTCGGCTGTTTATCGCCTTTTCGGAAAATCCTCTGCCAGTAACATTTTTAATATTTTCATCAACGCACTAATCTATATTATAAATGCAAATCATAATAAAGGCAACGGAAAGAAGGTGAATTTTTTGCGAAAATTTAAAGAAATTATATCAGTTGCCCTGATTTTCACATTATTATTTACTGTTTCGACTTTTTCGCCTTATGCCGCTGATGATAAAAATGAGGTTTACATCGGCGGTGAGGCTTTCGGAGTAAAATTTTATGCTAACGGAGCAATGATAATCAAGCTTGAAAGCTACTACGACGGTGATAAATATGTTTGCCCCGCAAAAGACGGCGGACTTAAAGTAAACGATATTATAAAGAAAGTAAATAATACAAAAATCAGCACAAATGAAGAATTAAAATCTGAAATTGAAAAATCAAACGGCAATGAAATTACTGTTGAAATTGATAGAAACGGCAAAACCGAAAATAAAACCGTTTTACCGATTAAAAATACCGTGGGAGCTGTCAAATATGGAAAAAAACATTGAAGTA
>OLHG01001660.1_pt1 | contig 13165 bp, 12 predicted proteins | sample 1605971 | NCBI WGS metagenome assembly OLHG01 (sample SAMN03283289) | human gut metagenome | biome: human-associated habitat; material: feces | host: Homo sapiens | place: Peru | collected 2012 | reverse complement strand
ATGTTTTTTTACCATTCTTTGAACACCTATTGCTAATACTATTGTAGAAACTGCTGCTAATCCCTCTGGTATTACTGCAACAGCTAAACTTACTGCTGTCATAAACATATCTAATGGTGCTTTTCCATATAGAAGTCCTATTACAAATATTACTGCACATATTGCAAGTGAAGCTATTCCTAATGTTTTTCCTAATTTATTTAATCTTTGTTGTAAAGGTGTATCTGTTGATTCTGTTTCGTTTAACATTCCTGCAATTTTTCCAACTTCTGTATTCATTCCAGTTTCTACAACTATTCCTTTACCTCTACCATACGTAATTAGACTTGATGAAAATAACATATTTGTTCTATCTCCAACACCAATGTTCTTCTCATCTATTGCTACTGCTATTTTTTCTACTGGAACAGATTCTCCTGTTAAAGATGCTTCTTGTGATTTTAAGTTAAATGCTTCTACTATTCTGATATCTGCTGGTACATAATCACCTGTTTCAAGTTCCACTATATCTCCTGGCACAAGTTCTTTTGATGGCACTACAATTAGCTTTCCATCTCTTATTACTTTTGCAGAATAACTACTTAATTTTTTTAGAGCATCAAGTGATTTTTCTGCCTTATTTTCTTGTGCAACACCAATTATTGCATTTACTATTACAACAATTAAAATAATAATAGAGTCTGTTATTCCTTCACCTTGTAGCTGACCTACTACTCCTGAAATAATTGCTGCAATGATTAAAACTATTATCATAAAGTCTTTAAATTGTTCTAAAAATTTTATGAATAAGCTTTTTTTCTTTGCTTCTGCTAATTGGTTAAGCCCATATTTTTGTTTTCTTTCTTCTATTTCGGCTTCTGAAAGTCCTTTTTCCTTATTAGAATCTAATTCTTCCACTGCTTCTTCGGCAGTCTTGTTATACCAATTTTTTTCTTCCATACTTTTCTCCTTTACTATTATTATGTAACAAAAAAAGCAAGACTATAAAAAGAAATTTGCTTTTTTGTAAATCTCTTTAAAAGTCTTGCTTACCAATATGGTTACTAGCCATGCTTTTCGCCGTGATGTTGACTAGTAGTTTATAAGCTACTCCCTTTTAACTCTAATTATTGTAACATTTATTTAAAAAAATGGCAATGGTTTTATTAAAATATTATTAGTATCATACAATATATAATCGGTTTTATTGTTACTTTAGCTACTAACATATATGTATACAATTTTATTCCTATGTTGTTTAGTTCTTTATATTTTTTTATTATTGTATTTGTATCTTCTTTAGTTAAGTTTTGTTCTATATATTCTTTTGCTACCCCTTCTGCTCTTGTCATTGCATCTAATTCTAATGAATTTCGTATTACAAATAATACAAATTGTAAAGCTATTAATATTGCAAGTAATAAGTTTCTTACATTTGCATTAAGATTACATACAATTGTTAAAATACTAATTACTAAAAAATATAACATATTTATATTTGATAATATAAAATTAATCTTCAACATTATTTTGTCTTGTATTGAATGAATGCACTCGTGAGCTATTGTTTGTATTCTTGTAAAGGTGTTATCTATATTTGCTATTATTATTTTGTTTGACATTACTAAATATAAGCTTGTTTTTGATTTTTCGTCTTGTGTGTCTTCCATTATTACATCTTCATTATCAAGCATTTCTAATATTTCCCTACACATCTGTTTATTAGTTGGTATTTTTTCTATTAGCTTATTGTTTTCATCACTATATGCTATTTCTTTTATTTTCTTTATATCTTTTATCCTAATGTTTAATCCTATTTTTAAAATTACTAATATTAGAATTAATATGATTATTAAAATAATGTATTCCATAAATTTTCCTTTCAAAAAAGCGTAAGGTATAAAATATTTTGAATCTTATACTTACGCTTCTTTTTATAAAACATCCTTAATTGCTTCTGCAATTATTTTATTTACATCTGTTATCATTACATTGAATTTTATTTCGTAATCGAAATACTTTTTCATTTCTTCATCTTGTAATAATTGAATATATTTTTCTTGTAATACTTTTAGATTTTCTTTACTTTGTTCATCATTTTCATTTCCTTGCATTGCTCCAAGTTGAATTTCATATCTGGCTTTCTCAAAATCTTCTAGTTTTGCTTTTTTCTCAGAATCAGCTTCTATTATTGCTTTTAGCTCTTTATAGTTTTTGTATTCTTCTGATTCTCTTATTTCTTGTGCTAATCTATTAGCTGTATCATATATATTCATTTATTTTCTACACTCCTTTACCCTACGCATATGCGTGCTTTTTCTTGAAACTTAATAAATTTGTAATTTCCTTTTGTGTATTTTCTGCTTTTTCTGCTTTTCTTGCTCTTTCTTGTAGCAATTGTTTTGCTTGTCTTTCTGCCATTGTTTGACATATTGCTTTTTCGTATGTAAAGTGTGTATCTTGAGCTATTTTCTCCCAGTTGAATTGTTCTTTTACTTTTTGTTTTGCTTTTTTAGATACATTTGTTGCTAGCTGATGATCATATAATAATGTTGTTACAGAATCTGCTATTGAATTTGCATTTCCCGCATATGATTTCATTCCATCAACTCCGTGTAAAACTATTTCATCTAATCCACCTATATCTGATACAACTGTTGGAACTCCTGCAAGCATTGCTTCTAGCGCTACTATTCCAAATGGTTCGTATGTGCTTGGAAATACTGCAACATCTGCACATTTATACATTTTTTGAATTTTCTTCGAATCCATATATCCTGTAAAGTATACTTTGCTATCTAATCCTAAGTTTGATGTTTCTGCTTTTAGTTCGTCTAACATTCCACCTTTACCAACTATTATAAGTTTTGCATCATTATAGTTTGATAATATTTTTGGCATTGCTGCTATTAAGTGTTGGATTCCTTTTTCGTAAACTAATCTTCCAACATATAAGATTATTTTTTCATTATCCATTGCATATTGTCTTCTGAAATCGTAATCTCTTTCTATTCCTACAAAGTTATTTAGATTAATTCCATTTGGTATTACATTTATCTTATCATAAGGTAATCCGAATAATCTTTGTAATTCGTTTTTCATATAATTACTATTTACTATTACTTCTGTTGCTTCATATGTTAAAAGCCATTCTGTATCATTTATGTATCTTTGTGTGTCATCATGTATTCCACTATTTCTTCCAGCTTCTGTTGCATGTATTGTTGCAACTATTGGAATATCATATGCATTTTTTAGAGATTTTGCTGCATATGTTACTAGCCAGTCGTGTGCATGAATTACATCAAATCCACCTTCTTTGTTTATTATTTCAGTAGCTTTTGCTATCATATTAAAGTTTAATTGCATTATCCAATCTATGAAATTATTTGGATGTATCATATAGTTATCTACTCTATATACATTTACTCCTTTGTCATTTTCGTATTCTGGAACACTTGCATTATCTCTATATGTTACAACTGTAACCTCGTGTCCATCTTTAATTAATCTTTTTGATAAATCGTGTACTACTCTTGCGATTCCTCCAACAATCCTTGGTGGATATTCCCATGTTAGCATTAATATCTTCATTAGATATACTCCCTTCACATAATTCTCTTTGGTATATTATTCTCACAATTTCTGATATTTACATTTTATACAAAAAAAATACAAATGTAAATATATTTCGATAATTTTTTTATTATTTTTTCTATTTTATTCTGGATTCATTATATTTTTTATTTCTTCATCTTCTCTTAATTCTGGAACTATAAAATCATATGCTCTTTTGTCCTGTTTTATGGCTTCTATTGCAATATTTTTTTGACTTCTTAATCTTTTACTTGCATATTTGACTATTAACCCTTTATTCTTTACCGCTTCTAAAACAACATCCTCGTCATCTCTTAGTTCTTTACTTAGATAATATAAGATTTGTCCATCTGTCTTAGCAGCTTTTAAAGCTAATTCTTTGTCCTTTTTTAGTTCTTCGCTTGCATAACAAAGAACCCAGCCTTTCTCTTCAACAGCTTGCATTAATATGTCTTTATCACCTTTTAGCCTGGTTGATGCAAACTCTAATGCTCCTCCATCCCTGGTTACTGCTTTCATAACTAGTTCTTTGTCATCTCTAAATTCGTCACAAGCTCCTTCTAAGAAAAGGCCATCTTCTTCTATTGCTTTTTCTACAAATGCTTTGTCTGTACTATTGTTTACTACATCTTCTAATGTCATTTTATCATCCCTTCAGCATTTTATTTGGAAACTTTATACTCTATGTGTTCCATATATGGAAATATCTCTTTTAATCTCTTGTGTGTTATTATTGATAGTCTTGGAAGTGGATTTTTTAAATCCTCTGTCAATAATTGTTGTGTATAACAATCATCTGTTGTCTTGAATAATTGGTATCTGTTTCTTACATAAGTAAAGAATATTGTATAACCTTCTTCAAGCTCTCTTTCCATTCTATCAAATGTGTACTTTCCTTCCATATTGTTGTATCCTTTCTTGGTTTGTTATTTTATCATATCTATAAATTCTTGCTCCGAAATTATTGTTACTCCTAAATCTTGTGCTTTTGTTAGCTTAGATCCAGCTTCTTCTCCAGCTAGTACATAGCTTGTCTTTTTCGATACCGAGCCTGATACTTTGCCCCCAAAGTTTTCTATAATTTCTCCTGCTTGATCTCTTGTATAGTTTTCTAAGCTTCCTGTTAATACAAAAGTTTTTCCTTCAAATCTTTGGTCATAACCTGCTGATTTATCTTCTAATACCTTAGTATTTACTCCTGCATCTTTTAATCTTTGGATTAAGTCTATTGTTTGTTCTTGTCTGAAAAATTCATAGATACTTTTTGCTGTAATTTCTCCAACATCATCAATGTTACTCAATGTTTCTAGGTCTGCATTTGCTATTTCATCTATTGTTTTAAATTTTTTAGTTAGTCCTTTTGCAGATTTTACTCCTATATGTCTTATTCCTAGTGCTGTTATTAGTTTAAATAGTTCATTTTGTTTACTTTGATTAATTGCATCTATGACATTTTGAGCAAATTTTTTACCATTCTTCTTTAAAGATGCAACATCGTCCACTGTTAAAGTATATATGTCTGCTATGTTTTTTATTAGTCCTTTGTCTACTAGTTGTTCTATTATTTTTATTCCTAGTCCATCAATGTCCATTCCTTCTTTTGATACAAAGTGTGCTAGGTTTCTTAAAATTTTTGCACTACATTCTATTCCAATACAGCGAGCTATTGCTTCTCCTTCTTCTCTTATAACTGGTGAACCACAAACTGGACATACCTTTGGCATTACAAATTCTTTTTCTGTACCATTTCTCTTGTCTTTTATTACATCTACAACCTCTGGTATTACATCTCCTTGTTTTTGTATTACAACCGTGTCTCCTATTTTTAAATCTTTTTCTTTTATAAAGTCTTCATTGTGAAGTGTTGTTTTAGAAATAGTTGAACCTGCTACCTTTACTGGTTCTATTATTGCTGTAGGTGTTATTGCACCCGTTCTTCCAACTTGACAAACTATGTCTAGTAGTTTTGTTTCTTTTTTCTCTGGTGGATATTTGTATGCTATCGCCCACTTTGGCGTTTTATATGTTGTTCCTAAAATTTCTCTTAAATGTAAGTTGTCTACTTTTACAACTGCTCCATCTATTCCAAACGATAGGTTTTCTCTATCTTCTCCAATTTTCTTAATTGCATCTATTGCTTCATCTATGGTACTACATAATTTTCTAACCGGAACAACATTAAATCCTAGGTTTTCTAGTTTATTTAATTCTACAAAATGCGAATTTTCTGAATCAAATGTGTGTTCATCATATTTTTGTACATTAAATACAAATATATCTAATGGCCTTTGTGCTGTTATTTTTGAGTTTAATTGTCTTAAAGAACCTGCTGCTGCATTTCTAGCATTTGCAAATAGAGGTTCTTCTAGTATTTCTCTTTCCTCATTCATTTTTTCAAATTCTTTTGTTCCAATAAATACTTCTCCACGAACTGTAATATTGATTTTTTCATTTATTTCTTTTGGAATATGTTTAATTGTTTTTAGATTTTCTGTTACATCTTCTCCTATTTGCCCATTTCCTCTTGTTGCACCTTGTACTAATATTCCATTTTCGTATTTTAGAGCTGTTGATAGTCCATCTATTTTTGTTTCTACTACATATTTTAGTTCTTCATTGTTCTCTTCTGCTACTTTTCTTACTCTTGTATCAAAATCTCTTAATTCTTCAAATGAAAATATATCTTGTAAGCTTTGAAGTGGTACTTCGTGAACTACTTGTTTGAATCCTTCTTTTACATGTCCTCCAACTTTTTGTGTTAATGAATCCTTAGTAATAAGCTCTGGAAATTGTTTTTCCAAAGCTTTTAATCTGTTCATCATCATATCATAATCGTAATCTGATATTGCTGGGTTGTCCATATCATAATATAATTTTGCATAATATTCTAATTTTTCTCTAAGCTCATTTACTTCTTTTTGAGCTTGTTCTTTGCTGATTTGTTCCATCAAAAATCTTCCTTTTTAACAATCTTTTAATAAGTCTTTACCTTCTTTTAAGTATTCATATCCCGAGAATATTGTTGCTATTACTGATATTGTCATTAATATACTTGCTAATATGTTTATTATAAAATCTCCTGTGTTCATTTCTACTTTGCTTGCAAATGCGAAGTATGGTTGTGTTGTTAAGAACATTAATATTATAGCAATCATTTGTGTAACTGTTTTTAACTTTCCCCATATATTTGCAGCAACTACTTTGCCACTGTTTTCTACTGCTATTAATCTATATCCTGATACTAAAAATTCTCTAAATATTACTATTATTGGTATCCAGGCTGGAAGTCTACCCATTTCTACAAACATTACCATTGTAGCTATTACTAATATTTTGTCTGCTATTGGGTCTAAAAATTTTCCAAATGTTGTTACCTGATTGTTTTTTCTAGCCAAGTATCCATCTAGTTTATCTGTTATTGATGCTATAATAAATATTGCACATAGTATAAGCATTGTTGTTGGAATTCCAAGTAAATCTCCTGGTATGTTAAAAAATGATATTATAACCATTATTGGTACTAAAATTATTCTAAATAATGTTAATTTGTTTGGTAAATTCATATTCTTTTTCGTCAATACTTTGTTGACTTCCTCCTTTTTATTTTTTCGTTATTATTATATATAATTCATCCAAAAAAATAAATACCATTTTGGTATTTTATTAAAATATTTTTAAAATAATATAACTGTTGATAAGCTTTTTATCAACAGTCATTTATTATTAGTTATTTTCACTATTGTGATATACATTCATTACATCATCTAATTCATCAAGATTATCCAATAGTTTTTCCATTCTCTCTTGAGCTTTTTCATCTAATGCAACATATGTAGTTGGTACCATTTGAACTTCAGCTTCTACAAATTCTAGTCCTTGTTCTTCTAATGCTTCTCTTACTTTAGAAAAGTCTTCTGGTGTTGTTGTTATTGTAAAACATTCTTCATCAGCTTCAAAATCTTCTGCTCCAGCGTCTAATGCTATCATCATAAGATCATCTTCTGATTGATTACAGTTTGCTTTATCCACAACCATTACACCTTTTTTATTAAACATATATGATACGCAACCTGTTGTTCCTAAATTTCCACCAGCTCTATCAAATACGTGTCTTACATCTGCTGCTGTTCTATTTCTGTTGTTTGTACTAGCTTCTACTATTACAGCAACTCCTGCTGGTCCATATCCTTCATATACTATTTCTTCGTAATTCTCTGCTTCTCCTGCACCCGAAGCTTTTTTTATTGCATTTTTTATTGTATCGTTTGGCATATTTGCTGCCTTACATTTTGCTATTACGTCTTTTAATTTAGAGTTACCCGCTGGGTCAGGTCCACCTTGTTTTACTGCTATTAATAATTCTCTTCCTAATTTTGTGAATATTTTTCCTCTTGCTGCATCAGCTTTTCCTTTTTTAGCTTGAATATTATGCCATTTGCTATGTCCTGACATCGTTAATTCCTCCTTTAACTTTTTTACATTTATTCAAAACGTTTTTATTTTTACTCGTCTATTATTGTAACATATTTTTCTTCATTTGTGTAGTCTTTTTACAGATATTTTTTCTTGTTATTTAATGATCATTATTTTAAAGATATACTGTTATTTATTATTAAAGTGCTATATATGAATAGTACATCCTTGTTAGGAAAATCTATATATTCTCCCAATATTTTAGGTGACACATATCTTGTGTCTACGACTGTAATCTTGCTATATGCTTCTACTAACAGCGGTATTAAACTGCTTCCATACGAATCTCTAAATACTATTAGCTCTTTTTTATTATTGTTTTGTGGATTCTCTATTTTTAATAGCGGTGTAGCACCTGATAAATATATATCATATTTATCTAAAGAATTTTTCTTTTCCATATCGTATACTGTGGTCTGCTTTTTGCTTTCGTAATTATATACTTTGCAATTTTCTAATGTTTTATTGGTTAGTATATACATTGGTTCATTTTGTGTTTTTATTGGCACCTGACTTGCATACACTCCCTTAAAATCCGTCACCTTTATTTTTTTATATTGCGTATTTACATTTATATTCATTTTACTTGCGATTTCATTTGCTATTTTAGGTAAATTCTCTTGTTTCCAATGAGTATCTGTTTTATAGTAGTCTGATAATTCCAGCAAATCGAATATTTTTATATATTGAATATTGCTTAGGTTTTGTTTCATTATATCTTCTAATTTACTGTAATCTATTTTTAAATTGTCTTTATTTACAAAGTAGTTTTTATCTGGAACTATCATATAGTATATATTATTATTTGAGTTTAGATATAAGTCTTTTATTTGATTTATCTTATTTGCAACATTTGTTACTGATTTTTCATTTAATTCATATGTTTGTTCTATTAAATAATCATCGTACTTGTATATATTATTATAATTTTGTTTTTTTAATATATTAAATTCAACTCCAACTTTTAATTTTCTAAACTCATCTCTTCGTATAAATTGGTCCATTGAATATTTATCAAATTTCTCAAAGAAACTACCATCAAATAATTTAGAAATTGAAAATTCAGGAAAATGCTCTAGCTTTCTTCTTTCTGCTATAGAAATATCTGTATCTTTTTTTAAAATATTTATAATGAATAAGGTTGTAATTATAAACACAAATACTATTGTAACTACAATATTTTTTGCCTTTTCTGTCATACTTTCCTCCTAAAATCTAAAATACAAAAACGGATTATATGAGTTGTCCACCAAATATGCCGTAACTATAATTAAGATTATAACTATGCATATTGGTTCTAAAACGTTTATTATTCTATTAAATAGCTCTTTTTGCTTTAATTTTTCTATTGCATTTTTCAAAAGTGGGGTTGCTCCTATTATAGCAATTATTAAAACGACAAAGTAATTTTTTAAATAATATATTGTATAATTATTTATAAAGCTTTCTCCATTTGCTCCGAACAGACCTATAATGTTTCTGTAAGCCTCTGTTATATTATTTGCATTAAAGATGATAAAGCTTAGCATAACTATAAATAGTACGTAAACCCTTTTTAAAACGTTTGGCATCTTTTCTATATATTTTCCAAGCCATAGCTTTTCTATTATTAGTATTACACCAAACATTACACCCCAAATAACAAAGTTCCAACTTTCTCCATGCCATATTCCTGTAAGAGCCCATACTATTAAAATATTTATTATTAATCTTTTTGTTCCTTTACGATTTCCTCCTAAAGGTATATATACATAATCTCTAAACCACGTACTTAATGATATATGCCACCTTCTCCAAAATTCTGTTATACTTTTTGAAATATATGGATAATTAAAATTCTCTAAGAAGTGGAATCCAAACATTCTTCCTAATCCTATTGCCATATCCGAATAAGCTGAAAAATCAAAATATATTTGTAACATATATCCTATTGCAAATATCCAATAAAATATTACACTCTTATCGTCTGTTCCCGTGAAGGCATTGCATAGCTCTCCTAACATATTTGCAACTAATACCTTTTTAGCAAGCCCTACCACAAATCTTCTTACTCCATATGCAAAATTTTCAAAACTATGTTTTCTATCATTTAATTCTTTTTCTATTGTTTCATATCTTACTATTGGTCCTGCTATTAGTTGTGGGAATAGTGACACATATGTAGCAAGTTTCAAAAGACTTTTTTGTAATTTTACTTTTCCTTTATATACATCAACCTCATAACTAATAATTTGGAATGTATAAAACGAAATTCCTATCGGAAGGGCTAGGCTTAGAAGTGCTATGTTTGTATTAAATATTGTATTTATATTTGTTATTATAAAATCTGTATATTTAAACACACATAAAAGTGCCACATGTATGGCTATAACTAATGTTAAAATAGTTTTACTCTTGTACTTATCTATAAAAATAGCTCCAACATATGCTATTAAAATTTCTGCTAGCATTAAAAATATGTATTTTGGTTCTCCATAAAAGTAAAATAACATAGACGCCACAAGTAATATAAAGTTCTTTGCTTTTTTAGGTACTGCAAAATATGCTATTATTACTAGCGGTAAGAAATAATATAAAAAGCTTATACTTGTAAATAACATTTTTTCCTTTGTATGGTTATTGTCTTTCCCATACTCTCCTTTCAGTTTTTCAAATTTAATATAACATAAAAGCTTCCAAATCTGGAAGCTCTATTGTTAATATATTATTGTGCTACAATCATTTCTGGTGGAAGTTCTATACCTTTTTCCTCTCCTGATTTTTCCAATTCTTTTTCTATCTTATTGTCTACATATTTTTTAAACTCTTCGTAAACTGGTTTTGCCCATTCTTCATCTGACATCACTAAGAATATAGTATTACCACTGTTTGTAACATATAGTTTGTCAGCTGAAACACAAACCCATTTTCTCATATCTATGTTGTCTATTATCTCTTGCTTCATCTTCTCTATATCCGCTCCAGATTTTGCTTTAATTACTACAGCACTATATGCTTGTGCATTCATAAGTGGTTCTGAAACAACTAGTTTCTCTACATTTTCATTAGATTGTAATCCTGTATATGCTTTAACTAGTTCTTCGTTAGATATATCTATTTCACCGATTTCCAATTGTGGTAATTGTTCTTTCAAATTAGAATTAATCGTTTTCATCATACTTTTCATTTGGTCAACTGTCTCTATTTTTGCCTCATTATTATTGTTTTTGTTATTTGTTACAACTGCAACTCCTATTATAGCAATTAGTAAAACAGCTATAACGAGTATTATTGCTATTGTCTGTTTTTTCATAAGTTTTCCTCCTTATATATTTTATTTTGTCCTATATTAATAGACAATTTCAGTATAACATACAAAAGTTTCTTTGTCTATATCTTTTACTCTACTACTTCAAATTTTTATATTTCATTTTATTCTGTTCTTAACGCTATTACTGGATCTCTTTTAGAAGCTGCTTTGGCTGGTATTAATCCTCCTATTAAAGTAAGTACTACACTTAAAGCAATTAATATGATTGCATTATTTACATTTAATGCTGCTGCAAGTGGAATATTTCCAGTAAAATGATGTAATATCGTATTTATAACAGGAATTAATAAATATGTTGTTCCTATTCCAAACAAACCAGATAATAATCCTATTATAAATGTTTCAGCATTGAATATTGATGATATATTGTGTTTTGATGCACCTATCGCTCTTAGTATTCCTATTTCTTTTGTTCTTTCATATACTGATATATATGTTATTATTCCTATCATTATTGATGATACTACCAACGAAATCGATACAAATGCTATTAAAACATAAGTAACTGCATTTACTATTGTTTTTACAGAGTTCATCAAAATTCCTGTTGTATCTGTATAGTTTATCTCCTTATCTTCTTCTCCATCGGCTTTCACTTTTTCATTATAAGAATCTATAAATTTAATAAAGTTTTCTTTTCCATCAAAGCTATTAAAATAGAATGATATATATGTTGGTTCATCTTTTGCTTGGTAACCTAAAGAAATTAGATTAGTCTTTGCATTTGTTTCTGTTTTTGTCATCATAGCTGTTATTATTCTTGTCATTTCTTCTTCTGTCATTTTTAATTCAAAAGCACTTGCTATCTTCTCTTGGTCCACACTAAATGCTGACGCAATACTATTTGTTAGATTACTTGTAAGTTCACCTACCTTGGTCAAAATAGCCTTTTTCATAACCGCTTCCGTCATTGCTTGTGCCATCTTTTCAGATGTCATTTGTATTGCTGTGCTTTCTGTATATGAGGTTATTATACTAGGAATCATATCTGGGTAAATAACAGCCACTGGGTTTGATTCATCCTCTGTAAGCGAAGGATCTATTGCATAATATGAATTTATATATACTTGTAGTAATCCTTGCAATAATCCTGAATATGTTGTTTTAAACACACTTGCTGGTATCACATAATTCTCTTCAAGAGAATTCATAATTGTGGTAGCTTCAGTATTTTCTAAATAATTAGACACTACATTTTCTATGTCATTTATGCTTACTTTATCTGTTATGCTATTAAACATTCCATTTGCTAATGTATTTAGATTTTCATTAAACGATTCCTTTGCTGGTGTAATATCTGTCGTTACCGAATTAGATATTTCACTCATATATCCCTCTGTTTGTCTTTGAAGTGAATTTCGATCTATGTTTATATTAAAAGCACTTTGAAGTTTATTAGTATCTATTGATACTAAATCCGTAAAATTTAAGTCAAGATTATTTGTTTTACTATCAAATCTAGAACCTGAAAAAACGTCTATTTCATCATCTTCTAGTTGTTTCTTTACAATATCTGTATTTGCAGAATAGTCTATTATATAGTCAATTAATTCACTTGTATATGCTACTCCTGGATTTAATGCCATTGATGTAGTTCCTTCTTTTGCTGAAACAACACCAACTATTTTTAATTGAATTGCATTATCATATAGATTTTGCATATATTCTTCATTTTCATTCATATCTTCATATATATCATATCTACTATTATATTTATATTTATCTGTTGGTCTTATTAACTTCAATTTAACATTCATTAAGTCCTCATATGTTAATGTCAAATTGAATTTTCTCGTTATTTTAAGG
>OLHG01001654.1_pt1 | contig 13182 bp, 10 predicted proteins | sample 1605971 | NCBI WGS metagenome assembly OLHG01 (sample SAMN03283289) | human gut metagenome | biome: human-associated habitat; material: feces | host: Homo sapiens | place: Peru | collected 2012 | reverse complement strand
TAACGAATTATTGCGCAAAAAGATGTTGTTTTGAAGCAAAACTGCCTTATTAACATTCAGCCTTTCTACGACGCTTTTTCTTGCTCAAAGCGAGAGGAAGTCAAAATTTTTAATTATTCAGCCCGCTTTTTCTTCCTGCCGACAAGCGTTATGCCGACAGCCGCACCGCCGCTGACAAACAGCAGGGAAACCCATAAAGCGAGGTCGCTTGCATTGCCTGTTCGGGGAGATTTGAAATTGCCTTTTATTCTTGCCGTTACCGTGTCGGCTTTTTTAATTTCGTTTATACCGTCTTTGTCGCTGTAATATTTATCACAGCCGCCGCAATACCAATACTCGATATTGCCCTCGGTATCCTCGGTCGCCGCCTTTGCGGAGATATGCTTTAAGTCGGCGTGGTTATTCGGGTCAAGCTCGCCGTAAGCTTTGCCGCAAACCTCGCAAATCGCCTTTTCGGTGCAGGTTGCATTTCCGCCCGAGCAAGCCATTGTTTCAATACCCTTGCAGCCATCTACGGTACATTCACGGCTATGCGTGCCGTCGCCGTCGGCTTTCCAATCGCCAAAGGTGTGCCCGTTATGAACTGTTACGGTCATTTCGGCAATATTACCTGCTTTGTCGGCAGCAACGATTTTCTGCTCGCCGTCTGCCGCAGGAAGAATAAAGCTGTTGTTCTCGTCAAGCTCGACCGCCGTGCCGTTTACGGTTACGGTATCCACATACTTCTCGTTAATTGTAACCGTCTGCGCATCGCAATATGTCTTGCCGTCCTCAATGCCGCCGATTACAGGCTGAACATTGTCAAGCGTTATACGGTCGGAACGAAGATATGTTATATTAAGGCTCGCATCAACAAGCATTGCATAAACAATATATTCTCCGTTAGGCTCTATTAAAAACGGCTCATCATACGCACGGTACACAAGAGAGCCTAATTCCTCTTCGGAGAGCTCCTGATTCGTTATCAAATATGATACAAACACCATTCCGCTGTTATCGGAAGCGTTTATCGTTACCTCTTGAGTGTCCTTAAAGAACAGTCCGAGGGTAAGCTTATCCAAAAAGCTATGCCATTTATTTGTACCTATGATAATTTCGCCCGTGGGCTTTTCAATGTCCTTCCACTTCGCTTTAAGCGTTATATTCTCGGCAGGCATGGTCGTGGGAACTTCCATATCCCAGCCGATAAAGGTGTAGCCCTCTCTTGTCGGGTCGGCAGGTGCGGTAATTGGTGTGCCGTAATCCTGCGTTATGGTAATATCCGCTTTGCCGTTTTCGGGTTTGACTGTGATGGTATATTGATTGATCTCCCACTTCGCCCAATACTCCTTATTGCCCGTTTCTGTACCGCCGATTGCCGTAACAGGAGAGCCGGTCAGACTCTCGTTGTCATACCAGCCCTTGAACGTGTGGCCTGTATAGGTCATATCGTCGGCTGTCGGCAGCGTTGCGCCCACGCCGTAGGTATAGCCTGTGACATCCTTCCCGTCTGCGATCGTACCGCCGTTCGCGTGCAGGGTTACGGCATAGGTCGGGGCTGTCCACTGCACCGTCAGTTCCGTCACATCAGCAGGAACACTGGCACCGGGGGCGTAGGAATTGCCATTGCTGTCAAGCCACATAAAGTAACTGCCTGTATCTCCGGCCGGGCGGGTCAAACCGCCGGATGCGGGCGCGGTAAACTTGCTGCCGTTTTTCACGATGATGTGAATAGCATCGGAGCTGCCGCCCAGCTTGCCGCCGCCAAGGTTGAGGGTAACGGCTTTCAGCCCGTCAGCGCCCAGCGTGCCGGAGTTCGGGACTTCAAGGACGGGGCGGAAGCCGAAGGTCTGGTAAGAGGTATTGTAGCTGGTCCAGAAACGGGCCGAACGCTTCCACCCGCGAACCGCACGGAACGACGCCGAAATTCTTATAGTAGTATCTTGTCCACACGAAAGCATCTTCCCCCAGTTTTTGATATATCCGTCGTCCTTATCCAGTATCTTATCCCATTCGTTGCTTTTGGGCGTGCCGCGTTCTGAATCACCTGAGCCTGTATAACTACTTCCCACAGACGGTGCGCGCAGGGTATAGTCCACGCCGCCGCCGGCGTAGTTCTTGCCGAAAATCAGATCTGCGGTATTCAGGGTATCCCAGCTTACATCATTCGTTACGACATAGTCCGCTATAAACAGACTGTGGGGATATTTGTTCTGCTGTGCATATTCCTCGGTGGTTGCCATCTCCGACATGAGCTTGTAGGCGTCCACCGTCCCTGCGTAGGTAAAAGGCACATAGTGCAGGGTATTATCCGGCAGAGCATCGTTCACCGTGCCGGGAATACCCATTGCCGATAGGTCAAAGTAATAGGTGCCGCCGGGGGTGAGGGAAAACTGTTCTGATAAAGCAAACTGCGCCGTGAGCTTGGTAACTTCCGCCGGAACACTGTCGCCGGGCGCGTAGAGCTTGCCGTCGCTGCCAAGCCACATAAAGTAGCTGCCTGTATTTCCGTCCGGGCGGGTCAAACCGCCGGACGCAGGCGCGGTAAACTCGCTGCCGTTTTTCACGATGATTTGAATAGCATCGGAGCTGCCGCCGAGCGTTCCGCCGCCAAGGTCAAGGGTAACGACCTTCAGTCCGTCAGGACCCAGTGTGTCAGCGTTCAGGACTTCAAGGACGGGGCGGAAACCGACGATCGGATAGAAGTACGAAGCATTGAGGAAGTTCCAGCTGCGGGCCGAACCGTACCCGCGAAACGCACGGCTCGACGCGCCGCCAGAAAAAGCATCCTGTCCCCACGAATACATTCCATTCCAGTTTTGGATATATCCGCTGTCCTTATTCAGCATCGTGTCCCATTCGTTGCTTTGGGGCACGCCGCGTTCGGAATTGCCCGAACCTGTATAGTTACTTCCCACAGACGGTGCGCGCAGGGTATAGTCCACGCCGCCGGCGACATAGTCCTTGCCGAAAATCAGATCTGCGGTATTCAGGGCATCCCAGCTTACATCATTCGTTACGGCATAATCCGCCACGAACAGGCTGTGGGGATATTTATTCTTCTGTGCATACTCCTCGGTGGTTGCCGTCTCCGATGTGAGCTTGTAGGCGTCCACCGTGCCTGCATAGGTAAAGGGCACATAATGCAGGGTGCTGTCAGGCAAATTGCTGTTTACCGTTCCGGGAATATCCATTGCCGAAAGGTCAAAATAGTATCTGCCGCTGGGGGTGAGGGTGAACTGCTCGTCAACCGGCTTTTCCACCGTCAGCGCAATGTCTGTGAAATTACTTGCGTAATCGGTATTATAATCGCCGTTGCACTGCTCGCTGAACACCTTGAGGGTATAGTCGCCCGGTGCAAGGTCGCCGGGAATCGCTATGCTTGTCGTGCCGCTTGCGCTGTTTTGAGCGATCTTTCCGTAGTAAAGTACATTGTCATTGCTGTCGCAAAGCAGGACGGAAACATACTCATTGCCGCCCGTTTCCGTGCCGGTATAGGTAATCTCTACGGTGCCGCCCGGCGCTGTTGTAACAGTCTTATTGCTCGTTACGGAAAAGCTGCGGCTGCTGTCCCTCAGCGTCAGCTTCCACTCGTTTCCGCTGTATTCGGAAATCGGGGTCAGCCCTCCGTCGGGCTTTCCGCTCGCGGCGGCAGATGCAAAAAGGACAGAGTTCAGATTTAAGTTAAAAGCAGGACGAACAGTCCGATGATTATTTTTCTTGCGGATAGAGGCCCCAGAGTATTGGACAGAACCATCACTACTCACGATGGCGACATAAAAAGTCTTGGAGCCGGGAGAGCGCAGCCACCAACTGCTTGTCACCCAATTCGGATGCGCAGGATCCAAGGCACGCAGATCGTTGTTTACCGCAATAGCCTCTTTTGTGGAAAGCGGCCAAAATACAGCGTTATCCACCTGCCCTCCTGCTACACAGTCGGTATTTTCTCCGTTGTAACTTCCGCTTGTAAGCGTCCGTTTCTTTACGGCAGCATTTTCTTCTGTCGTCAGCTTTTCCGCAAGCGCGTCTATCGCGGTTTTCAAATTACTCGGTGCGTATTCGTTGTATAATATGATATCGGCAAATGGTATAACTCCCATAGCGCCTGCCGCAAGCAGAGTCATATCCCCCTGTGCGCCGGCAACACCGTTTCCGTCATAGCCGATAACTCGCCATGCAGCGGGATTATTATCTTGGTTTTTCCCGAAATACACGGTCGGTGCGCTCGCTGTGTTTACAGTTTTATTCAGTGCGTCTGTGCCAAGCTGTATCGTCTTTTGCAAACGCAAACTCAGCGTGCTTCCCTTATGAATATTGTAATCTGCCATCGTGCGCCCGTTCTCAAGCTCTTTTTCGCCCAAAAACAGTCTTTGCGCATCGGGAGAAAAGCCCGTTTTATCCCGAATTTTTTCCTTGATATTGTCAATGCTGTCGCCCGACACAACCTCGAGCGTTAAGTTTGCCTGACCGACAATGGTCAAGTCAATGTAAATCTCAATTGCGCTTGCCATCATCGGTACAAAGCTCATCATCATACAAAAGACGAGCAGGATGCTTAGTATTCGTTTCTTCATTTCTTGCTACCTCCGTTTTCGTGTAGGTCGGCTCAGTCAAGAGCAATAATGGTTATGTTGTACTGACTGTCGGTAAAATTGGTATTCTGGAAGAGCATATTTGTATATTGAAATGTCAAAGCAATATCATCTTCGGCACGGTATATAGTGTTATACGACATACCAAGTCTTGCACTTTGACCGTCATCTATCATACTCACATAGGTTCGCGTCTCAAGCATCATTTCAGAACTGTTATATCCGTCAATGAGTGATGCACCGCACAACTTATACGTACCGTTAGCGCTGATCATAACCGTTCCGCTGAACACCATACTGTATGTGTGACCTTTTGAAAGGGTGATTGTTTTGCTTGATGAGTTATAGGAGATCAAATCTCCGCTTTCTTTTTTTACATTGAACGGAAGCGGTGTTCCCCAACTGTATACTCTGCCGTTTGCGGCAAAATATCCGGCGCATGATCCGTCTTTGCCGTCTGCACCTTTTAACACGGACAGATCATATAGATTCAGCCAAATGGTCTCACCTTCGTATCGCCATTGCAACTGATTGCCATTTACTCGAAATTCGGGAGTTCTACCGTCTTCGCCGTTTGTGCCGTTTTGTCCGGAGGGACCTAAAATATCTGCGAGAGCCACAAGGTTTTGCCACTCGCCGCCCTTGTAACGCCATTGAATATACAAATCGGTCTTTTGGATTTCAATTTCCTTACCATTTGTACCGTCAATTCCATTTGTACCGTCTTTTCCGTCGGTACCCGCCGCCTTGATGCCGGTGTCAATTTCTCCTATCCACCAGTTGCCGTTTTCGCCGATAAAAGGTGTTTTACCGTCTTTGCCGTCAGAGCCGTTTTGTCCGTTTGTTCCGTTCACACCGTCCCTGCCGTCTTTACCGTCAATGCCGTCTCTGCCATCCGCACCTTTTAATGCGGTAAGATCGTACAGGTTAAGCCAAATCTCGTCACCGACATAACGCCATTGCAGGATGTTTTCATTTACACGGAATTCCGGAGTTTTTCCGTTTGCACCGTCCGTTCCGTTCTGTCCGGCGGGGCCCTCTATATCGGCTATCGCAACAAGATTTTGCCACTCGTCGCCCTCATAACGCCACTGTATGTAGGATTCGGCTCGCTGCACCTCTATGTTTTTGGCGTTAATGCCGTCCTTGCCGTCTTTGCCGTCCTTTCCGTTTATACCGTCCTTACCGTCGGCACCGTTTTTACCGTCGGCACCGTTTTTACCGTCAACGCCGTTTTTACCGTCAACGCCGTTTTTCCCGTCAAGACCGTTTTTCCCGTCAAGACCGTTTTTTCCGTCGGTGCCGTTTATACCGCCCTTACCGTCGGCACCTTTTTTACCGTCAACGCCGTCTTTACCGTCAACGCCGTCTTTGCCGTCAATACCGTTCTTTCCGTCGGTGCCGTTCTTACCATTTTCTCCGGCAGCGCCCCGCAGTTCGGAAAGCGCCACAAGGTCACGCCAATCTTCTTCAGCGGGGTATCTCCATTGGATCGCCGTGCCGTTATTGCGCACCTCCGGCAGTGCAGCGACGTCGGTTTTTTCCGCTTTGCCGCATCCTGCAACAAAAACGATGAAAAGCACCAAAAGCATACCTATGAGCAGTTTTTTTCCTGTTTTCATATTCTTTTCTCCGTTTCGCCGTCCGTAGACAGCTTAAAATCATATTTCATTTCAAGCATGGCAAACAGCTTATGCATAACCGTAACGGCAAGCTCCCGAATATCAATCGAACCGATAAAAGCGAGCACCCTTTCCTGCTCCTCCTCCGGCACAAGATACACACGCATTGCCGCCGTTAAAAATCTGCTGAGCTTGCGCTCCAACGGGAAATGAATATCACATTTGCGAGCCATATAGTTACGCATAAGTCCTGCCGTGCCTATTTCCATTTCATAAAAGTCGCTGTCGCTGTAATCGGGGAAATTTGCGCCGAATATCTGCTTTAATTCCGCCGTAGTGTTCAAATAAATATATTCCGCCGTGTCGGGTACCGAATAAGCCTCAATATATATTTCTCTCAGATTTTCATTCAGCTCCGTGAGAGTTAGCTGGAGAGAGGTTTCCACCGCATAAGCAAAAACGGGCGGCAAATTTTGATCCGCAATGCTCCTTGCTACGTTGAACTGACCGCTGAACATTGTTTCGACTAAATCAAGCAAAATTTTGTCCTTAGTCGGGAACAAATTCAGATAGCTTCCCCTTGCAACGCCTGCTTCGTCAACGATTTGGCTGACCGAGGTATTCTTATACCCCTGCTCCAAAAAAAGACGGACGCATGCGGTCAGGATTTTTCTCTTTGTCTCACTGCTGTTTCTTCTCAATTATAGCACCTCTTAGTAATTGTATTGGTATATATACCAACAATATCATATAAGAAATAAAAAATCAAGCAATTTTTGAGATTTTGCGGCATACAGAACGCCATAATTTTATCAAGGCTGGCTCAAACAAAAAAGTTGCGTAAAGGCGTGCTTTATGATAGACTAAAAATAAAGATATTCCATTTTATTTCGTTCTATATTGAATTTTCGAGCAAAAAGCGTTATGAGGAAGCGAGGCGTTACCCCGTGAAGCGAAGCAGGAAGCAAATACTTTGTGCGATATTCGTTTTTGCGATTATTGCGGCGGCTTACGGCTGCCGTACACTTGCGCGGCTCGATATCGGCGGCAAAGAATACAATTTCATCCGAGCAGGGCTTTATTTGCTGCTGTTTTCCGCATGGGGCTTTTCTCTTGACAGGCGCATAATTCAAAAGCAGGAGCTTCATTTGTTGAGGTAAGATAACGATACCTTTTTTGCAGAGGGTGTTATCTTACCTCTTTTTGATGTATGTTAGATAGCATAACTCTTTACGTCGGCTCCTATCTGTCTGAAATAGGAGATACTTTCAGTAGGCTTGTCGCCTGTATCAACTCTGCCGACAAAGCTATAAAAGATTTCGATTTTGCGGGTGTTCGTTTCCTTATCCAGTTCGTGAATAAGAATACGGTCAATAAATTCATGGACGTTTTCGTAGGTCAGTTCTTCAATCGCTGTGTATCTGCGTACCAGTGCGACAAACCTTTTTACGTCCGCGCTGCGCTCGGTGGCGTTGTCGATTTCCTGTGACAGCTCCGCAATCCTCCGGGTCAGCGTCTTTTTTTCTTCATCATAGCCGGAAGTCAGAAAAGCAAATTGTTCATCTGAAAGTTTCCCTAAAGCGTTGTCCTCGTAGAGCTTGCGGAATAAGATGTTCAGCTCGTTAATACGGTTCTGCGCCTTGTCAAGTTCTTTCCGCTGCTGTGTCAGCGTCTTTTGTACTGCCTTTGCGCTGCACTCGTTGGCGGTTTCGATAAACTCCTGTTCATGCTCTTTCACATAAGACGTTACTCGCTGCAAGTCTGCAAGGACAAGTTCTTTCAATACGCTTTTGCGGATATAATGCGTAGTGCAGAGCATATCATTTCTTGCCCGGTTGCGGTAGTTGCCGCAAGTGTAGGCGTGTTTCCGTTCAAGCGTCCCGGCTCCGCGTACTGCATACATTTTGTAGCCGCAGTCCCCACAAAAGAGCAGCCCGGAAAACAGGTCAATTTCATCAACCTTTGTCGGGCGTTGCCGGGTGGCAATCCGCTTCTGTGCAAGTTCAAAGGTTTCTTCATCAATCAAAGGTTCGTGAGTGTTGGGGAAGAAATACCTTTTTTCCTCCGGGTTCTTTTTCGTCTTTTTCGACTTATAAGATACCTTGTAGGTTTTCCCGGTTATGGTATGCCCTAAATACTCTTTCCTTGTCAGAATGTCGTACAGTGTCTTATCCGGCCAGTTGTACCATGCGTTGAGCTGTGGGCGGGGGTGGCGTTTGCTCCCTGTCCTGCGGTAGCGCAGTTCCCCGACGGTCAATATCTCATTGTCCCGCAGCCAGTTCTGGATTTCACACATACGGTCGCCCCGTACATACATTGCAAAAATCTGTTTTACGACGTGTGCCGTTTCCGGGTCGGGTATCAGATGATTGCGGTTATCCGGGTCGATAAGGTAGCCGTAAGGAGCTTCGCCGTTGACGCGCTCGCCTTTCTGTGCCTTTGCCTGTTTGACAGCCCGGATTTTCTTTGAGGTGTCGCGGGCGTAAAACTCGTTGAACCAGTTCCGCAGAGGGGTAAACTCGTTATCTTCCCTCGCTGTGTCTACACCGTCGTTAATGGCAATGTAGCGCACTTCGTATTCGGGGAAAACAATCTCTATCAGTTCGCCGGTTTTCAGATAATTACGTCCCAGACGGGAAAGGTCTTTTGTTATGACGGTCGCCACGTTCCCGGCTTCAACCTCATGCAGCATGGCTTGAAGCCCCTCACGCTCAAAGCTCACGCCGGAAAATCCGTCGTCTACAAAAAAGCGTGTGTTGAAAAAGTGGTGTTCGTCAGCATACTTTTGTAAAATCAGTTTTTGGTTCTGTATGCTTTCGCTTTCCCCGGCTTGCATATCTTCCTGGCTCAATCTGCAATATAAAGCGGTAATCTTGTCTGTCTGTAACATTTTGTCCTCCTTTCCGACGACAGACAAGCATGGTATTTGTACTGTCTATATTATACCACATACCGCTGCCTGTGTCATGTATAAAATGTGAAGAAACGCCCTATTTCCGGGCGTTTGCGGGGTTCAGCTCCATGTCCTTGCGAATGAGCTTCTTTATCTTTTTATCCAGTGTGTCCGTTGCGCGTTCACTTGCGGACGAACATACAAGGTAAGTAACTTTTCCGATTTTATGCTCCGTTGTGGTAACGGGCGTCTGGTTTTGCGTCAAAGAAAATCCCCCTTTCTTTCGCAAACATATAATACAGTCTATGAATAGCAGCAAGTCCACTATTCAAGAAAACAAAGGCTTTAATCGGACGGTTATTAGCATAACCTCATGGGAATTTCACCCCGGCATGGTTCTCATGCAGCCCTACCCATTGCCTGCGACGCTCTTAACGCTCGGACTGTGGCTGTAAGGAAGTATCATTGTATATTTTGCGTGTCGTCGCCCGCAAGCCGCTACACTTGCTTTCCGGCGCGGTGTTGGTCGCTCGGCTGTCCGGGCGGGGATAACCTCACCCGGATAGCGTCATGGCGCACCCACCGTATGGCTCGGCGCAAAAGGAACGTATCCGATTTGCCCTATGCTGCGCCGCCGTTATCTTGCGCCGCTTTCTTTGTCAAGGTTCAGAATGGCTTTGCTGCCGCGTCAGCAGCGGAACGGAAAAGGGGGAGAGAGAAAGCGTCCCGCCGCTGCGGTTTATTCCTCTGCCTTAAAGGTGAGGACAGCCATCATCAGTTTTGCTTGCAGCCGTTCCCGAATGTCGTGGTCTACGCCAAAATAGACGTTCCCGCGCTCGTCGTACAGCTTCCGCATGGAGAGGCGGGCTATGTAGCCGCTGAAATGCTGCAAGACAATCTTCATAGCGTCCGGGTCGCCCTTTGTCGCTGCCAAAATGACAGGATAGGGAACAAGGGCTTTTTCCGGGTAGCCGGGTTCGTTACCATTCGTCCCATTCATCAGCATTTTCCTCCAGATATTTTTTTAGCAGCTCAAAAGAGCTTGTCCGCCTGTACTGTATCGTGCTTCTCGACGTATCGAACAGCTCCGCAATCTCGGTGTCGTTCATTCCCTCGAAATAGTACAGGAGTACGGCTTTGCGCTTTTCTTCCGGCAAAGTACGGATTGCTTCAAGAAGCAGCTTCGGCGTGATTTTCTTCCCGGCTCTTTCAAAGGCGATTTCCCCTTTGAAATATTCATCAAAGGTATGAAGCTGCCGCGCTTCTTCTAAGGTCAAGTCGGAAAAGGTAATCTCCCTTGCCTTATGCCTGTGCAGCTCTTTGTGAGCGTCACACGCTTCATTGTGCAGTACCGTATTACAAAACTTCTGGAAAGCGCACTGTTTTATAAACTCCCTGCGATTAGGTTCCACATTCTCACCCCCTTTCTCGTTGGAAAGTTGGTGGTGCTTCCCCCTTTTCGCGGGGCAATACTGCCTTTTGAAAAAAACGCCGAAGATTTTCGGATTTTTTTCAAAAAATTTTTTGAGCAGCAAAATACGCCTGTCCGAAAAGCCCGGACAGACGTATAGGTATTGTAAGCGGTATTCAGATGATTAGACAGTTCATATTGATAGACGTAGTTTTCCCCGGCGGTGGTCGGGCTTTTTTTGATGTGTCAATGACCGTCGGATTTTGTCGATATGGTATGTGCTTCATGGCGGCTACCTCCTTTTAGCCGCCGCTTTTAACAGTGATACCGCGTCATTTCATTAGAAGATAAAAAGAAACGGCGGCTTTGGTTTTTCAAAGCTGCTGCGGAAATCAAAGAACGACAAGCAACAGTTCTGATTTTGCTCCAATATGGTTATTGGGGGCACAAATTAAATCAAAAAAGAGCCGATAACAGCAGTATTTCAAACTGCATATTATCGGCTCTGCGTCTGTGCGTCTGGCTCTTTTAATTAAATTATTTTTGTTGTTTTTTGGCTTTATTATATGTATTAGCTAACTGTCCACAAGCTGCTTTAATCTCTCTACCATGAGAAACTCTCATGGTAACTTCAAGTCCTGTTTGCTCTAATTGATGTTTGAACGCAACCATTTCTTGTTTTTGTGGTGCTCTAATTTTTGAATTACTCGTCGGGTTGTATTGCAGCACGTTAATCATAACATTTTTGCCCTTAAACCATTTTGCAAGTTGCCTTATATCTGAGGAACGGTCATTTATACCTGGTAAAAGCAAATACGCAAATACCACTTTTCGATTATGCCTTTGTGAATAGGACAATGCTTGCTTAACAACATCTTCAATAGCGTACATGTGCATATGAGGAATGATGCAGTTTCTCGCAGCCTGTGTTGCTGCATGTAAAGATATTGTCAACTGAATTTTTAGATGTTCTTCGCGCAATTTTTTTAATTGATTAACTGGACCAACTGTTGATACGGTAATGCCGTCGGTTGGAAAGTTAAGTCCATTTCTATCTCGAAGAATATGGATTGCTGCAATCAAGTTGTCGTAATTGAATAAAGGTTCTCCCATTCCCATAAAAACGATACGATTTACTTTTTGACGTATCAATATGACCTGTTGCACAATTTCAGATGGTGTTAGATTACGAACGAAACCATTGCGTCCGGACTCACAAAAAATACAGCCAACAGAACAACCAACTTGCGTACTTACGCAAACAGTCCCACCATCTCGCCGTTTAATAAAAACCGTTTCGATATACCTGTTGTCTTTCAATTCATAAACATACTTTTCAGTATCGCTACTTTTATAGACTTTTTTTGTTGATATTGATAGATTTTTTTTGTGAAATGGCTGTTTATACAATTCCGCATATAAGGCTCTTGCTTTATCCTCTCCAATTACTTCCGACATTTCTTTGTAAGTAAATCCGTATGGGTCATTCAATATTTCCGTAAGTGTACTTTTAGGTAAGTGTTTCATTTAATATCCTTCCTTTTGTTTTTCAGAGTTTTTGATTATGATTTCTAATTTTTCAACATCAATGATATGTGTTAATTTACATTTAGGGCAGAAAAGAGGAAAATTTCTTAATACCGTATTATAAAATACTTGAACCCTCGTCTTTCCGTTACAAATTGGACATTTTATCCAATATTTTTCAAGCATAATATTTCTCCTTTTGTGCAAAAAAATACAGGTCAATTCTCAACATGAGCATTGACCTGCATTTATACATATAACACTACAACAAAATTAAGGCATAGTTTTTATACTATGTCTATACATCGTTAGTTTTGTTGTATAGCATACGCAAAATAAGCATGACAAAAAAGCCCATATTGAAAATGGGAAAAATCTTTTTTGATTTCAATGCTTATCGAATACGCATGCTATGTAACATAAACATTTCCCCCTTTTAATAATACTATACAAAAAAAGCGGCTAATTGTCAACATATACATATGAATTATTTTGGCTAACTGATTGAATTGTGTAGACATATCCAAGAAGAAAGGGGAACAGTAAAATGTAACAGGGTGAATAACTATGGCAAAAAGACCAGTACCGAAATACGATTTCAAGGCTTTTGGGGCAGCGATAAAGGCGGCGCGGACAGGGCGCAAGGAGAGCCGCAAGAAAGTGAGCGACGAAATGTTTATCTCGCCGCGCTACCTTGCGAACATTGAGAACAAGGGGCAGCACCCAAGTTTACAGATTTTCTTTGAGCTTATGCTCCGCTACAATATATCCGTAGACCAGTTTCTTTTGGAAACGCCGCCAGAGAAGAACACGCAGCGGCGGCAGCTTGACGCGCTTCTTGACGGTATGAGCGATACAGGCATACGGATTGTGAGCGCAACGGCAAAGGAGATAGCGGAAGTCGAAACAGAGGGCAGATAAGAAGTGTCCGTCAGAATTGAATAAGGTTTAGAGAGCGTTGTAATCTTTTTTTGAGGATTGCAGCGTTTTTCTTTTGCGGAAGTTTGGCAAAACCGGGCATAGCTCCGTAGTAAGGCATAAGGGATAAAAACATTCGTAGCAAGCATAGGAAGCGGGTACCCACTTCCGTATTTTCCCCTCCCGCGCTGCGGCGCGTCGGTTGAAAATTGCTTGTTGGGAAGTGTCCCAAACCCTCGG